>Ga0129308_1002166_pt1 | contig 17528 bp, 12 predicted proteins | sample L827metagenome_FD_94440 | JGI IMG/M metagenome (GOLD analysis project Ga0129308, IMG submission 94440) | Ring-tailed lemur group fecal microbial communities from Wisconsin, USA - L827 metagenome | ecosystem: Host-associated > Mammals > Digestive system > Large intestine > Fecal | place: USA...
TCCGATATCCAGACCTTCCATATCAGCAGGGATCTTGTCAGCATCCACATAGGATACTTCGATCGGTCCGTCGATAGGGTTGGGGAAAGAAGCTGCGATTGTGGTGTCAACAGGAAGCAGAAGCTTCTTGCCAAGGCTTGCTGCCTTGTCCAGCATCTCCTTGCAGTAATCCAGCTTGGAATCATCTACCAAAGAGTTACCAACTTCATAGCCCTGCGCTTTCAGGAATGTGAAAGCCATGCCGCCGCCGATGATCAGAGTATCACACTTCTCAAGCAGGTTGGAAATAACATTTAACTTATCAGCAACCTTAGCGCCGCCAAGGATTGCTACGAAAGGTCTAACCGGATTTTCAACCGCATTGCCGAGGAAGTTGATTTCCTTCTGCATCAGGTAACCAACAGCATTCTCGCCGCCCTTTGCAGAGATGAACTTGGTAACACCTGCTACGGACGCATGTGCTCTGTGAGAGGAACCGAATGCATCGCAAACATATACATCAGCCAGATCAGCCAGTTCCCTGCTGAACTCTTCGCCGTTCTTTGTCTCTTCTGCTCCGCGGAAACGGGTATTCTGAAGCAGAACGACATCGCCTTCCTGCATAGCAGCAACCGCTGCGGTAGCTGCTTCTCCGGTCACATTGTAATCAGCTACAAAGTTAACTTCCTTGCCCAGCTTCTCGGACAGTCTTGCAGCTACAGGTGCAAGGGATTCGCCTTCGTTGGGGCCGTTCTTCACTTTGCCAAGGTGAGAGCAGAGGATAACCTTACCGCCATCGTTGATCAGCTTCTTAATGGTGGGCAGAGCTGCTACGATACGGGTCTCATCTGTGATAACGCCATTCTTCAGCGGCACGTTAAAGTCGCATCTTACAAGAACTCTTTTGCCTTTTACGTTGATATCATCAACGGATTTTTTATTTAAGCCCATGTTCAGGACCTCCTTATATTTTAAACTACAGTATTTTTTTGAAAAGCAAGAGTCCGCCTGCGGGTCGCCCGCACGCCTGCCTCTTACCGGAAAAGAATCCTGCTTTTCAGGATTCCCGCGCTGTGCGCGGCTGCCTTCAGCCAACTCTTCCACTTCGCGCGCATGCGCATCCCCCGGAGGGGTTTTTTTATTTCGGAGGAAATCCGAAGGAATTTTCTCTGAAATGAAAAAAGGGTCCGGTCCTGAGGACCGGACCCTTCAATGAGCCTATGTCTCATAGCGCCGCATCATACAAATGCGGCTTGTCTCATACAAAACCGTATGGCCTGTTCGCGGCTCAAACGTTCAGCAGTTTGCCGAAGTGCTTGATTGTACGAACCATCTGGCTTGTGTAAGAATTCTCGTTGTCGTACCAGGAAACAACCTGTACTTCTGCAAGATCGTCGTCGATGGGCAGAACCATGGTCTGTGTAGCATCGAACAGAGAACCGAATCTCATGCCAACGATATCGCTGGAAACGATTTCGTCTTCGTTGTAACCGAAGGACTCGTTAGCTGCTGCTTTCATAGCTGCGTTGATCGCTTCCTTGGTAGGAGCGCCCTTAACTACTGCTGTCAGGATCGTGGTGGAGCCTGTAGGAGTAGGAACACGCTGTGCGGAGCCGATCAGCTTACCGTTCAGTTCAGGAATAACAAGGCCGATAGCCTTAGCTGCGCCTGTGCTGTTGGGAACGATATTAACAGCTGCTGCACGGGATCTTCTCAGATCGCCTTTTCTCTGAGGGCCATCCAGAGTCATCTGGTCGCCTGTGTAAGCATGAATTGTGCACATGATACCGGACTGGATCGGGAAAGCATCGTTCAGAGCTTTAGCCATAGGAGCCAGGCAGTTAGTTGTGCAGGAAGCTGCGGAGATAATGGTATCTTCGTTTGTCAGAGCTTCATGGTTAACGTTGTAAACGATTGTAGGCAGATCATTGCCGGCAGGAGCGGAAATGATTACATGCTTAGCGCCTGCATCGATGTGAGCCTGAGCTTTTGCCTTGGAGGTGTAGAAGCCTGTGCACTCCAGAACTACGTCTACGCCGATTTCGCCCCAAGGAAGATCAGCTGCTTTTGCTTCTGCGTAAATCTTGATCTCTTTTCCATCAACAGTGATAGAATCTTCACCAGCTGTAACAGTATCAGCCAGTGCATATCTGCCCTGTGTGGAGTCATATTTCAGTAAGTGAGCCAGCATCTTGGGAGATGTTAAGTCGTTGATTGCAACGATTTCAAATCCTTCTGCGCCGAACATCTGTCTGAAAGCCAGACGACCAATACGGCCAAAACCATTAATTGCTACTTTTACTGCCATTTTAGTTTCCTCCTAAAAATGATTTTATATTCTTTTGTCAGACCGCAGCAAAAAAGTGCTGCATGCTTGACAAAATTTTATCAGCACAATTATTCTACCTAATTTGTCCCAAAATATCAAGATGTAAATTCAAAATAATTGGAAAATACAACCGATTTTACACTTTCTTTATAGTTCCCGGCAGTCTGCGCTCTCCTCAGAGACTCTTATTGACTTTTTGGGGCGCACTATATAAGATTGTCTTAAAGAACAAGTCCGAAGAAAGGAGAACAGACATGCCCATCAGAGCTGACTATCATTTGCATTCCCACTTTTCCGGAGATTCCGACGCTTCCATGGAGGACATGATTTTACGGGCGATCTCGCTCGGCTACACAAAAATGTGCTTTACCGAACATATGGATCTGGATTATCCCGTTTCTGAAGATACCCCTGCCGGGTACTTCGAAGTCAACACGGATTCCTATCTCTTTGACCTCATCAAATACCGGGAAAAGTATGCGGATCAGATCCAGGTCAACTTTGGAATTGAACTCGGAATGCAGCCTCACCTTATGAAAGAAAATGCCCGCTATGTCAAATCTCATGATTTTGATTTTGTCATAGCTTCCACCCACGTAGTCAGTCATATGGATCCCTACTATCCTTCTTATTTTGAGGGCCGCAGCGAGGAAGAGGCTTATCGCTCCTACTTTGAAGAAAGTCTCGCCTGCATGAAAGCCTTCACCAATTTTGACGTATATGGCCATATCGACTATGTGATCCGCTACGGTCTAAACCGCGACCGGGATTACTCCTATGAAAAATATCAGGATCTCTTTGAAAAAATGATCGACGTCCTGCTCGATCAGGAAAAAGGAATAGAGGTCAACACGGGCGGGCTGCGCAAAGGTTTAAAAGAGCTGCATCCCTGCACACAGTTTCTGCGCCGCTACCGCCAGAAGGGCGGCGAAATCGTCACGGCAGGCTCCGATGCCCACAATCCTGCCGACATAGGAAGCAGTTTCAACCGTGCGGAAGAAATCCTCAAATCCTGTGGTTTTTCCTACTATTGCACCTTCGAAAAGCGGACGCCCAGCTACCACAAATTATGAATGTCATCATCTCATCACACTGCTCCTGTATGCTTCCTGAAGCGGCCTGACCCGCTCCTGCACCAGCTGCCTGCAGCTGTAGAGCGTTCCGTTACGATGCGCTTCGGCAGTATGCAGGAGAAAGGCCGCGTCCTCGGTCCGCTTCCATCCGTCCTCGCAGGCCTGCACCTGATCCTCCAGTTCCATGGAAACCCGGTAAAGATCCGGCCGGTCCGCCAGAAAATCCACATACTCCTGCTCCCCCAGAGAAAATCTTTTCGCTGCCAGATACTGGCGTGCAGAGGCCTTGCTTTTTGTCAGCTTCCAGGCCTGTTCAAAAGAGGCCGCCGCCTTTTCAAATAAAAACAGCTTTGCCTGCGCCACTCCGCAATTATGATACACCTTCCCCAGAAAAGCAGGATCCATCCCTTTGAGTCCCTTTAACAGTTCCTCATATTCCTGCATCGCCAGCACATACTTCCCGCTTCCCAGAAAATAGTCTCCCCGCCCCTTGGAGCGTTCCAGCGCGCTGGTGCTCTCATTCAGCCGGAGAATCTTTTCCACCTGTCCTGCTTCTTCCACAGAACAGTAGCCGGTATATACAAACAGAGTTTTCACAAACTCCGTCACCGGATTACCGCTTAGCTGTGCAGTCTGCAGCGCTCTTGCCAGTTCCGGCAGCCTGCATTGCTCCGCCACCCAGATGACCAGCTCTTTTCCCAGCACAGCAGGTTCTAAAAGCCACGCATTTTCCCTCACAAAATAGCAGAGTTCTTCGATATTCCACACGTGAGCCCGGGCCCGTTCAAAATAATATGGCACCTCTGCATTTTTGCCCAGACACAGATAAACTCTTCCCATGCCTTTTCACGTCCTCCCTATATCTGAAAAGTCTCCTCCCAGAATTTATGGGTTGCCGGGAAAAATTCCCCGAATCCCAAATCTTCCATGCTGATTCGAACCGTCCGTATATCCTCCATATCCACTTTCATATGGATTCTCGTGGTGCGGGCCGGACGCGCCGGCAATCCGGTCAGCGTGACCAAAACCTCCCTTACCTCTTTCCCATTTAATGGGGTGATCCGCAGCGTAAAGGTATTCTTTTCTTCCAGAAGGAAATCGCATTCCTTCTGCGCTTCATACCAGTTCACCCCTGCGTCCAGAAGTGCCAGATATGCGTCCGCATTGCGGCGCACCACATGCATTCCCACGTTCGCCTTGAGCATATCCCTCCCTAAAAAAGCGTAGTTACCGGAAACGCCGCCCTTTGAGATTCTCTCCCGGGCCGCGTAGCAGGCGCCCTTACTGTAAAGATTGTTTCCCAGAAACACCCGCCTGTCCCGGCACAGAATCTGGAGGGATTCCTGATACCATTCACCGTCAAAGCCTTCCCCAATCAGGTATACCGTGGAAACCTGTCTGTCAGCAAGCGCTTCGCTGACAGACAGAGAAAACTGCCTGTCCAGCTTCATCCCGATGCGGTTATCCTCCGTTTCATCTCCCGTAAACTCAGCCCTGCCCACCGTTTCCCACTCCTTCTCTTCCACGAAAGAAGCAATCGGCGTCGTCCGGCGGTTCACGCTGAAAATCAGCGTTTTTAAATGCTCCTGAGTAAAATCACAAAGCATCACCTCTTTCAGCCAGAGTTCCTCCGGCTGACTGATATTATAATAAAAAAAGCATTCTCCCCGGCCTACCACATACAGCTGCTTTGTTTTTAACTCCAGCATGGCGACCGCGCCATAGATCGCCTCCAGAACCGGCTTTGTCACCTCTTCCACCGAAAAGACCAGGGCCTGCAGCCGGTCCGGATGAATGATCGGCTGCAGCAGAGAAAACGTTCTTTTGATGAAAAGCGATAAGAGAGCAACCGGATCATAACTTTCTCCATCCACTTCCACCGGCTGTCCCGCCGCTGCATTCATGAGAAGATCCGTCACCGGTACGGCCTCCCGGCTGCGCACACACTCCAGCGCCTCCCGCCCGTACAGCCAGACATCTCTGTCCGTCCTTTTCGCCAGCAGCGCAGGAATCAGATACTGCTCCTCCCCTGCCACCTGGCTGAGCGTCTCCGGCTGATCTGCGCCGGGCAGACAATAGCTGATCTGCGCGGTACGGCTGCCCAGATCATATCCCGCCACCGCTCCGGTCATATTCAGTTTTCCGTCATTTCCCCTGCGCTCCAAAAACATCCTATCTGTCACCTCATTCCATTGCTTCAAACAACTCATTCACACAATAATCCGCATGAAGATACTGATTCAAAAGCTCCAGACTGTGCCATTCTCCGACCTTCATTTTTTCACCGGAAAGCATCTGCGCCGTGATCGCAGAAAGCATCCCGTAACGGCTCCGCGCAGCTGCCCCGCTGCACTCTTCCGCTTTCAAAAGACCGCTGTCCGCAATTTTCTCTGTCTCTCCCGTCTCCGTCACAAAATACTGCAGAGTCTCGCCCGGAAAGAGAATGAAGGCCATCACATAAATTCCCTCATAGATATGGAGCATTTCCATGCTCTGATAATCCGCTTCGGTGTCCCCTTCTTCCAGAATCCGGTAGTTTAACACCGCCTTTTTCTCCACACATCCCTGATAGACCACGAAAGTTTTATCCAGCAAAAGCTCCGCTCCCGGCACAATATCCGCAAACTCCCTGAGCACGGGCAGCACCTTATTCTCCTTAAGCAGTCCTTCGGCCAGCTCCTGTATCACGCGTTCTGCGCTGCCGTCCATGGCGTCTCTGTTTCTGGCATAATACTGCAGACAGGCCAGCCTGCACATATCCGTAACGCTTTCGTGCATTCGGTATAACCGCAGCATATCGTGAATCATGTAAACATGGATCGGCTGCTGTTCCAGCACATAACTATATGCACAGCGGTGCAGAAAAGCTGCTTCCAGTTCGCTCCTGCCGCCCTCCGTCACATACTGCCGCAGCAAATCCATCCGCTCCGTCACGTCCTTTCCGGTAAAAAGCATCTGCTCCATAATCCGTTCGCACAGCGGATAGGTGTCAATTCCAAAGCCTTCCGCCGCGCCCTTGATCGCTTCCATCTCTCCGATGCTGCCCTCATAGTGATCTGTCAGCTGCTGCAGAATCTGCCCGTCATATTTTCCCCGGATGGCCGCCGAGAAACACAGCGCAGTCATCCGCTCCTCTTCTATAAACAGCTGCTGTTCCAGAAGCCGGCTGCATAAACGCATCAGAATCCGTGCATCCTGTTTTTCAATATCGCTTCCTTTTAACCAGGCATATGCCTTTTCATGGAAGCCCTGCAGGACGAGATACCGGACCGCTTCTATCCGGTCGGCCGGCGCAATATCATCCACTTCTGTTTTCTTTAACAGCCGGTCCAGATCCTCCGTCCGCTCTTCCTCAAAGAAGAACCGCAGCAGCGCAATGCGGACTTTTCTTCCATAAACGGAAGACAACTCCGTGTCTCTGGAAACTGCCAGATAACTGTCCACATTATCAGCCCTGACCGCAACCTGCTCTACGTCCGTCATGGACAGATGAAACAAAACTTCCTCTCTGGCCAGCTCCGCCACCTCTCTTTTGAGACTTTCCTCCGGGAACAGGGGAACAAGCTTCACTTCCTGGCCGATCAGATGCCGGTTTTTGTTCTCATCCTCTGCAAAAATCAGATCCTGACGGCTGTAGAGATCCACATACGCCCTGCCTTCCCGCAGTGCATATGTCCTTTCCCCCTTGAGCCGGGCATGCACCACCACCAGCCTTTTCTTATCTTCACAGCATGTAACCTCCACACTGCAAAGAAGGGAAGCCAGCGCTCTGGCATTCTCTGCGGAAAGCCCGGGTCCCGTCAGGACTTTCCTGTACAGATAGGCCAGATCCCGGTTAATACGTCCTTTATAAAGCTGTGCCAGCACAAAGCGGTCAATCTGCGGCTTATAGGTAATGTACAGATCCGCATCCTCTTCCTTATGCTTCTCCACATAAGCATACAGGTATGCCGCATATTCATAGTCCAGATTACTCTGATAGGCAAAATACAACAGTACGATCTTGGGAATCTCAATTTCCCTGCTCAAATCCAGACTCATCAGATAGTGCTCATAAAGCCGCGTGATCCTCAGGTTCTTCTGCACGCCTTTAAAATACCAGGGATAATACACCTGCCCGGTCCTGCCCCCTTTGATCAAAAGCGTACAGATCGCCTGCAGCGTCTCCACATCCTGCCGCTTCTCCCAGGAAGCTTTCAGAACCTCAAAGAGAACCTGATCAAAATATTTCTCCCGATTGATCAGATAGATAATATGTCCCATCAAATCCGCACCCAAAAGACCGTTCCGCGCGCCGTACATCAACAGCCGCTTCATGAGCGGATCCAGCTTTGTCATCAGTGTCGGCCCGGCATTCAGCAGCAGCAGTGCCTCCAGATAGAGCACCGGACTGGTACAGCCCGCCCTGAACTGATTCTCAAGAAAAGTCCATTTCTTCGCCGCGCTGCGGTTCAAATCCCGGGACAGAAACAAAAGCAGCCACGCGATCCGCCACTCTTTGGGATTCTGCAGATACAGCTGTCCCACTTCCTGGGTCACACGCTTCACATAATTCTCTTCCCTGTTATACAGCGTCGTCAAATACAAATAATAGCAGTATACCGCAGGCTCGGCATCGTCCATCCAGGCTTCCACCCGATCCAGGATCCATCCGGCTTCCTCCATCCGGTCCTCCGTCATCAGAAGCTGGGCGGAAAAAAGCTTTGGCACCGCGCTCCGTTCCGAAAGGTGGGCCATGTGTTCCACACAATCCCTGGCCTCGCTCCGCCAGGTATTCATATCCATCCGCTTCATTCGCAGTTCCTGGTAAAGCTTCACCATCCGGCAATTATACTTCTTCCATTCGTGATTGCGCTTCTCCTTCGTCCGTGACTGCAGTGTGCGGCGTTCCACGATGACCGGAACAAAAAAGCTTCCATGGGTATGAGTAAAGGTCACTTGGCCGAAATTTCTTCCCTCATGCATCCGGCTCTCATCCAGAAAGATGGGCATCCTGCACTGATTGCCCAGAAAATCATCATCCGTCAGCCAGCTCTTCTCTACGGAAATGAAGTCACCCTGCACCTCCACATTGATTCTCACCGGTCCCCAGCCGTTCCTGGCGATCAGAATGTCCTCGCTGATTCGCCCTTTCATATCCGGAATGCGGATCTCCTGCCGGGCTGCGGAAAATCCAATCGGCTGTTTCTTATTGACGGCAATCAGGAACTCCTCCACATTCGCTTCGTTCCCGTAATTTCCTGACAGCCCCCGATAAAGGTTAAACAGTTCCTCCTGCTCTTCTCCGCAGATTCGCTTAAACTCTTTTGTATAGAAGAATTTGACCGCCTCCTGCCAGTTTGCTCTGGCAAGATTCGTGAAATGAAAGAGATTATGTATCTCCCCCATGGAGCTTTGCGGCGCCTTCTTCCGCACTTTGACCTTCCAGGTCAACTCATATTCTCCGTAATTGGATACCACAAAAAAGCGGCCGCTGCGCGTCTCATTATCCAGCATGCCGTCCGCATCAAACCGGTACTCGATTGTATCCCTGCTGCCGCAAAAATAAGGGGTCAGACACTGCATCCGCTCATCGGAGGAACACACAAACCCTTCCGGCACGCTTTCGTCCTCACCTGTGATTTCAAAAGAACCTTCCACCTTTTCGTCCGGAGACGGAAACAGCTCCAGCTGCTTTAAGGAGAATGAAAGGGATCCCTTCACCCTGCGCCATCCGTCCGCCATAATCCGCTCCCGCATTTTCCGCATAGAAATCTTCCCCCTTTCCTCTCAGAGTCATAGTCTTTATGTTTCATTTTACCTTATTTTAATTTATCCCGCAACAACAGATTGGACATTCTGTTGTATCAGGCCGCAGGCCAACCTTCAAATGAAGCAGTATGACCAGCGAAATATATTCTTGACTTTTATTTTTCTTTGCAGTATCATTGTATTAAGTTAATAGTACAGAAAGGAGTTTTTTTATGCCATGGACTCTTGATTCGGATCGTCCCATCTATACACAGCTGGTGGAACGGCTTAAAACAGAAATCGTATCCGGCATCTATCCACCGGGCGCAAGGCTGCCCAGCGTGCGGGAACTGGCTACAGTCGCCAGCGTCAACCCTAACACGATGCAGAAGGCCTTCTCCGAACTGGAACGCACCGGACTCATCATCACAATGCGCACCAGCGGACGCATTGTCACGGAGGACACCGCTATGATCAATGAAACCCGTCAGGAACTGGCAAAGGAGCAGGTCTGTCAGTTCTTAATGCAAATGCACAAATTAGGCTTTGACAAAGCAGAAATCATCGATCTTCTATCAAACCAGGAAGGAGGAATGGCCAATGAGTGAAGCGTCCGCAAGCAGTCTCGTCTCCATCCGGGGACTGAGCAAAAAATACGGAAAACACCAGGCACTTGACAACATCAATCTGGAAATCCCCAGAGGAAAAATCATCGGCCTGTTAGGCACCAATGGCAGCGGAAAGACTACCCTCATCAAACTGATGAATGGTCTGCTGGTTCCGTCCAAGGGACAGATTCTGATCAAAGGCAATGCTCCCGGCGTAGAAACCAAGGCCTGTGTCTCCTATCTGCCGGAGCGTTCTTATCTTCCTGACAATATAAGGGTATCACATTTGCTGTCCTATTTTACGGACTTTTACGAAGATTTTGATGAAAACAAAGCGCTTTCGATGCTTTCATCCCTGCAGATCGCCCCGGACAGCTTTCTCAAATCCCTCTCCAAAGGAACCAAGGAAAAAGTCCAGCTCATCATGGTCATGAGCCGCCGGGCTTCCCTTTATATTCTGGATGAGCCCATCGCCGGCGTGGATCCAGCGGCCAGAGATTATATTTTAAAAACCATCATTCGCGACTATAATGAAGAGGCTTCAATTTTGCTTTCCACCCATCTGATCTCAGACATTGAGACCATTCTGGATGATGTCATATTTTTAAAGGACGGGCATATCACCCTCACCTCCAGTGTGGAGGATATCCGCAACCGCTACGGCAAATCCGTAGATTCCTACTTCAGGGAGGTATTTGCATGTTAAAGAAACTGATCCGGCACGAACTGGCCGAAACCTGGAAAATCCCGGTGCTCATCTTCGCAGTGGGCACAATCCTTTCCCTGACCTGCGCCCTCTATTTTTACCTGCAGCCGCAGCCCGATCCCAGCATTGAGGTCAATCTGGGCAGCATGACGATTTATATCCTCTATGCATTTGGGATTGCCGCGATTTCCCTGCTCATCATCATCTATCTGGGCGTTCGGTTTTACAAAAATATGTATACGGATGAAGGCTACCTGATGCACACCCTGCCTGTCCGCCCATGGATGCATATTGCGGCAAAAACGATCACCGGAAGTATCCTGTCATATCTGGGCAGCATCTTAACACTGTTTACGCTGTATCCGATCACGTTCATCGCGCTGCCCAAAATCGCCTATATGGATCCCGCTGAAATCGAAGAACTGCTGCAGATTCTTCCCGCCATCTTTGGAGAAAGCACGGCTGTCATCATTTTTTATCTGATTCCTTACATGCTCGTTTCCAGCATCAGCAGCGTGCTTGTGCTCTATGCTGCAATCTGCCTGGGACAGCTGTTCGGCAAGCATAAGGGCTTTTCCTCCATCGTCTGCTACCTCGGGCTGAACGCACTCATTTCTTCGCTGTCCGCTCTCTTTATGCTGCCCGGCCTGGCCGGCGTGACCATCGTCAGCGCAGAGCAGTCGGCAAACAGCGCTACGGCGGACGAATTTTTAAGTCTTGTCCTGCCGTCCATGCTGCATACAACCTTTTTCATGAGCTTTCTGGCAAACATCGTTCTTGCGGCGGCCGCATTTTTCCTCTGCAACTACCTCATGAAAAAATGCCTCAATCTGGACTGAGCCTTTTTGGGCACCAGTGCCTGTCCCCTCGCATATTCTGGAAAAGAAGAGCAGCCCCGCCCGCCGGGGCTGCCAGCCAGAGTACATGTGCGAGGTCTTTTTATGTCAAAATCCATTTATGCCGCCCAGGAAAACGGCAGCCAGTTTACGGGCACCCTGCAGGTCAACGTCACCTCTTCCGTGGGCTTTCTCCCTGTCAGAGGTGCTACCGTCACCATATCCAATACCGACACGCCCGAGGTAATCATCGATCAGCTCACCACGGATGAATCCGGTCAGACACAGCAGGTGGAACTTTCCGCCCCCGATCTGGAATATTCCATGGAACCTTCCGAACCGCGTCCCTACACCGATTACAATATCGAGGTGACCGCACCGGGCTTTGAGCCGGTTCACATCGTCGGCTCCGAAATTCTCCCCAATGAACTCAGCCTTCAGGCCGTATCCATGAATCCTCTGGAGGTATCTGAGGGACAGCCTGAGGAAGACATTAATATCCCCGACCACACGCTGTATGGAGAATATCCGCCCAAGATCCCGGAGGATGAGATCAAGATTGATCCCGAAACAGGAGAAATCATCTTAAGCCGCGTGGTCATCCCGGAATATGTGGTCGTCCATGATGGTCTGCCCAACGACTCAAGCGCCCCCAATTATTACATTCGCTATAAAGATTATATCAAAAACGTGGCTTCCTCCGAGATCTATGCCACCTGGCCTGAGAGCACGATCTATGCGAACATTCTGGCCATCCAGTCCTTTACGCTCAACCGCGTATATACGGAGTGGTATCGTGCCAAGGGATATCCCTTCACCATCACCACCTCCACCGCCTATGACCAGAAATTCATCTACGGGCGCAATATCTATTCCAACATTGACCGCCTAGTGGATTCCATCTTCGCAAACTTCCTGTCCCGTCCCGGCATCCAGCAGCCCATTTTTACCAGCTACTGTGACGGAAACCGTGTAACCTGCCAGGGGCTTTCCCAGTGGGGCTCCAAATTCCTGGGCGACGAAGGCTACTCCGCCATTGAAATCATCCGCTACTATTACGGCAACGATATGTATATCAATTCAGCCACAGCAGTCAGCGGCGTTCCCTCCTCCTGGCCCGGCTACAATCTGTCCATCGGAGCCTCCGGCGGCAAGGTCCGCCAGATTCAGGAGCAGCTGAACCGCATTTCACAGAACTTCCCCGCCATCCCCCGCATCACTGCAGACGGCGTTTTCGGAAGCCGGACTGCAGAAGCAGTCAGAGCTCTCCAGCGAATTTTCAACCTGCCGGCTTCCGGCATTGTGGACTATCCCACCTGGTATGAAATTTCCAATATTTATGTGGGAGTCTCCCGCCTGTCAGAGCCCGGAACCTGACGGTACAGAAACGGCGGCCTTTTACGGCCGCCGCTGTTCTTTTTATATTTCCTTTAGTCTTCTTTTGCAAGAAGCATCATGATATCATTGGAACGCGCAATGAACTTGGTCATCGCCTCAGGAGTCAGCGGTGCATTCTGGATTTTCGCCAGATCATAAAGCTGCTCACAGATCATCTTCGTATTGTCGCCTTCCTCATGAGCGGTAATATATGCTACCAGAGGATGGTTTGCATTCAGCACCAGAGTCTCGCCTTCTGCGCCGAACATGCCCATATCCATACCGCCGCCATACATCTTCATCATATCCTGCATTCTTCTGGATTCTTCTGAAACCGTCAGAACAGAAGATACCTTCTTGTTTTTCAGCTTTTCCACGCTGACCTTGATTTTGTCATTCTTCAGCGCCTTCCGCACCAGTTTCTCAATCTTCTCCGCCTGAGCCTTCAGCTCTTCCTGGGTCTTTTTACTGGTCTTAGATTTAAATGCATCCGTCAGATCCGCATCAATTCTTGCGAAATGAACGCCTTCATTCTTCGCCTCCAGCTGGGAAATGAAAGGCTGGTCTATTCTTTCAGGCAGGATCACCGCATCCATCTTCGCAGCCTTGAACATATTGATATACTGGCTCTGCTGCTGCTCATCGGTCACATAGTAGATGGTCTTTTCCTTCTTCTCTTCTTCTGCTTCTGCCGCTTCATCAGAAGCCTTCTCTTCCACGACTTCCGCTTCCACCTTTTCGCCGTTCTCATCTACAGCGCTCTCGGCAGCTTCGTCCGGATCGGACTTTGCAACCTCCAGACACTCAGGCAGAGTCATATATTTGCCGTCCAGATTCTTAAACAAAATATAGTCCGTCATCTTCTGGCAGAATTTATCATCCTTTAAGCAGCCAAATTTGATAAAGGGAGCAATGTCATCCCAGTATTTCTCGTATTCGTCCTTCTGGGTCTTGCACATGCCGGACAGCTTATCCGCAACCTTCTTGCTGATGTAATCGGAAATTTTCTTCACGAAGCCGTCGTTCTGCAGCGCGCTTCTGGAAACGTTCAGCGGCAGATCAGGACAGTCGATCACACCTTTTAACAACAGTAAAAATTCAGGAATCACTTCTTTGATGTTGTCCGCAATGAATACCTGATTGTTATACAGTTTAATGGTTCCTTCGATGGACTCGTACTCCATGTTGATCTTCGGGAAGTACAGAATGCCCTTTAAGTTGAACGGATAATCCATGTTCAGATGGATCCAGAACAGAGGCTCCTTATAATCCATGAACACCTTGCGATAAAATTCAATGTACTCTTCCTTCGTGCATTCGCTGGGATTCTTCGTCCAAAGCGGATGGGTATCATTGAGCAGTTCGGGCCTTTTAACGATCTTTACCTTATCCGGATCATCGTCCTTTTCCTTTTTAACTTCTTCAACCACCTGATCGGTATCCAGCTTCTCACTAGCCAGAATCGTCTGCGTTTCAGGCGTATTCTCTCTGGAAAGATAAATTTCCGTGGGCATGAAGGAGCAGTATTTACTGATCACTTCCTTTGCCTTATATTCGTTGCAGAACTGCAGGCAATCCTCATTTAAGAACAGGGTGATACAGGTTCCTACCTGATCCCAGCCGCCTTCGGTCATATCGAATTCCGTGCCGCCGTCGCACTCCCAGTGAACAGGCTTGGCATCGGGCTGCCAGGAGAGGGTATCAATGTGCACCTCATCCGCTACCATGAATGCGGAATAAAAGCCGAGACCGAAATGTCCGATGATCTGATCATCGTTCGCCTTATCCTTATATTTTGCGATGAAATCGGTAGCGCCGGAAAATGCGATCTGATTAATGTACTCCTCCACCTCATCCGCCGTCATACCGATACCATTATCAATAAACTTCAAGGTCTTCTCTTCCGGATTCACAAGCACTTTGATCACAGGCTTGTAATCCTCCGCCAAACTGTACTCTCCCATCATATCCAGCTTCTTTAACTTGGTGATGGCGTCGCATCCGTTAGAAATCAGCTCCCTGTAAAAGATGTCATGATCGGAATACAACCACTTCTTGATAATCGGAAAAATATTTTCGCTGTTAATAGATAAACTGCCATGCTTTTCAGCCATGAAAAATCACGATCCTTTCTTTACTTTTGTTTAATTTGCATTGAAAAGCGCTTATGCGCCTTCCGGCTTTCTTAAAACACAGTTTAGTCCAGTCCTGCAAAAAAGTCAACAGAAAATTAGCACTCAATTAATTCGAGTGCTAACAATCCATTGCAAACCCGCATAAATACTGGGTTTGCGAAATTATTAAGTTTTTATAAACGAGCCGTGCAGGCAAGGAAATACAGAGCAGGGGCAGGGAACCTGTTCACCCTACCTGAAAAAATTCATCATATACAGTAAAAAAGCTGTCTGTGGTCACATTCTCATCGTGAATAAACGTCACTGTATTCCAAAGCTCCTCATTCAGCTGTCGCACCAGGGAATTGACAAATGTGTTGTACTCGCTGTTAAAGGCCTCGTTCCGACGGGCATTGGCAATTTTTTCCTTATTGAGCTGCGTCTGCGCTTCATCAAAGGTGCTGGTGCATTTTAAAATATAAAATCCGTCCTGCGCCTCAATGACATCGCTGACCTCATCCTTTCCCAGGTCAAAGGCCGCCTTTTCAATGGCCTCATCCGCCTCGCCCTTGCCAAACGAATAGCTGATCGTCCGGTCCTCGCTGTAACGCTCCGCCAGCGATTCAAAATCCCCGGCTGCCTCCTTTGCCTGGTTGCAGACGTCCAGCGCTTCCTCGCGATCCTCCATCCTGATCTGAAGAACTGTAATCGTGCGCGCCTCATCATCGCTGATTTCAGGATTCACATCCTCAACGATCTGCTGGTAAACGCTGGCTGCCAACGCATACTCCCGATACATACGTTTCACCATCTCTTCATCCACACCAAGTGCATTCCTCTCCGTTTCATTCAGAGATGCATAGTACTCCCTGGCAGCCGCTGACGCACGCTCTTCCTCCTTCTGACTCAGAGAAATCTCCTTCTGCTGCGCCAAAAGCGTCATCGCCTTGACCTGCGCCAGTTCTGCCAGCACCTGTTCCTTGGCTTCCTGCTCCAACGATGCAGAGCCGCTTTTCGTATTCCATATTTCCTCTCCGTATACAGCTTCATACTGATTCTGCATATTGGTCAGATATACCATGACCTCCGGCAGAGTGCAGGAAGCATCTCCGATTCGGAAAACCTCATCTTTTTTCATTCCTGTGGTGAGCACAACTTTCCTGCCCGCACCACAGCCCGACAGTACACCTGCCACCAGTGTAACAGCACATAATGCGGCCAGCAGACTTTTTCGCATTCTCCCCTCATGCGTCTTATACTTTTTTCTCAAACTCATCACACCTCAATCTTTATGTCTGCCGAGAATGCTTCTGGCAACAGAAAGCCCGTTTGCAGACGCCTGCTGCAGTCCCCGGGTCACTCCTGCTCCATCGCCGATGGCATACAGGCCGCTGATGCTGGTTTCAAAATCCTGATTCACGATCACTTTATTGGAGTAAAATTTCACTTCCACACCATAGAGAAGCGTCTCATCGCTGGCAATTCCCGGAGTCACTTTATCGAGTGCCTCAATCATCTCCTCAATCGCCACCATGATGCGGTGCGGGAATACCAAGGAAAGATCGCCCGGGACAGCATCCTTTAAGGTCGGTATCAGATTATTCCTGCAAAGCCTCTCCTCCGTTGTCCTTCTTCCCCGCTTAAAATCGCCGAAGGTCTGCACCATGATTTTACCCCCGCAAAGCATATTGGACAGCTGCGCAATCATTTTGCCGTATTCAATGGGTGTCTTAAACGGCTTTGTAAAATTTTTGGATACCAGCAGCGCAAAGTTCGTGTTGCTGGTCTTGTGATCCTTCGCTTTATATGCATGCCCGTTTACGACCGCCAGACCGCCCTCGTAATATTCTGTCGCCACCTCACCGGAAGGATTCGTACAGAAGGTTCTCACCTTGTCATCAAAAGTGGGCGTGTGGTAAATCAGCTTTGCCTCATACAGATTTTCATTCAAAAACTGCATCACCTCATCGCGCACTTCCACGCGCACGCCGATATCTACCGTACCTGGTGTCGTCTCAATGCCAATCTCCTCACACTTATCCTTAAACCAGTCCGCACCCTCGCGCCCTACTGCCGAAACAACCGTGTCAGCAAAAAACTGCTCTCCTTTATCCGTCACAACACCCTTCGCACGGCCGTCCTCCACTAGAATCCGGCTCACCATCGTATGGAACAGAAGCTCCACTCCAGCTTCCTGCAAATGATGCTGCAGCTTTGAATATATTTTATAGCCTTCCTCCGTGCCCAGATGACGGATCGGACATTCCACCAGCTTTAAGTTGGCTCCTATCGCTTTCCTGCGGATCTCGCGAATCTCTTTTTCCTTATCCACTCCATAAACATTCTTATCCGCTCCGAACTTCAGATAGATACTATCCGACTCCCTGATCAGCTCCTGCGTCTTCTCATACCCCAGGATTTCGGGCAGATTGCCGCCTACATCCGGGGACAGGGACAGTTTTCCGTCTGAAAAAGCTCCCGCTCCCGCAAAGCCGGTGGTAATTGAGCAGGGCTTACATCCCACACATTGTTTGGTCACACGCTTCGGACAGGATCTGTTTTCAATCGGGCGTCCCTTCTCTATCATCAGAACCCGGCAGTCCGGTTTCTTTTCCATCAGTTCATATGCGCAGAAAATGCCTCCCGGGCCTGCGCCGATAATGATCACATCAAATTGGTTGTTCATGCATTGCTCCTGTTTCTAAAAAAATCAATTCCTTTTATTCATCCGGTATAATACCAAGGTATTATAGCATGTCTCCAAAAGGGAATGCAA
>Ga0129308_1002167_pt1 | contig 17525 bp, 21 predicted proteins | sample L827metagenome_FD_94440 | JGI IMG/M metagenome (GOLD analysis project Ga0129308, IMG submission 94440) | Ring-tailed lemur group fecal microbial communities from Wisconsin, USA - L827 metagenome | ecosystem: Host-associated > Mammals > Digestive system > Large intestine > Fecal | place: USA...
CCGTCACATTGGAACGCTCGTCCAGCAGATACGCCGCCAAGGTGTCAAGAATATCCTCTCCATCCTTTCCCATGGAGAGTCCCCGGAGCAGGGCCATATAAGATGTGATGCCCTGCTCGCCCAGTTCCGCCGTATCCCTACAGGTCTTAACGAACATCAACTCTTGAAGCGTGAAGAATTTGCGCTTTGGAAATACACTTCTGGCGTCGGCTACATAGTCCCGATTCAGCAGATAGGCGCTTTTTACATCCGCAGTCTGCTTCAGATTTGGGCATCTGGTCAGCACCGCCGGAATATGATTTAGGCTACAATAGTCTGCCAGCGTATTTGCCCAGACATCCATCTGATGCAGCGTGCTGGCGCCGACAGGAAAGAGCAGGATATCCCCCTCATAACACTCACATATGCTGATGTTCGCATATTGCTCCGACAGCTCCCGGATGCTGTTCAGCCAGCGGGAGAGGGAAGCGCCCTTCTGCCCATGGAGAATCCACATATCGCTCAAAGCGGCTACATCGATTTTGTAGATATCCGCCAATCGGCGCATCTTGATCGGCTCATCCTGAATGATGGCCCGGACAAGCTCCAATAACGCAATATGGTCATGCTCCCGCCCCCACAGGTTCATGGCAAGACGGACGCCCTCTACGGTTTGTTTCCAGAGAGGCGCTTCCAGCTGCCGTCCCTCCGAAAAGAGGATCAGCGTCATATTGCTGGATATATCCGACGGCAGGCTTTCCCGGTATATCCATGTGGGGTGGCCGTCCCGGTTTTCCCAAACGCCTCCGCTCTGTATGTAAAGGGTCTCTTTTACCATGGCCGCCCAAGGCGTGAATTGGTTTCGGGGCCATGCGGAAGCATTAAGAATATGCCCATTGGCATCCAAAATTGCGGCGGACGCACGCAGGCGGTCACTGACGATGCGCAGCGCCGTGTCGATGCTGCGCTGATGCCGGGGAAGGCGGGAAACCTGCTCCAGCAGATCCAGAGAAAACGCCGGACTGTTCAACTGATCCCGGATGACCGCATCCATCACCTCGCAGATCACCTCACTGTACCGCAGCCCCGGCTCATTCTCCGGCATACAGATCAGCACAAAACCCAGCTCGTCAGACAGGTCGATCAGCCGCTGATCCACCTTGGGGAGAATCAAGCCCACATAGTACAGAATCATACCCACTTCGCCGGCAGAGGCGAGGTTGCGGATATTTGCGCACTGTGCGTCCACATTATCGCAGATGCTGCAAAAACCAGTGATGACCAGTTCGCCGCCCAGAAAGTTGATGCTTTCAAAGAGCTCGTGCTGTGTCTCCGTGGTATCCGCGTATTCCAGCACAGAGATGGAAGTCACGATTCGATCCAGACTTTGCCGGCCTGCCAGCACCCTGGCCCGGCGGAGGGATGGAAGCGTCAAGATGTTTTCAATCGTCACGCTCATGATGTGGACACCTCGTTTCTGCTGCTCTGTAGACAGCAATCCTTGGGTTGTCGGGCAGCAGTTTTAACTTGCTGTGATTTCCCTATGTCTGCGCTGTCTGAGTATAAAATTCTTTCTCCGCAACCTTGGTCACAAATTCATACTCCAGTTCAGTTGCCGTTGAGGGGACAATATTGTACCGTCTGAATACTGAACGGAAATATAAAACGAAATCACGGTCATCTTGGGTCAGCGGAGCGACCCAGCCATGTTCGGCACCATGTTCTTCTACTCGAATCAGCTGTGCTTTTTTCGCTTCGGCCATCTGATAACACTCCTATTATCTGCAAAACAGATTACATAGGCTCTGATGCCTGGGAAAGAATCGCGTCAATATCCCTGCCGCCATATAGTACACGGATGATCGTCACAACACCCCGCTCTATATTTGGGAGGTAAAAAACAATATAGTTGTCAACGGGCATCACACGAAGGCCGCGGCTGTACCACGGCTCTTTGCCATAGCGCCGGCAGCGTTCCGGCATATAGCTCAAACTGTCTATGTTCTCTTCCAAACGGGAGAGCTGTGAGACGGCATTTTCCATAGAGCAAAGTTGATGCGCAATGTACTCGAAAATTGCTCTCAAATCGTGGTCAGCCTGTTCGGTAATTTCTACGGTGTAAATCATACACCATAATCCTTCCGGATCTGTTCAAAGGCAGAGCGGGCCGGTAGGGTTCGGCCAGCCAGCGCATCGGCATAACCTTTTTCCAATTCTTTGTGCAGCTGCGCCTCTGTAAGTGCGCTTGCATCAGTAATCTGGACAGGCGGTAATTTCATCTCAAAGGGAATACCGCGCTGCAGAATAATCTGTTTATAAAACATGGTAATCGCATTGGAGGCGGAAATCCCAAGAGCGTTCAAAATGGTTTCGGCCTGCTCCTTAATATCCGGCTCAATACGGGCATAGAGATTTGAACTTTTTGCCATTACAGGATACTCCTTTCACAATATAGCTTAAATCTGTCCATCTATATTATATACATTTGTCCGCACAATAGCAATACATTTGTGAAAACAAAAATGAGTTCACAAAATAGCGGGCTGGATAATACGACAGGCTACCACTACCAAGTTTTTTCCTGTTCCAATAAACCGGTATAAACAGAAAGGAACCGCTGACCGGCAGTTACCAGTCAGCAGTTCCTTTTATAATTTAGCTCTGTGTTCCCACAGACATACAGGAAACCTCCTGCGGAGTGATCCCGGCCAATTCACAGACCAGTTTGGAGAAATAGCTCAGCTGCTGCTCCATTCCTCCGTATTTTTCCCAGTCATGATAGGCCGCTTTTCCTTCTCCTTCGGGAAGCCGTTTCCCCTGCGCGACCTGTCGCAGCAAGGCGGCAATCTTTTTAGCTGAAGGATAGCTGTTTCTTTTAGGCGTGTTTCGGAAAAACAGATACATGAAACCGTCCCTGTTATCTGGTCCTACACTTCCAATGGTAATCGCTTCAAAGCCGCTGTCACTGGTGACTATAATTTCACCGTGAAGATTATATACAACATGATAATCCTTATTGATCGCATCCTCTGCGATTTGCTTTCCGACCCTTGAGATTTTTTGGGCCAGAGACAGTAGTTTTTTGTCTGCTTCGCAGATGACTTTTCCGTTTTTTGCGTTCATAGCGCCTCCGTTCGTGTCTGGTGCCTTTTGCTACGCCACGCGGCCCACCACAATCTTTTCGGCAATCTGGTCATGGGAGAGCTCGCTGGTGCGGTAGATACTGGTGCAAAACTCCTGGAGACTGAACTCGAAATCGGCGGATTCCTGATCCAGCAGGATGCCGGTAATCTGAAATCCTTTGTCTGCCTGCTCCTGCTTCAGCTGCTCCAGAAAACTGCTGGGAAGGACGCACGCGCCATCTGTGACGAACACCATATCAGCATTTTCAAAGCCCTCCTGCTCCATGAGCCGCAGGGCCTCCCGCAGCGGCGTTTCATAGTCGGTATTTCCGTTTAAGAATGTCTCGGCGCAGTGAAGGACATCCTCACGAGTGTACCGTCCGGGCAGAAAGAGGTCTGTTTGGAAATGGCCTGTGCCGGCGAAATGGATTACGGCAAAGCGGCGCTGATCCCGCATGGCAATATCCAGCAGTGCCAGGGCGACCGCTTTGCACCAGGGCGCTTGTCCTTCCGCAGAAGCCGACTCGTCCAACATACAGATGATGTCGCCGCTCCCTTTGCAGACGGGCTCCCGGCGCTGGTATTGCTTGAGCGTTTTCCGCTGGAGCTTACGCAGAAACAGCGGTAAAGTCTCCGGCATGGACAGCATAACAAACTCTGAGGCGATTGCCCGATTGATGTCGCCGCCCAGCTCCAGGCTGTATTTCTCACCGCGGCCATAGGCATAGCCGTTTTTCCGCTTTCCGTCCATCAGTTCCTTCAGGCGCCCCAGGTAGCGGGCAACCTCCAGAAGCACGCTGCTCTGGCTGACACGGGCGGCCAACTCCATATCCGCCGCCCTCTGTTCCGGCTCGTTGCAGTCGGGGCCATAGCCCCAGGCCATGATCGCCGAGGCCACGCCCTCCGCCTTTTGCGCCGCCGCTTTCGCAGCGGCAGCGATGCAGGTGGAGATGGCGTCCTTATTTCGGAGCATCTGGTCACGCACCATGCGCCCCACGGCGTCGGCCTGGTTGACCTGGCTCTGGGCGCGGTTGGCGGCCTTTACCACCAGTTGCTCCAAATCGGAGCGCTGACTGGGATCAGCCTTTGCAGTCTGCTCCATCAGCTTTTGAAGTGCCTCCAGGCTTTCGTCCCGTCTCTGCTCCAGCCGCTCCAGCGTGTTTAGGGCCTTTTTCTCGCCGCCTGCCTTTTCCAGCAAATCGTCAAGCTGCCCGGCCACCTGGGTGATGAACTCACCAGCAGCCTCATAGGATGGGATTTGCCGGCCTTCGCAGGCAGCTTTGATGGCGGGGTAGTCCTCTCCGCCCATCACTTCGTCCAGAATAGGCGCGTTGAAGCGGCGGGTCTGCTCGGAAAGAGCGGTATCCGGCTGCTTACGCACATTCAGAGAATAAAAACTCTGGTAAATGTCGCGGCTCAAAGAAGGAAAGGTAGAGAGCTTTTCACCGCAGGTTTTTTCCACAGCGTCCAGGTCATCGTCCCCGCGGCGCAGATCCCGGTAAACCGCGTCTTCCAGCTTTGTGGCCTTCAAGACCCTGTGGGAATCGGCACTTCCCCGCTGAAATGACTGCGCTGCCTGTGCCAGAGGCGATCCCAGCACATCGCTCAAAGAGCGGAAGTATGTACGCATGAATGGTACCCTCCTATCAGTTGATCACTTTTTCCAGTTCCTTCTGGAACCGCTTCGCAGCGGTGCGAACCTTCCGCAAGGCTTTCTCTTCGGAGCCAGATACGGCGCCGTCGTCCTCAAGGGCGGCCAACTCGCAGGCTGCTGTAAAGGTGCCGATCACAGAGATCATGTTTTTACATTGTGCGAAGATATATTGATTTTCCATGGCCTAACTCCTTTCGGTGGTCATGCCACCGCGTAATTGAGCGCATAGACGCCATTTCCACAGGAGATATACTGCTCCCGGTGCTCATAGATGGTAGCCCGTATCCGATCCCGAAAATGAGCGTTCTTTTGCGATTTCGGATGGGCGGCCAGATAGTCTCCCAAATCAGACAGCTTTGCACGGCCACCCAATTCTTCCATCGCCATGCGGATCAGATGGTGCCAGGTCAGCACGGGGGAATCTGAAGTATTCAGATCCACCACAGTCTCCCGGCGTACCGCAAGGGGAATGAGCATGGACTCCTGCTTGTGGAATAGGAGCAGGTACTCCGTTACCACAGGGATAAAGGGCTTTTTGTAGGTGCGGGTATCGCTGACACAGTGATACTGCCCCTTCACGATAAACGCTTCCATTTTCCCCAGGCGAATCAGATCGTGCTGCATGGAGTGAAACTGACCCTTGGAGCGAATATCGCCCACTAAAACGGCAAGCCTGCCGTCCCTGCGAAGGGCCAAAAAGAGCTTTTTTACGATGTAGTTCAGCTTATCCATAAATTCTGAATAGCTGGAGCATCGGGACAGGTCATCCTTATGGGGCTTGCCCCACATGTTGCCGGAATAGCGGATCAGATCATGATAGGGCGGGTGCAGGAAAATCATATCCGCAGAATCGTCCACTTCATCCCGCAGCGCATCCCACCCGCCAAGTCCACAGGCTGGCGTGGGATTGAGGTCGTACAAAATAGAGCGCACGCCCATGCTCTGGGCCGCCGCCTGGCTTGTCCCGGAGCCGGACATAGGATCGAGAAGTGTAAAATCCTGTGTCTGCTTCCCGTAGTAGTGTTTGCAGTCAAGAACATAACGGAGGAGAGCCCGCACCACTTCCGGCGAGCAGTTTCCCCGCCATTTATTGCTGCCGCCGCTGCCGCGCTCCGGGAAGGCCATAAAGGATGTGAGTTCCTTCCCCACGCGCCGGCGCAGATCTTCCGTTCCAAGCTCCTGTACAATCAGCTTCCATCGAGGGCCAAATTCCTTCTCCAGTATCTGCGCCGCCCGATTGTGTTCGGATAAATCCATGTATTGTCCTCCTCTGAGAAGTACAGGCTGGGGGAAGGCTTTGGCCTTCCCCCAACGCTGATCTGCCGGAATTAGAAATCCGGTGCGAAGTCACCGACATCCCCGGCCACAGGGCCGGAATAGGTGCCGTATCCGCCGGTGAACTGATTGCCCGCGGGGATACTGCCGCCGTCGCCGGCATCCTCCCGTTTGCTGTCGCCGAAGTAGGCGTTATCCACGACGATTTCATGGGCAATGCGCTTGTTTTTATCCCGGTCCGTCCAAGCCCGGGTCTGGAGCCGGCCGTCCACAGTAATCAGCCGCCCCTTGACAAAATACTTGCTGATGAACTCAGCGGTCGCTCTCCAGGCTACCACATCAAAGAAGTCCGTTTCCTTTTCGCCATCCTTGCCGGAAAAATCCCGGTCATTGGCGATCCGGAATGAGGTAACAGCTACGCCGGTCTGAGTGCGGCGCAGCTCAGGGTCTGCCACAAGGCGTCCAGTCATAGTAATGCGATTTAACATAGTTTTTCCTCCTAATATAGTCTGGAATATAAGTAGTGTTTCATGCCCTGACGGGCCTTTCGACAATGGCGGGCATCTCTGGTTTTGCAGTCAGATATCACATTGACTCCGTTTCCACAGTTCCGCACAAATGGCCTCATATTTTGCCGTGGCCTTTTCCAACGGTTCGAGATCCGCCTTTGACGGGTTTGTGCGAGGTCTTGTGGCGAGCTTATAATACTCGCTATAGGCGGCTGCCTCCATTTTCATGAGTTCCGTAGTCTCAATGCGACTGTAATCGCCGCACGCCTCCGTTTCACACATCTTTTTGGGTACAGCGGTTTTGTGCCGGTTGTCATCAGCCATATGACTATACCTCCTTTTTCAGTTACCGATGTAACTCATGCTTTTTCTGCTTCCCAGTTTGGGCATCCAAGGTGCTTGTCCAGATCATGTTGAATATGGCGAAGTTCCTCATCGCGGCCCGTCTGGATATATAGGGAAAAAATCATGGTTCCTTTGATCAAGCACCCCAGCCTATGCCGGCAGGTTTGGCAGCACTGGCCTTGCTTCTCTGTCATGTCTGTCACAGTTCGATCATCTCCGCCTTCAAGCTGCCAGAGCGGTAGAATCCATAGGGAAGGGAATGATTGTAGCTTGGGCCTGGAACATCTCCAGTTCCACCTCGCAGGGCTTGAGCCGGCAGATAGCGGCGATTTCCTTGTCGCGGTAACCTTCAGAGCGCAGACTGGCGATCCTCTGCTGCAGCGGCGTCAGCTTGCTGCTCAATTCCTGGCAAGACAGCATACTCTCATAGGTTTCAGCCACAGGATCACGGAAGTCCTCCACATGAATGTCCTCGTTATACTGCTCTACATGGGCCATGCGTTTTTTCCGCTTCCCATACTCCAGCGAATGGTAAACATCGCAGCTCATGGCTCGGAAAGCGATGGTGGAAAATTTATACTGGCGCAGCTCCGGGCGGGCCAGGTACTTCCGGACGGCCCGGAGATAACCAAAGACTGCAATATCGTAGAAGTCGTTTTCCGGCAGACCGGCCATGTGGAGATACTGGTGGATTGTGGGATAGTGTTCAGCGGCAAATTCCGATTCCGCCTCAGTCAGCGGCAGATTGTAATTTAACATTTTGGCACCTCTTTTTAGATTTATTTGTGATTGTCAGCTTGCCCGCAGAGCATAGAGTTCCCGCAGGGGCGCATAGGAGAACTGAATCTCCTCATGAGCTTTCTTGCTGTACTGCTCCAGGTCATTCAAGCAGGCGTCAACCTTGGCGCGCTCATTGTCATTCTGAGCGCCGGAGCGCATCTGCTCCAGCGTTTCGTAAAGACGCAGGTATTCATCCCGCAGCTTTCCAATCCGCCGGCCCGCGGGGGCATTGGGAGCGTCCGCAAATTCCTGGTATCCCTCCACAGCCGCGGCCAGGATACTGTCCAGCCGATCTTTGAGGGGATCGTTGCACATCCGCTCCAGTGTAGAACGGATGATGGTGCGCTCCTCCGGCGCTGTCCATAAGTAGCTGCACAGCACAGTTAAATCAGCAGGTTCCACGCAGTCCCGGCCTGCCAGCCATGCTTTTGCCTGGGCGATAGGGGCGTAGTTGAAATACTTGCGGTCAGAGATATGGATACCCTTGCCTCGCAGTTCACACAGCACATCATCCATCAGCTCATTCACGCTGTCCGGGACAAGGATCTGGCGCACATCGTCCTGCATGGCCTCCAGCTCCTTCAGAGAAATGGTGGCCGTGGGACTGCCCGCCATACCGGAAGCCGTCTGCTTCTGCTTCAAAAGAGACAGGCGGGCGGTGCGGTCTTCCACATACTCCGTGATGACCTTCAGCTCAAACCGGTCATAGAGGGGTTTGAGTATCTTCTCCTCCGGGTTTGCGAAGTTGGGAATCTCATTGGAGGCGGAGAAGAAGGAGATCGTGGGAATGTGGATGGTTTTGCCCTCATTGGTATAGCGCCTTTCGTTGAGGGCGGTCAGAAGGGAGTTGAGGATACCGTCCGATGCCTTAAAAATTTCATCGAGAAAGACAATGTGGCTGTCCGGCAGCTTGCCTTTTGTGATGATGCGCGGCTCGCCGCTGTGCAGTTCGGAGAGGGCTTTTCGGTACCGCTCCATCTCCGTGGTCAGTTGCTCCAGATGAAGGCCGAGATCCGGGTCTCCCCGGCGGTAGCTTTGCATCTGGGCTTCCAGCTCCCGCCGCATTTCCTGGTAACACTGATCCTGCTCCAGAATGTCCGACGGCACGCCGCCGGGAATGAGGCTGGACAGATCCAGCCGACCGAACAAAACATCCTCGTCCGCCTGTTTGGACATCAGCCGTTCAAACTGTTTGGCGTCGGTGATGCCGGCGCGGAACAGGTTGATTACGGCGCTTTTGGCCTGGCCGGTATCGCCCAGGATAAACACATTTTTCTTTGTCAGCAGAGCGATGGCGATGATCTCAATGAGTTCGTCCCGCTCCGCCACCTGGCCTCGGACTTCCTCCATCCGGGAGAGCATTTTATCTCTTAAGGTTAGGTTCATACGGTTTTCCTCCTTCAATGTCTCCATATCCGAAGCCGGTTTGGCGTTGGCGTCAGAAAATGGGATGGAATCAGCGTGCCGGCGGCAAGCAGGGCGGAAATTCCCTGATGCTGCCATGCAAAGGCCGCAGCATCAAGCGCCACGATCCGGTGGCAGGCCCTTGCCCACGCTGGAAGCTGTGCGCCGATGTAAGCCTGAGCTTCCTCGCAGGTGCGGAATTTTTTAGCATGGGGCAGTGTGTCATAGCCTATGGCATCCGGCAGACCGCCCATTTCTCCATGCTCGGCGTAGTAAAGATCGCCGTTGTCCCGAATGTTTTGAAGCAAATATAGATGATTTTTCATTGAACAACCTTCCAGCAGAAGTTCAGGATCACAGACGCAGGCAAAGAACGGAACTTCTCCTGCCTGTCCGGTGAGAGTACACTGTAAATCTGGCAAACGATGTTTGCTGTGGTGGCGTCCAGCCATATCCAGCCTTCCTTTTCCACATTCTCAAATGGGAGCAGATCGTATTGGGCGGGATGGCCTTCCTGTGGGCGTATCATACACAGTCCCTTTTCACATACCCTCTCGCAGCATTCCAAAAAAGTCATGGCGCAAACCCCATTTCTTTCCGAATGGCGGCAAAGGCATCTCCTGTGTCGCGGCAGTAGCCGCCGTGGTAGCCTCCGTTTTTAAAAATATACTGGTGCAGACATTCTTCGCTGCTTTTGTGGACAGCCAGACGGAAGGTCAGAACAGGATAGTCATGGGAGACAATGCGAAGCAGGTTTTTGGGCTGCCTTCCAGGGGCAAAAAAGTGGTAACGCCGCTCTCCAGGCACACGCTTGACCTGCATATTCTGTAAATCTCCCGATGACTCCCAATAATCTGGACACCAAAGATGTCCGGCAGTATCAAAGCCGCGGCGCTGAACATCCTCCGGTACGGGGAACAGGGCGTGGAATGAATACCGCGGCCCCGTCGTTTCCGGGTGGTCGGCCCATTGAGGGCCGTATCCGCTTCGGAAGGTTTTGTCAAAGGCGTTCAAAAACGCGGAATCACCAGTAACGCACAGAAGGCACTCTATAAGAGCGGCCATTATGTACCACTTCCTTTTGCCTGGCTGCGCTTTGAAGTCTGAGCCGCTTTTCGTACCTGCTCGGCATGGAGTTCCTTTGCCGGAGTATAGCGGTGAATGTTTTCGTTGACATACTGAGTGGTGTGATACATCAGTACGCCGCATAGCTGACCCATCAGCCGGCTGGCCTCGGCATCGCTGCGCAGCGTCTTGAAAGTCCCGATAGAACACCTATCTTTGCCGGAATCGTCAAAGCACCCCACAAGAGACAGATCAACATAAATTCCCTCGCAGCCAAAATCCATACTGGGAACAGCGGAAAAGGAATAGTCTGTCAAATAGGTATCCTCTTCCGGGCTGAGGGGCTCCTGCTCATTGGGGAGGTAGTAGTCCAGGATCGGCTCAATTTCCTTCAGGTCGCCGCTGGCCCTGGCACGCTCCAGCACAGCATACAGCAGGGTGCTTTTCCGGTCGCGCCGGGGCTCGGTGTACGGTTCCTCCGCACGATTGCGGTCGATCCAATCTTCAACGGCGGCCCAGTCCTCCTCATGGAACAGCTTTAGAAACTGGGCGTTTTTCTCGCCCAGCTTGCGGTCATCTTGATCCATATACCATCTGGCCCGCATAGACAGGTCTGAACGGTATGCGCCGTTGCTGAACCTGTTATCGAAGGGACGATAGGTCTCCATCAGCCGGTAGATGTGGGCAAAGAGCGCGTCACCGGTGAGATCGCCGGGGATCAGGACGCCGATCCTGGCCGGTCGTCCGCCGAAGTGGAGGCACCGGCCGGTCAGATAGAAAACGGCGCAGTTCGGCCCTTCTTGATTGAGGGACGCATATTCCAGCTCCCAGCCGGATGGGATAAAGTTGCTGGAGCAATGCTCCGGCACCGTTGAGCGGCCGTCCCAGTGGGTATCGGCACAGGTGCATCCGAGGTGTTCATTCATAGTCGTTCTCCTTTAGCAGTCCGCTGTCCCGCAGGCGTTTTTCCACGGCCTGGGGCGTTCCATAGCTCTCCAGAAAATAGTGCCGTTCCCACCGCTGGGGATACGGGGAGTGAAAGTCGGCATTGTACACCCTTTCATATACCTTCATGGTGTGTCCATCGGTGTAGATGGCAATTCTACAACGGGCGTTGCCCATTGTGGGAACAAAGCCGTTCAAAATTTTCTAAAGTCTCATACGCGGCGGCTTTTCCCCGGAGGGATTGCAGGATTTAGGCATGGCGGCCCGCCTTTCCCGGCTTTTCAAGGCCGAACACCTTTGCGGGAATGACGGTCATGCCGTCATAGCAGTAAAAAAATTGAGAGGTCAGTCCGTCATCAATTTCAATGAGTTCCCCGCTTTTCAGTGAAGCATCGCCCAGAACATCCTCAACAGGCTCCTCCCGGACTGCGGCGTAAAACTGTGCCGCGCTCATGCCAAGGGGAATCTCGCGGTGGAATTGATAGCGGTAGGACAAAGGAAAATACCAGTCCTGTTTTTTCGGATCAATGGAGTACCATGTGTTGCGCTCCATTTTCTCCTGCATCTCGTCCTTAAAGCCATAGATGCGGCAGACAGGCGGGTTCAAGCGGCGGGGACACCACTCCGGCGGCTTGCGCTTGAGGTCTTTGCGCCGAAATCGTTTCCCCTTTTTTCCGCCGGCCTTCATGCAGTAGCAGGTTTCGTTCAGGACGCTTCCGGTGGTCTTGAAATATGGGCAGTCATAGCGGCAATTCGGTTCGGGGAAGGAAATCTTCTGCTTCATTTCACACCTCATTCCCATTGCCCGTGCAGTCTTTCAGCCTGCCCTCGGTCTGCGCCTGTGTAAGCCAGCTTCGGGCAGTTTCCCGATCTTCCTCGTGGAACATCGAAACGAAAAGCTCCTCAAAACTGCTGACGCCGGCGGGGAAAGGCTGCTCCTTGAGGTTCCAGCGCTGGAGTGTCCGGCGGTAGAGCCCGGCTATCAGCTCCTGAGTTGAATCCGTGGCCGTTAGAGAGGTGCCATAGCAGATCCTCCCACCGCAGATGCGGCATTGGCCGAGCTCGCAGAGCTGAACCTCTTCACCCGGCCCGAGGGCCTCATATTCCAAGGTAAAGCGGAGAAAATCAAAGTTGTGGATGAGATGGTCGATCTCCACATCGAAGTCTTCGTCTTTCCAGTCAATGCACCGGCAAAGCGGTTCGGGGCGATTGCACAGCTTTTTCATCATGCTGCCTCCTTGTCATTCTGGTGTTTCCGGCACAGCCGGATCACCTGTTCGCATTCGTCCATTTCCATCATACCGATGTGGGCCTCCCGCTCTTTTCGGTGAAGGCTTTTCGCCAGCCAGCGGTACGCCGCGCTGCGCGTCCAGCCCTTTTCCTGCCAGAACTGGTCAAAGACCCGGTGCGTCTCCTGCCGCTTCAGCCGTAAAACAGCGTTGGCGGGCTTGCCCATAGGGGTCGTGGTGCCTTGATAGCACCCCACATAGGCGTTGCACATGGTACAAAGGTAAATGGGCTCGCTGCCCTTGCCATAGATGGCTCTGGCAGTAGTCAAAATGATTTTTCCGCCGCAGTAACGGCAGATCGTAGGTGTTTTCATGTTGGCGGAAATCGCCTCCATTCTCAGGCTGCCTTTTGGCTGTTGGCCGCTTTGACCGGCGGCCGCATGGGCGATTGAAGATAGCGGGTGGGGCCGGGACGGATGACAAGAATGCCGGTTTTGTCAAATTCCAGCGTGATTTTGTCTCTCGTCAGACACAGGTACTCCAGCAGCTTCTTATGGTTGTAATAAAATGGCGTGCTCGGTGCATTGAGCACCAGGGCCTTGACCTGAGCAGAGGACTTTCCGCAGGCGCTTTCGGCGCTTAGGGTAATCTCATGCTCTCCAAAGGCCAGTCCGATTCTGGCATTGCTCTCAGCGAACGCAGCTACGGCTTGTACGGCATCTCTCAGTTCCCCTGCATCCAGGTGGACAGAGTATTCACAGGAGAAGTTTTTGAAGAAATCTCCAACCTCGGGAAAGTGTCCTTCGACCAGCCGGGCGGAAAAGAGCAGCGTGCCGCTCCAAAACACCAGGCTTTTCCCGGCCAGCCCCATCTCATAAACATCGCTGTCTTTGGAGATGGAGGCCAGGGCCTTGAGAGAGCGTGCGGGAAGCAGCAAGTCGCTCTTGCCTTTACACTGTTTGTCTCCGTCCGCTTCCATAATGCAAAAGCCGTTTGAGGTACATGCCTTCAGCCCCTCCGGCCCGATCCGGAGCCGGACGCACTTCATGAACGGGGACTGCGCATTTTCTTCCGCAGCGGCAAAGACCGTATTGCGGGTCAGAGAGCAAAGCCCACTGACCGGCAGGGTGTCGTCCGGAAAGGGCAGCTCCGGCATGGGGTATTTATCGCCGGAAAGCACATCCAGACGGAAGCAGGAGTTTCCTGAGCGAATTGCCAGACGCCCGTTTTTCCCAACCTCCAAGTCCACATCCTCCTCCGGGAGTTTGGACAGGATCGCCGGAAAGAGCGTGGAGCTGACCACAACGCTCCCGGACTGCTCCACGGAAGCACCCATGGAGGTGCGTATCACGATTTCGTAATTGGTGGCGGTCAGAGTGAGCATGGAGCGCCGCCCATCGGCCTCCACATGAATACCTTTGACAGCCTCGGAACTTGCCGATTTGGGCGCCGCTTTGGCGGCCTGGGAGGCCAAAAGCAGCATTTCCTGCCGGTTGGCGTGAACAAGCATTCAGCACGCCCCCTTTTTTTGACCTGGCGTTTCAGCAATGGGAGCGGCAGGGATGGGAATGATAATTTCAAAATAATTGTCATTCATCGATTGATCTCCTTTAGGCAATTTTGAACAGCAGGATCTGATCCTCGCTGATCTTGGATTTTTGGGGTTTTACTTTTGCGCGGCTTTGAACTGCCGGAGCAGGGATAAACGCCGGATAGGCAGCAGCGGCCGGGACGCTTACAGACGCCGGCGTGCCAAAGGTGAACTCCACCAGCGGTTCATTGATTTGCTTCTCCAGCAATGCGGTGTTGTCCTGATTCGTGGGCGTTTCTGCGAAGATCGACCACGCGGCAGTCTGGGGCTTGAGATTTGCCATGCGCTTAAACATGACGGAGACATCTTCCACACTGTCCTTGATGCCCAGCATCAGCTCCTTTGCCATCAAGGTGGCCATATCCTCGCACTCGGACATAGCGGCCAGCCCCTCCTCGGAGAAGGAACCCTCAATGATACCCGCTGCGGCCAGCTTGGAGGCCATGAGTTTAATGGCTTTGTGCTGCATGGTGCTGGCGTAGTAAAGTACATAGACCTCCACACGCGGGGCGGTCTGATTGATGCGCCAGCTTCGGCGGCTGGCCTGCCTGAATGTGAACAGCTTGTAGCCGGTGTCGTAAAAGATCAATGTGGTAAAGGCGTTCAGATCGAGGCCGGTTTGCACAAGAGTCGGATTTGCGATCAAAACTTGAAGTCCTTCGCTGAGTTTATCCGCCACCCATTGCTCCCGATGGGCTGGTTTGACCTTGGCCGGCAGGATGACGGTGCGCCATCCGCGCTGAGACAGCAGCTTTTGAAGCCTTGCCTGGGTATCCAGCCGTGTCCAGTTGGTGTAGATGAGCACCTTTTCTCCCGCGGCGAGTTTATGCTCCACGATCCTCAGCACTTCATCGTCCTTCGGCCGCAGATCATCAGGCATCATGGTGTCCTCCGGCTCCACAATCGGTTCCCCGGTCAAGGGATGATAGACCGGCTTGTGGCCGTAGGGCTGATCCGGGTATGCGGTCAAGAGGTTGAGGTAAGCGGATAGAATTTTCCTGGCGGCTTTTTTGTCATTTTTTAGGACAATTTTAAGCTGCTTCTCAATTTCCTTGTATTCTTCCGCCACAGCGGCAGGCATTTGCAGCGCAACCGGGATTTCCTCATATTCGGGCAGATCCTTTCCCATATCGCTCAAACACAAAAAGGCCGCCTTTTCCATCAGAAAGCGGGAGTAAACCAGTGGGGAGACGCCGGGCAGGAGCCGGGTGCTCTTTTTGCTCTGCACCGTCCTTCGGTTGGAGTTGTATTCCGGCTCTTCCTCCATATAGATGTGTTGAATGACTCCGTATTCCGCGTCGAATTTGGCGGGATTCTCGTAATTTTTGCCGTCCTTCCGCATCAGAGCGGGGACAAGCCGGTAGAGCAGGTGGAAAATGCCCGAGCTGTACCCATTGATTAAGGTGGCAGTCATGCCGACCACCTTTTTTGCTGTTCCGTAGAGCTCGGCCATCGCCTCACCCTGGCCAGATTTGTTGTTGTATTCGTGCAGTTCGTCCACAATTAAGCCGTAGATCTTGCCTTTGTACTTATGCTTGATGTAGGTGCTCAGCGCATAGGTACGGTAGGCGCCTTTGGCGGGAAAGCAGGCGTCTGGGTGCTCCCCAATCTCGTGAAGCCTCTGGAGCAGTAACTCCCGATCCGCCTTTTTGAAGTGCTCATGTACCAATGGGCGGTAGACAAAGCCGTAGTCCCCGATTTTGGCCCACTTTTTTTGCGTAAGCCAGGCGTCTGGATTGAGTGCAGACCATAGAGGTTCACCGCAGGCCGCGCATTTGTGGTTGCCGGCGTGCTCGCGGCGAAAGTAGCGGGAGTTGGCCGGGACGCGGTAGGTTGCGCCGCCTCTGGAAAACTCCGCCATGACCACTGCGCCGCAGGTGGGGCAGCAGAATACCGGATGGCGCGGCTCACCGCTGATATCCGCGCCGTCATGCAGAGGCGGGTTGCGGTCAATGGGAAGCGCTTCCCGGTTCCAACGGCGATAGAGCACGGCGGGGGCGCGCATATAGCCGTCTCTGGCCTTCTCCTTGGAGAGAATGGCAAAGCAGCTTTTTGTTCCTCGCTGGTACATCTGGTACAGGTGATCCAACTCTCTGGGATTGTGTACCACGGCGGCAAAGGTGTTCGGCAGCGTCTCTTCAATCTCCCGCACCCATTTGTCGGTAACATGGGAGGGACACAGGACAAGATTGAAGGTCTTGAACTGCTTTGCCTGTTTCTGATGTGCGAACAGGCCCGCAGCCACAGCGGCAATGGAAGCGGCTCCGATCTTGCTCTTGCCCACGCCGCATTCGGCTACGATCAGCCCCACCTTGCTCCGCTCCAACTGGCGTTTGATGGCCTCGGCCACCGCAAGCTGGGCGTCGTAGAGGGAATAGCCCGCGTGCTCCTGGGTGTACTGGTTGATGGCCAGCACCTCCGGGGACAGGGCCTGCTTGGAGGGGTCAAAGAGGGGGATGAACAGCTTTTTGATCTGCTCCGCCACGGTGACGCCAAAGGTGTTGAGGTATTCCGTGACAGAGTGGATCTCGTCCAGCGGAGAAAGCCCCGGTTTACTGCCCGGAATGGCAATGGCTCCGCTTTTTAGCCCGTCCTCCATGACGGCAACGATGTTTTTGTCCTGTTCCTCACAGCGAAGCAGCCAGGCTTCCAGCCTGCGGGACAGGGACTTGACTTGAAGCGGCCTTAGAATGCTTCGCTTCACCAGTTCGTTGAGGACATACTCCTGGTACTCTGGGATCATGGGAACGGCGGTCTTTTGGTCTACCGCGTCAAATAATTCCCGGCGGTTTCCCGGTGTGCAGAAGATATAAGTGTTTCGCGGCGGCAGATTCTCCTTGATCTGGTCGTCATCCTCGTCCTCTTGCGCGTTTTCAGTCTCGTTTCCGCTGGCGTTTCGCTTGGCGCTCTGTCCATCGTCCTCGGCAATAAGCGTGGCCTCGGCGTACACGCCGTCGTGGCTGAGCTCCCGGCGGTACTGTCGGGTAAGCGTTTTGAGGGAATAGGTGTTCTTACCATCCTCGATTTCGATGGTAGCTCCGCCATAGATGGCATCCGCCAAACCTTGTACGCGTTCTGGGTATCCGCCAAACCGCAGGGCGGTCAAGGTGGGAGCCGGTTTGTCGTCCCATACCACGGTGTCGGCGTAGCACAGGAGGCGGATCTGGTTTTTGGGGTCGTAGTAGGTGACTTTCATCAGGCTGCTTGTGTTCATTCATGTGATTGCCCCTTTCTGTTTTTTGGCACAAAAAAAGCCGCAGCCACCCCCTGGCTGGGGTAACTGCGGTTTTTGTGCGTGGTAGGATCGGTATTTAGGTTCTGACAAGTCTCCGGAAAAGAGCGCAATCGCCCCGCCCGGGTTAAAAATCTGACCTACAAAATCTGACCTAAATACAAATTGAGTATAACACCTTTTTCACCCCTTGAACAGTTGCGCTTTTGGCTACACACAAATCTCATGGAACCTCGACCAACTGCACAACGCAGAGGGAACACTAAAGAAGTGGGCCTGCGACAAATCGTGTGGGATTTCTTTCTTGTGACATGCAAACATTGAAAGTTTTAAGGTGAACGAGCGAACTTATATTTCACGCTAAGATCTCTGTTTTTTCGCCCACTGCGCGTCTC
>Ga0129308_1002168_pt1 | contig 17522 bp, 15 predicted proteins | sample L827metagenome_FD_94440 | JGI IMG/M metagenome (GOLD analysis project Ga0129308, IMG submission 94440) | Ring-tailed lemur group fecal microbial communities from Wisconsin, USA - L827 metagenome | ecosystem: Host-associated > Mammals > Digestive system > Large intestine > Fecal | place: USA...
TCGCACATAAACTGGAAGTAACGGACAAGGCCGTATCGAAATGGGAACGGGGCATCAGCTGCCCTGACGTTTCTCTTCTGATTCCTCTGTCCGAAGCGCTGGGCGTATCCGTAAGCGAACTTTTAAACGGAGAAAAAAATCCCGTTCCTGAAGAGAAAAAAGAGAATATCGTAAAAGAAGAAATCGTAAAGGAGACACTGCGCTATTCCGGTCAGAGCACCGCCAACAAAATTGAGAAGGTCAAAAACGGCTTTCTGGCCTTCTTCACCGTATCTTCTCTTCTCGCGGCCGCCATATGTTTGATCTGCGACTTTTGTATCACCGGCAAACTGACCTGGTCGCTGATTGTATTGTTCTCCCTGCTCTTTTCCTGGGCCATTCTCTATCCGTTCTTCCGGACAAAGCAGCGCATCATCCGGCAGTTTCTGCTCAATCTGAGCCTGCTGATCCTGCCCTATCTGGCGCTGCTTGCCTGGATTTTGAAGGAACCTGACATTATAAAGCTGGGGGCGATCATCTCTCTGATTTCCCTGCTGGGGCTATGGTTGATTTACTTCACCTTTGTAAAGCTGTCCCGGCAAAAGCTGTGTGCGCTGGGCATCCTCTGGCTGCTGCTGATTCCCATTCAATGGAGCATCAACTATGTCAGCGCAGCTTTTTATCATGAATCAATGGAATCTTCCTCGATCTTTGTCAGCAAGATCATCTCAATGTCTCTGATCCTGCTGTCTGTGCTGTGTTTTGCGGGAGATTTTTTTATTGATTTATATAGACGAAGTTCGTCCAATAAGCCCTTATAAGTGTTTATGAAAATGCTTAAAGGTGCCTTAAATTAAGGCTTTTTTACATATGCCTGTTTCGTGCCTTTTTACGCTAATGACAACAGCCCCTTTTCTATCACCAGGGAATCTCTTTTCCCTCATTGTCCACAAACAGCAGTTTCCTGTCTGCTCTATCGATCCTTGCGAATAAGTCTGCAAGCTGCGCAGCCGTCTCATATGGATCCTGAACCGCGTTCTGCCCTCCCATATCGGTTCTCATCCACCCCGGATGAACTGCGATCACACGAATACCCCGGGCGGACAGATAATTGTCCAGAAGCTTCGTGGCCATGTTCAGGGCCGCTTTCGACATACAATAGTCAAATTCCTTTTCTCTGCACGCCGTTTTGATGCTTCCGCTTTCGGAAGAAATATTGACGATCATCCCCTGTCCGCCCTCGGCTATTATAGGCAAAAACGCCTTTACCACACGCAGCGGCCCCACCGCATTCACATCATAAACCGCCGCGCATTCATCCAGATCCGCCATTTCCAGCCTCTCAAAAGAAGATGCTCCATGTATTCCGGCATTGTTGATCACAAGCTCAATCCGATCCGCTATCTGTTCTGCCTCTTTTGCCGCTTCCTGTATGGAAGCCGTATCCGTCATATCCATCCTGAGCAAAAACAGACTGTCCGGATACTTCTTTTTCAGTTCCCCAAGGCCGCTCTCTCCATCCCAAACGGCGCTGCGCGCTCCCGCCAACACACGCCAGCCCTCTTCAAGATACCTCCTGGTAAAATTCAGCCCCAACCCGCGCGATGCTCCCGCGATCAAAACCGTTCTCTGTTTCATTGAAATCTCCCCTTCCTTTCATTCTCCCAGCAGCAGCGTCCTGACAACAGGGATTTTTTTGATCAGAGCCGTCAGCACCGGCAGACCGATAATCTCCCCCAGAAGCAGCAGCAGATACATTGCAAACGCCGGCGGGTTGAGCAGACGGTCAAATACATACGCCAAAACGGCCAACAGCGGATAATGCAGCACATAAAAAGCGAAGCCGTTTCTGCGCATATAGCGGGTAAACTTCGTTTCCCTGTCCCAATACCGCTTTCCGCAGCCCAGCACCGCCAGCGTTCCAAACCAGGCATAAAAATTCGTAAGAAAGCTCTTTAAATACCGCATTTCCGAGTAATTTTTCCCCCAGTAATACGCCGTATAGACAATCCCCGCCACAGCGGCGATCCCCAAAAAGACGACAGCCCATTTTTTCAGCAATTCCTGCACTCTCTCATGAGAAAAGACATAATACCCTACCAAAAACATGAAAATATAAATGCCGTTCCGATAAATCTCCATCAGCGGCGTATTCAGAATCTGCGCGCTTCCCCATACGGCAAACACCAGCAGAAAGAGAACCCCTGTGCCGGTTCTGCCGCCCAGCGTTCCCAGCTTATCCTGCCTGTCCGCTTTCCTGATCAGCACCAAAACCAACGAGGCCAGCATGAGTTCATGCGCAAACCACAGCGGCCCGATGCCGGAGATACAATAGATCAGATACCTGACAGCGCCCGGAAGCTCTGCCCCCATTTCTCCGAACATATCCACATACTGATCGGTCACCCAGCCGCACACCCAGCCCAGCAAAAAGATCCCGGCCACAGAGGGCAGCAAAATCCTCTTCAGACGGGCCTTCAAAAACTGCCCGTCCCCCTGCTTTTCCAGCGCAAACCTCGCGCTCATGCCCGCGACTGCAAAAAGACAGACCATAAACCAGGGATATATGATGTATAAAAACACATCCATCTGCCCGATTCCCTGAATCGTCACATTCCTGATCACGCCCACGCTGTTCAGGATATAAATAACATGATAAAAAATGACAAGCAGCACAATGCTGTAACGGACATTGTCCAGATAATGCTTTCTCATTTGACTTCCCCTTCCTGCCCGCTCTTTAGGGCACACAACCCAATCCCTGTGCAGTTCACTCCGCGTCCCTGGAAGCCTTTCGAATATCGTTCATCATTGCAAGCAGTCCGCTCTCTTTAATCAGTGCGATCCCCTGCGCCTCGTCTCCCAGCACCACCAGATGGTCTCCGGGATGAAGGTCAAATACCTTTCTCGCCTTCTGGGGAATCACAATCTGCCCCTTATCACCGATCTTCACAATTCCAAAAATGTGCAGGCCCTTCGGCGGGATCGGCAGTCCCTCTTCCCTCTCCGAATAATTGACCAGCGCGTCCAGCGTCACTCCATAGATTTCCGCCAGCGCTCTGCATCTTTCGATATCCGGAAGGGTCTCTCCATTCTCCCATTTTGCCAGCGCCTGCCGGGACACGCCGATTTTTTCCGCCACCTCTTCCTGGGTCATCTGCTTTTGTTTTCTCAGTGTCAACAAATTCTCACTCAGCATACTTTTCCCACCTTTCACACTCAAGTATACTCAATTTTCCACCTTTATACCACCATACAGTGATAACATTTCGGGCGGAATCATGTTAATTTTTGTTGCATATCCTCAGTGTACAAGGGGACACGCGGTCGGACAAGGGTGAATTTGGCCATTTCCGACTCTACGACCCCGACCGTAGAGATTTGCCCGATTTTCAAGGCGGACGAATGAGGCGTGCTGGACCGCACGCCGATTGAGGACAACGAAGAAAATCAGGCAAATATCACGGTTCGGGGCGTGTGTCCCCTTGTACACTGAGGGTAACTGTTCCGGATACAACTTCCGCATGACTGACATAAAATTTTCCGGGACAGGATATTTTAACCCTGCCCCGGAAAACCTTTTTCACTGGTATAAATCATTTTTCATTCCACTGTGACAATTTTTACGAATAACTCCACGCATTTTTTCATATAATCCACGCTGACCACTTCGTGATAGCTCAACGCGTTATATGAGCCGTTATTGAGGTTTGGAGTCAAAATCCCCTTCTGCGACAGCAGGGCTCCGTCCGTCCCACCTCTGATAGGCCGGTGCTTCACATTCAGCCCTACTGCTTTCATAGCTCTTGCGGCATACTCCACACTCCGCATATCACGCTCTATGTACTTTTTCATGTTGGAGTAACTTTGCCGCATTGTGACAGAAAAAGCCGGATAGGAATACTTCTCATTGAGCTTCTCTGCAATCCGCTCAAAATTTTTCATCTGCTCCCATAACCCATCCTCCTCAAAATTACTGACCCGGTATTTCATATGAGCACAGTCCACTTTCCCGGAAAAATCAGCAAGGTGGTTTATCCCCTCATACTCTTTGGAATAAAAAGGATCCAACCGGAGCGGAAGAGCCTGATGAAATTCCATTGCCATCACGCTGGCATTTCGCAATACCCCCGTCCCTGTACCGGGATGAACCGGCTTGCCCCGCACGGAAACCTCTACCCAACCTCCACAGATCGATTCATAATCCAGACAGTGAATATCGTTTCCATCAATATCCACTGTATAGGCAAAATCGCACGGAAACAGATCCAGATCAAAATATTCAATTCCCCTGCCGATTTCTTCATCCACTGAAAAAGCAACATAAACATCACCATGTTCGATCTGCGGATTTTGAACGAGAATATCCATCATCGTCATCAGTTCAGCGATTCCGGCTTTGTCATCTGCTCCCAGGATCGTCGTACCGTCCGTAGTGATCAGATCATGACCGATGAGCTCCTTAAGAAATGTATCCTTCTTCGGATCAAGTGCGATTCCAAGTTTCTGGTTGAGTACCACAGGCTTTCCATCGTACTTTTTTATAAAATTGGGCTTAATATCACGGCAATTCAGGTTTTGGGGAGTGTCCATATGTGCGATGAAACCGATGGCAGGAATATCTTTCCTTTTGCTGTTGGAAGCCAAATGACCATATACCACACCACTTTTGATCATCCGTGCCTCTGCCCCCATACGCTCCAATTCCTCCCTCAGACACCTTCCCAATTCCAGCTGGCCCAAAGTACTGGGAATCTGTTGGGAACCTGCGTCAGAAGACGTATCAAAGCGGATATATTTTAAAAACCTTTCCACCAGCTTTTCCATTTCAAAAGGACCTCCTGGACTTATCTTAGAAACATAACAGAATAAACTGTTCCTATTCCAGCGGAACCTGCTTCCAGCTTTCCAACGCAGTTTCCATAATTTCTTTTCCGCTGGCGCGCGTTCTCTCCCCGCCATGCTCATAGCGGTCGAAATCAAAACAAAATGTGGAGAGCGCGCACACCTTACCGGTGGCCATTACAGTGCGCACATTCCTTTTCACGGTTTCTATCTCATTTCCATAGGGCACTTCTTTAAAATAAGCCGGCACATAGTCCGCTTTCAAAATATCCGCATCCACAGAAAGATAGATCACATCCACCTTATCCGCCAGCCTGCCGATTTCCTTATTCCATATCTCTTCATCATTAAAGGCCGTTGCATCCAGCCAGTGGACATTTTGACTGCTCAGGATTGCAGCTGTCTGTTCGTCCATAATGCGCATATCCCCGCCTACAATGTGATCTCCCCTGCAGGGAACAGTCAGGCCGCATATCTCCGTCCGAAAAGCATCCAGTGTGAGACCCAGCATCATGGACATAGGCACTCCAACCAGGTGCTCAGGTTTTGACGACGTTTCGGCAACACGGCAGTCCGCATGGGCATCTATCCAGACAACTCCTATTTTCTTTTCCGTTCCCAGAGCCCGCTGGATTCCTCCGACGATCGCCGGTGCATAATTGCAGAAGCCTCCGGCTATCAGTACCGCATTTCCCTTTGCTATCCCCTGACAAACCCTGTCTGAGAATTCACGAGTCACACCCATACAGGGCTGAGAATACTGTTCCCGGTATCCTTCATAATCTATCTCACAAATTTCACACGGGACACCCATGATGTTATAGGTGTTAGCCTCATGATAAAGATCTACTGCCCTGGGATTGCGGTAGGGCTTCAGTTCTGAAGAAAACACGCATTCTCCTCCGGTACAGTCCACGCTCCATCCGTTATAATTGTATTTACATTCTATTACAGTAAGTCCTCTTGGTCTGCTCATAAATCCCTTCCTCTATTCCACGGCGGATAATCTCTTTTTCTCTCTGTTGTCAATCAATTTTGCTACGATCGCCACTCCATACAGCACGACGATTTCAAACAATGCCCACCCTATAATCTGCAGCGGAGTTCCAACCGCAATCAGACTCAAATACACAGGAATGAAAACCACATCCTTGATGTTCATGAACGCATTGGCGAGCGAAAAATCTTCCATTGACGGTGAGGAAAACTCAGGATCAATAATTCTCAACAGGGTGATGCCGGTCGCCACAACTCCGGTATTCATGCCATAGAACACAATCGCCCGTTCAAACGCATAATTATCCGGCATAAAAAGTCTAAACATTCCCATAATCGCATAATAAGTTACGACAAACGCCGCCGCACTGATGATGAAAATAGGAAGCAGATAAAGGACTACCGCCTGCAGATCCATGCTCGCCATCGCGGCAACAATGGCAATATCCGTGCACACTGCAACGACGGCCCCCTTGATGCGCGTATCGAACATCCAGCCCAGATCCAGTGCATTCATGAGCCAGTTTACGGGATAAGCAATCATCATTGCCCAGATATAGCCGGGTAATGCAGAAAGATATTCCCAGCCCAGTTCTGTAAAAGTGCTGTTTAACAGATAGCCGAGATAGCTGACAATCAGAATCAGGGCTACATGAACCGTAACCGTATTGATGGCAGAATTGTGAGTCGTTTCACGGCCTACAGACCCTTGCGCTTCCACATTTCTGGTAAAACCATAGGTCACTGTCTGATCCAGCACGGCCGACTCCTTTACAATCGTTGTCCGTCCCTTTTTGATAGCTCTGTTGATCATAAGGATACCGGATATCAGACCGCCGAGGAGTCCGATCGTGGAATAAGTACATCCCACGCTCTGAGCGACCTCCCAGTAATCCTTCCCGTTTTCCATCAAAAGGCCTCCGAGAAGTCCCGCCAGCGCATGACCACCATTAAATCCGAAAACCATCTCACAGCCAAAGTTATTGTAGGGATAAAGTGAAGCGCTGACTTTGGAAATAATCAATGCGAGACCAACCCCCAGAAGAATCTGAATGGCAAATCCTGAACCTCCCAGTCCGGCTTCCATAAATACTGTACAGGCATGACGCGTGCTCAGCTTTTTCTTCTCTCCCTTTGCTTTGAAATTGCAGAGCGGCAGGGATGCAAAGATTGGAATCATCAAAATACTGGGCTGAAGACTCCAAATTGAAATCCATTCCTCCTCAAACAGCTTAAGTCCCGTAGCTCCCAAAATCTGAGGCCCCAACAATAGTCCTACAAAACCGCCGAGCACCGAGGCGGGAATCAAAAGCTTACGGAACAACGGTACTTTGGCCCTCAAAAAAAGTCCAATCAGCAGCAGCGCTCCTAAAATCGCTGTACTGTTAAGGAGGGTCTGTAAATCTGTGCTTGTCATATTTGTTCTCCTTTGTCTGTTTTTTGTAAAATTCCCTGAAAACCCCAAGCTGATCATACAGCCCTCTCCCAAATCTCTTCCTTGAAATTTTACTTTTTTCAGTGTAAACTATAAAGTAACTTAGAGGTCAAGCTTTTTTACTGTATAAATATTCAAAAGGAGCCCGGGTTTTTATGAAAAGCGAACACACCATACAGGAAGCAGCAGACTATTTTAATCTTCCCAAAGCAACTCTGCTGTATTGGGAGAAGGAAGGCCTGATCCATTTTGACCGGATAGCAGGAAATAATTATCGGAAACTTACTGCCCATACAATTTTTGAAATAGAAAATGTCATGCATCTGAGGAATCTTGGGATTCCCATTAATAAGATAAAAGAGGCTCCCCTCATGTCTCTGGAAGAAAAATATGAGATGTATAAAAAAGCCATCAATGAGGCAGACAGACAGGTGCAGTTACTTAAAAAGTTGAAACATTCCGCCCAAAAACAACTCCTGCAAATTCAGGAAACCGACTCTTTACGGCTGCATCCTTACCACAGCGAATCGCCGCGCTTCCAATATCTGATCGCCCACTCGCAGGATACCGTTTCACTGGAGGTCATCGATACAGGCCGTTTCGTCATTCTCATGGAAAATCCAGAACACGAAGTTTATACAGAGACATCTATTTGGGAAGGTGCAGACACACAGGGCATCCTCTGGGAGCACCCCGGCGAGAATACGATGTGGAAAACATTTCTGCTGGATATTGTAGTCAGGGACGGTGAACGAAAAATGAAAGACCTGCAGAAGCACCTGAGCGCACTTCACGAAATGGGCTACCGCACCGGCACCCTTGTGGCGCACTATCTTTCAGAGGCGATGGAAGGCGGCACATTCCATATCTATTTTAAGGCCTATGTTGAAGTCTCACCTCACTAAGGAAAAAGAAAAATCCCGAAAAGTACCGGATCTTCCAGTACTTTCGGGATTCATTCTCACTTCATTTCAATATTTCCGACAGGGTTTCCAGCAATATATTCACATCAATCGGCTTGGCGATATGCGCATTCATGCCGGCCTCAATCGCACTCCTTCTATCCTCCTCAAATGCATTTGCAGTCATGGCTATAATAGGAATATTGGCTTTTTCCGGCTCCTTCAGCGATCGAATCGCCCTTGTGGCTTCATATCCATTCATATGGGGCATCTGAATATCCATGAGAATCAAATCATACCTCCCGGCCCCGGCTGCTTTCATCTTATCCAAAGCAGCCACGCCATCGCATGCAATTTCAACATGAAAGCCTGCTTCCCCGAGAATCGCAGCCGCAATCTCCTGATTCAGCTCATTATCCTCCGCCAACAGAATACGCTTCCCCCAAAAACCGGGTCCGGCAGCTTTCACCTGCTCTATCTCCTGGCTCACAGCAAATGGCTTCGAAAGCATCTCCCGCAGCTCCGACATAAATAACGGTTTGGAGCAAAATGCCGTCACGCCCGCTTCTCTGGCTTCCTCCTCTATTTCGGACCAGTCATAAGCCGTCAGAATAATGATGGGCTTACTGTTACCGATGATTCTCCGAATCCTTCTCACCGTCTCAATGCCGTTCATATCGGGCATGAGCCAGTCTATGATATAGGCATGAAATTCATCATCCTGCTCAAGCGCCAGTTTTGCACGAAGTACCGCTTCCTTTCCGGAGGTTGTCCAGTCGGAACGCATCCCAATGGAGCCCAGCATCTTCGTCACACTGACGCAGGTATTATAATCATCATCTGCAACCAGGGCCCTCAGTCCCTTCAGTTCCGGAATCTGTTCATATTTAACAGAGTTTTGGCTGATTCTGAACTGAAGGGAAACAATAAATTCCGTTCCTTTTCCCTCTTCACTGTGAACTTCAATCGTCCCGCCCATCATATTTACGATATTCTTAGTGATCGCCATTCCCAGGCCTGTCCCCTGAACCCCGCTGATCGTGCTGCTGTGCTCCCGCTCAAAGGGTTCAAAAATATGTTCCTGGAATTCTTTGCTCATACCGACTCCGGTATCCTTCACCCGAAATTCGTATGCCGCATAACCCTGCGGAGCACCGCTCCGCTGAATGACGCGAACGCTCACCATCCCTCCGGGCTTTGTGAATTTCATGGCATTGCTCAGTATATTGAGCAGAATCTGGTTCAGCCTCAGCTTATCGCAGACAATATCTTCGTTCACCACATCCACCGTATCAATGTAAAATTCCAACTGCTTTGCATATATATCGGACTGAACGATTGTCTTCAAATCATGCATGATCTCAGGAAGCCTCGCCTCCTTTTCTTCAATCTTTACCTTTCCGCTCTCGATCCGGCTCATGTCCAGCACATCATTGATAAGGGAAAGCAAATGCTTACTCGACGTGGTAATCTTTGCAAGATAGTCCTTTACAAGCTCCGTATTATCCACATGTGCCGCTGCAAGGGACGTAAAACCGATGATGGCATTCATCGGAGTACGGATATCATGAGACATGTTATTCAGGAACGTGGTTTTGGCCTTGTTCGCATGCTGAGCGGCAATCAGAGCATCTTCCAGTGCCTGCTCCGCCGCTTTCTGTTCATCAATATCCATAAACACGCCATAAAAAGTAACCGGCGATCCGTCCGCCCTTCTGGTGAGCCTTCCGGCAGCATGAAACCATCTCCAGCCGGCATGTTTTGTCATGAGACGATATTCAACATTATACGTCTTCTCTCCCGAATAATCTCTTACTGTGTCCCAGTATTCTCTCAGAATCCGTTCCTTATCCTCCTCATGCAGCAGCTCAGACCAGGATGCCAGCTCATTGGGAAAATCCCTTTCACTCTCGTACCCAACCATTCTTCGAAATGAATCGCTCCAAAAGCAGCTTTCCATTTCGCCCCTTTCATCAAACTCCATGCTCCAGTTTCCTGATCCAAGCGTCTCATGAATGGTTGACATCGCCGCCGTGGCACTTTCCGCACGCGCCAACGCCCTCTCCCGCTCTTCCTCAATCTGTTTTCTTTCCTTCTGTGCCGTAATATCAAAGAATACCCCATAAAATCTCACCGGAGTACCATCCGGCCTTCTTGAAACATCTCCCGTGGCCCTAAACCATCTCCAGCCTCTGTCCCTGGTATTCAGACGGTATTCAACATCATAAACAGCCTTTCCCTCTTTATCGTAAACCACCTTATCAATGGTATCATATCCCACTGACCAGTCATCAGGATGCAGCAGATTCGCCCACGCCTCCAGCGTATTAGGAAAATCTTTTTCATCCTGAAATCCAATCATTCTCCGAAATTCATCGCTCCAGTCCACACGGACCCGATTTCCCGATTCATCATAATGGATACTCCACATACCGGACTTAATCAGACGATGCAATGTGTGGTAGCTGGCCTCTGCCTGATGCACCTCCTGCTCAAGCGCCTCCGCTTTGATCTCACCGGCCTTTTCCCGGTTAAAATCGCTGCAGCCATATACAACATGAAGGTATTCTCCGCTCTCATCCCGGTCCCCGCCGATAAAATGAGCACGATTCCACTTATCCGTCAATATATTATAGAACTCCTGCGTAATGATCGGAGACTTTTTAAGGCGCTGCTGTATCGTACCTGCATCAAAAAACTCCATCATTATGGTCTGATCCTCTTTACGAACCGTCCGCTCTGCAAGGCTTTTTAAATCATCAAATACATCCGCTCTACATTCCGAAGTCCTGTGCGAAGAATCCGCAGAGCGGAGCACCTGATAGCTGTGATCTGACATTGTGATATAGTAACTGGTAATAAACAGCTTGCTGACCGTCTCCGAAATCCGGAGACACTCTTCCAGCCGCGCATTCAGCCTCTCGATTTCTTTCATATATGTATGATGTTCTTTTTCCATTCCGGCACCCACCTTCTTCTCTTCTGCTTCTTCAACTGCTCCGTTTCCGTCCCTGCTGCTATTTTTCTCCGGCTTCGTCAATTCGTTCTACCGCCTGCAGATCCTTCAAGCCTTTAGCAATTCTTCCATTTTCATCAATATCTGCACAAAACACGTCACTATGATCAGATAATACATAAAATTAAATAAACAATAATATATTTTCGCCAATGCACTTCTGCCGTTTTGGGACAACTTTCTGCAGCCACCGAAAACCACTATCATCAGGCTCATCACCATCATCCCCATGTAGGGATTCTCTCCCGATCCAAACTCCTTATACCAGAGAAACATGGGTGTTGCCGGCAGCGGCATAAAAAAAGCCGCCACAATAAGCACCATGCTGTGAAAGCTTTCCTTTTTCCCTTCTTTGACATATTCCGCTTTCTCAGCCGCTTCATATCCGGTGCAGACATAAGCGCCCCTGCCGTCTTTTCTGCAAAAGGCCCGGATGCTTATGGGCGAAGAAGGCACTGCACCGGCAAATCTCACTACTTTATTTTTCCAAAAAGCATAGTTAACCGCAGTAAGCTTCGTACCCACCGTGGTCATCCGGGTGTCCAGCGTATAAGTCCCTGCCTTCATATGCAGCACAACCGTATCTGATTCGGTATCATCCCCGAAAAAATACCCCATAATCAGAAAAGGGACAAATAATGCCGGAAAAAACGCTGCCCAAAACTGAAAAATTTCAAAATAACCGTCTGCGATATAACATATAAATCCTCCGGCCAGTCCTGCAAATAAGGCTGCCAGTACAAACAGCCTTGCACAATCCCGCTTTTGATAAAAGAAAAATCTGCCCGGCAGCGCCTGGAAGCTTATCATAATAAATAAGACAAAAAACTCAAGGCTGACCGTATATAAAACGGCCGCTGTTATATATAATGCAGCTGCAGGCATATCCTGTCCCCTCTTCCAATAATAGAAACCTGTATTGTTTTCTGATTTTACCATATCGGCAGCGCTTTTTCCACAAGAATTAAGAGTCTCACCAAGGTTGTTTTGCAGAAAGGGAAAAGAGCGCCGCATCAATAAAAAATCTTGTATTCCCACTTTACGTGAATTATAATTTTATCATACAAAAGTGTCACACGCGGGGGAACAATGGATATGAGTTGGAATGAAAATTGTCTTAATGCACTGTCTAAAGCCAGACTGTTTGAAAGCTCCGGTCACAAAACGCGCTTCAGCGAACTGATTGAATGTTACTCCGATAAGCCCTTTTTCACAAAAGGCTTATGCAAATGCATGTATCTGTCCGCCTGGGATGAGGAGCATTTTGCAATTCTTCTGGAAATGCTTTCCTTTATGAGCGTCGGCAAAGAAAAGAATACCAGAGAAATGAGCGTCGTCGGCGATTCTCTCGCGGAAGAACAGACCACCGATGAATCCTACATCTACCGGCTGTCCATTGCCTATCTTGAAAATACTCCTTTTCAACTGGATGAAAATATACATTTAAGCGCGCGCACCTCATATGTCATCAGCCGCGCGCAGCAGGCTGCGGCTATAATAGATCATGTCACTGATGAATAAAACGGGACGCTGCCAGGTTTATTTTCCGTTGAAAAAAGTCCGCCACCCGGCTCTGAGCACCGGGTTTGCGGACTTTTTCATCCATTCTTTTTCAACAAAGCTTTTTTCAAACAAACTCAAATATCTAAAACATACCGCATTTCAAACCACTGTTCACCGCCCCATGAGGACTCGGCTATCCCGTGATTGCAAAATCCCATTTTCTCATACATCTTGACTTTAGATTCTAAGCACGTCAAAATCAACATTTTCCTGTCCCGTTCCGATTCTCTGCGAAAATACTGAAACACAATTTCTTTTGCCAGCCCCTGCCCACGATATTCCGGAAGCACATCCAGTCCAAGCAGCATCACATTCTCGCCTGCCGGATCATAAAGATTCGCATTTGTAAAAAATTCGTCTCTGAATGAAGTCTCATTCGTCGAAAGCCCGTTTAGGAATCCGGCAATTTTTCCGGTTTCCCTGTCAACCGCAACCAGAAACAGCTCCGGCGCCATGGCAACCCGTTCCTTCATCATGGCTTCCGAACACGCTTCATTGGGCGGAAAACATATTTTTTCAATCAATGCGGCCTGATCGCCCTCTTCCGGGAGAATATTTCTGAACACAAACCGCTCACTCAAAGCTTTATCGGAAAAACCGTATTCTTTTTCATTGCTCATATTTTCGATGCTCCTTCAAGTATTTTTTTCCAAATAATATCAACGGACGCCCCTAAGGAGGGAGGGCTACTTACACCGAACCGGTGCGGCCGGACTGCCTGCCGGCTCTGTAAGAGATTTTATCCCTTACGTTGTGTTTTTATCTCTGCTCCCTGATTCTATCATACTATCAGCGTGCCACGTTTTAGCGTACCTATAACCTTCCTCGCTTCCTGCTCGATCTCTTTGACAGTATGTTCACCCGCCAGCATCAGATGATTTCCAGCGATTATATATTCCCGCTCTATGAATTCTTCTGTTATCGGAAACGTATCCAGTATTAAAAATGCGCTCTCACGATTGTCATTCAGCTTAATGGTTTTTTCTTTTTTCTCCATAATCCGCCTGTATTTATCGACATGACCGGACAATGGTATCATCCAATATGCGTCAAGCGGATGGTTTGACGTTTACCCTCAAAACAGTAATAATACGGCCTATTTGCCTGTCCCCATTATGGGAAAAGTCCCCCGCCTTGCGGCGAAGGACTATGCTTTCGACCCAACTATTTATATACCGCATATCGGTCAGCGGTAAACTTTCAACCCGACCATTTATATACCACATATCGGTCAGTGGTAAACTATCTTTGTACCTACATTCTAGCAAGCGCAAAGAGAAAAGTAAATAGGCTTTCCATTAGAGCTTTCCACCTAAAATGAAATTTTAAATTCTGCTCCTCCAATGGGGAGCGGAATTTATTCCTGCACAGTTGATATTTACTCTTTCATATGGAGGTGGTATTCTTATCTTTCCCTCTGGCAGCAGTAGAAGGAGAACTTATGAGTAAATATATCCCAGGTAACCAAAAACATCTTACACTTGAAGATCGTATTTACATTGAAAATGAATTGAACAAAGGTACATCCTTTAAGGATAGCGCCAAATTCCTTTGTAAGGATCCTACCACTATCTCTAAAGAGGTAAAGGGCCATCGCCTGTCCGACTGGTACCATAAGGGTACCTTTTATAATGCTAAGAACTTCTGTATCCATCGCTATCACTGCAAAAAGACCAATGCCTGCGGCAAGATTATCCTTTGCGGTGTTAAGTGTGCTTCCTGTCCAACTTGCAACCAGACCTGCAAAGACTTTGAAAAGGAACGGTGCGACCGGCTGGACAAAGCTCCCTATGTTTGCAACGGATGCCCAAAGAAGATCAATCATTGCACAATCGCCCATAAATACACCTATAACGCAAGGTTTTCTAATCGGAAATACCGTGATAAGCTTTCTGATTCCCGGGCCGGAATCAATCTTACCAGGCAAGAGCTTCAGCTTCACCAAAAAGACAGAATCATCTCTCCTCTTATTGAACAGGGGCAATCTCCCTATCAGATCGTCACTAACCATCCTGAACTGGAGCTTTCCGTAAGGACTGTTTATTCCTATCTCGACCAGGGACTGTTCACAGCACGGAATGTCGATCTGAAACGCAAAGTTAAGTTCAAACCCCGTAAGTGCCATAAGACGAAGATCACAAACCGCACCGTATTTATGAATCGAACCTACCATGATTTTCAGACTCTGCAGCTTCCCTTCTTTGCAGAAATGGATACCGTGCATTCCTCAAAAGAATCAAAGAAAACGCTGCTTACTTTCTTTTTCACAAAGAAAAAGCTGTTTCTTGCCTTTTTGATGAGCCGCTGTACACAAGGTGCTGTCCGCCTCGTATTTGACCGGCTGGAGAAACGTGTGGGAACCTATGAATTCGCTTCCGTATTTGAATATCTTCTGACCGACCAAGACTCAGAGTTCGGTGATCCGGATGCCTTGGAAACAGGTGTAAACGGCATTCAACGCACCAGTATTTATTACTGTGATCCAATGCGGAGCGGTCAAAAAGGCGGCCTGGAGCAGGCCCAGACCATGCTTCGTATGGTGCTCCCAAAAGGAACCAGTTTTGAATTCCTTACCCAGTGGGATTTGAACCTGATCGTATACCATATCAATTCAACGCCGAGGGAAAGCCTTGGAGGCAGAACCCCTGATAGTGTTGCACTTGAAACCATGGGCAAGGATGTGTTAAACGCAAGGGAACAGACAGGCTTACTGTGAAAGTTTACCCAAATTGAGCGAAACTTCTTGAAATATCAAACATAACATGATAATATCTAAGTAAACAGAAAGCACCCACTCCAAAGGTGGATGCTCCGAGTTTAGGCTAAAGAAATGTCCTTACGGACACCGCCTATCCTGTGGATCAGACAGGATAGGCATTTTTATTTTCACTTGTTTCTCTTATCGAGAAAGGCAAGCAACGCTACAATCAAGCTACCAAAGGACATCAGCAAAGCTAATATCCCAATGAAAATCGAAATGATCTCGTAACCTGTCATCGGCGCCACCTCCCTTCCTATGTATTCCGGTAAACCGGTATCATAAACTCGGGAGGATACCACCCTGTCATGGTTACTTTCCTTAAGTAGTATCCTAACATAAGCACTTATGTTTCTGCAAGAATAAATGTTATAATTCAAAATTCAAAATCTCGCACCATAGGCACGAGATTTACTCATAGCCAAGTAAATAGCATATAATTGCCTGCTGTACTTCTATCAAAGATTTCTTAAACTCATACCCCACAAAATATTTACTATCAATAGCATCTGCTGACACTTCCTCGCTCCTAAAGAATGGTGGGCACGGATTTAAGCAAGCATCCGCATTCGCATATCTAAGACGATCTAATGTGATTTGATAACCTTCAAAGTCATCCTTCGCCGCTGATGGGATTGAATCTGTGCAAATAATATCTTTGCCAACAACAGCTTTGTCAATTTCATAGCAGACACTAGCTCCGTCAATTTCATATCCTCTAGGACAACACTGTGTAAAATTGAATCCCACTAATTCCGATGCCTCTTTCCATGTATTTCCGATATTCCCCTTTGAACCCATAAAAAGACATTCCTTTTCAGAGTAATCCACATATTTCTTTGAAAAAGAATACAAATCTGTTAATATCTCGCATGGATGATTTACAGCTGTCATCGCATTTATAATTGGAATATGCGAATGCTCCGCCATATACTCTATCAACGACAAATCCTTGTGACGGACAATAACCATATCCGCCCAGTTTTCAAGATATCCTATCACATCCTTAATATCTTCTTTTTTGTCAAGCGCTTCCGGCGGAAACAAAATTGTATCTCCACCCAACATTTTTATCCCCTTTTCAAAAGAAACCCTCGTTCTAATGCTGCTTTTCGGAAAAAATAAAACAATCGTTTTCCCCTTCAGCCAATCACATTCTCCGTTATCTGCTTTTAACTTATCCGCCAATTCAAATATTTGAAAAATTTCCTGCTTTGAAAAATCGTTCAAATGTAAAAAATGTTTCATTGTCCTGCCTCCCTAAATTTCTCCAATCTATAATGATGTTCTTCATCCAACTCCTTAACACCATTCTTATAATCATATCCAAATTTCCTGTAAAATTCTGTTGCTGTGATAGATGCAGGTATCTCAATGCGAGTTGCTCTAACATAAAATTCATCCTGTTCCAATGTATTTATGATTTTTCTTCCGATACCTTTTCCATGGAATTCTGGCAAAACGAAAATAGTCAGCAAAATGCTTTCTGTCTTACTTCCCCAGAAACTTGAAATGGAGCCCGTACCAACTATCTTACCATTCCATTCAAAGACATACATATGTGCATATTGGGAAATATTCAATACTTTCCCTGAATCATAAATCTTTGCAAGTTTCTCCATAGCTGCAATTCCATAGTCCTTGCTATTGACCTCTAAGAAATTCCTTACAATAAGCTTGCTAACCTCATCTGCATCCTCTTCTTCAAATCTTCGTACATTAATACAATTTTTTACATAACCAACCAATGTCATCTTTTCATTTACCACTATATCCTCGCCAACCCTAACAAAGCCGCATTTTTCATATAAATGACAATTGCCTGTTTCCAGCTTAATTGTTGCCAATCGCCATTCTATAGTATTCGGATAAATATCAAATAATTGTTCTATCACCGTGCTCGCAATCCCTTTATTTTGAAATTTGGGAATTATGAAAATAGGAGATATCCAATTAACATTTTCATACACCTTTTTGCCTAGATGCCATCTGACTCTCACACCTCCAACTTTTTCTCCATGAAACACA
>Ga0129308_1002169_pt1 | contig 17519 bp, 16 predicted proteins | sample L827metagenome_FD_94440 | JGI IMG/M metagenome (GOLD analysis project Ga0129308, IMG submission 94440) | Ring-tailed lemur group fecal microbial communities from Wisconsin, USA - L827 metagenome | ecosystem: Host-associated > Mammals > Digestive system > Large intestine > Fecal | place: USA...
AATCCTGGCATATTTTTTTTCATAGATACCTTTTAAAAAAAGAACAATATTTAGACATGTTTTTGCTGGTTCTTGTTGACTTATATACCAAACGGTGCTACAATGCTGGTGTACCGATAAAACATTATCGATATCGGCGCTGGGGGACGCGGACGTTTGAAGCGCAGCGCCGAAATAACAATCTGCCCCGGGGGTGGTGAAAGATCCCGGGGTATAAGGAGGAGTATCAATGGCAATCAATTTTACAGATGGCAGATACGTGGACGAAAATGGTAGAGTAACGCTCGACCCGACCGTCTACAAGGACTGGCAGATTGCAGAAGAGGCAGAGAAGACCCTGCCGTCCGTGGATTATTTCCGCGAAAAACTGGGCCTGCTGCCGGAAGAAATCATTCCCTATGGCAAGACTCCGAAACTTGACTTTATCAAGATCATGAACCGTCTGAAGGATAAACCCGATGGCAAATTCATCGAGGTTACCGCGATCACTCCCACCCCTCTGGGCGAAGGCAAGTCCACCACATCCCTGGGCCTGATTGAAGGTCTTGGCAAGCTGGGCAAGAATGTGGGCGGCTGTCTGCGTCAGCCCTCCGGCGGCCCGACCATGAACGTAAAGGGCACGGCGGCAGGCGGCGGCAATGCGCTGCTGATGCCGATGACCGAGTTCTCTCTGGGTCTGACCGGCGATATCAACGACATTATGAACGCGCACAACCTGGCGATGGTCGCCCTGAATGCGCGTATGCAGCACGAGCGCAACTATAACGACGAGCAGCTCGCCAAGCGCGGCCTGAAGCGTCTGGACATCGATCCCAAGCGGGTTGAGATGGGCTGGGTCCTCGACTTCTGCGCCCAGGGCCTGCGGAACATTATCATCGGCGTTGGCGGTCCCAAGGACGGCTACCTGATGGAATCCAAGTTCGGCATTGCGGTCGGCTCCGAGCTGATGGCAATCCTGGCTGTCGCCCGTGATCTGAAGGATCTGCGCGAGCGTATCGGCAAGATCGTCGTGGCCTACAGCCGCAGCGGCGAGCCTGTCACCACCGAGGACCTCGAGGTCGCCGGCGCGATGACCGCCTGGATGCGGAATACCATCAACCCCACCATGTGCTACTCTGTCGAGCATCAGCCCGTGCTGATTCATGCCGGCCCCTTTGCGAACATCGCAATCGGCCAGTCCTCCGTCATCGGCGACCGTCTGGCGCTGAAGCTGTTCGACTACCATGTCACCGAGTCCGGCTTCGCTGCCGACATCGGCTTTGAGAAGTTCTGGAACGTCAAGTCCCGTCTGTCCGGCCTGACGCCCAATGTCTCTGTCCTGGTTGCCACCATCCGTGCGCTGAAGATGCACGGCGGCGGCCCGGCTGTTGTTGCGGGCCGTCCTCTGCCCAAGGAGTACACAGAGGAGAACCTCGAGCTGCTGGAGAAGGGCTGCGAGAACCTGTTCCACCATGTGGCCACCATCAAGAAGTCCGGTATCGTTCCTGTTGTCTGCATCAATCAGTTCTATACCGATACGGAAGCGGAGATTGCCCTGATCCGGAAGCTCTGCAAAGAGCGTGGTGTCCGCTGCGCCCTCAGCAACCACTGGAGATACGGCGGCGAAGGCGCCATTGAGTTGGCTGAGACCGTTGTCGACGCCTGCCAGGAGAAGAACGAGATCAAGTTCCTGTACCCGCTGGAGATGCCGCTCCGCCAGAGAGTTGAGCTCATCGCCAAAGAGGTCTACGGGGCGGACGGCGTCGACTGGGCGCCTCTGGCCCTCGAGAAGGCCAAACGCTTCGAGTCTGATCCGAAGTACGCCGACTACTGCACCATGATGGTCAAGACCCATCTGAGCCTGTCCCACGAGCCGTCCTGGAAGGGCGTGCCGAAGGGCTGGCGGCTGCCCATCCGGGACATCCTGGAGTACGGCGGCGCGAAGTTCCTCTGCCCGATGGCCGGCACCATCTCCATGATGCCTGGCACCAGCTCCGATCCGGCCTATCGCCGCATCGACGTCGACACCGAGACCGGCAAGGTTTCCGGCCTGTTCTGATCCTACCCTGGCTTTTATGGGGCGGCGATTTCCGCCGCCCCATTTTACTGATTGAATGGAAGGAACGATAAAATTTATGGATTTTACACAGAATTCCTGTAGAGAATTTGTAGAAGTTTTGGCTTCCAACGCGCCGGTGCCCGGCGGCGGCGGCGCAGCGGCGCTGGTCGGTGCAATTGGCACGGCGCTGGGCAATATGGTCGGCTCTCTGACGGTCGGCAAGAAGAAGTATGCCGCCGTCGAAGAGGAGATCGTTGCCCTCAAGAAGAAGTCCGACGAGCTGCAAAAGGAATTGCTGGATCAGGTTCCCGCCGACGCCGAGGGCTTCGCGCCTCTGGCCAAGGCCTACGGAATCCCGAAGGACGATCCCAACCGGGACGCCGTTCTCGAGGCCGCTACGATGACTGCCTGCCAGGTTCCGCTGCGGATCATGGAGCTGTGCTGCGAGGCGATCGACGTCATCGACGTCTTTGCGGCAAAGGGCTCCCGGCTGGCGGTTTCCGACGCCGGCTGCGGCGCCGTCTGCTGCAAGGCTGCCCTGCAGGCCGCTTCCCTGAATGTGTTCATCAACACGAAGAGCCTGAAAAACCGCGAGGAAGCGGAGAAGCTCAACAAGAAGACCAACGATATGCTGGATACCTACTGCGCCAAGGCCGATGAAATTTTCGCTGCTGTCCGCGCAAACTTTTGATTAGGAGGAAGTTTCCATGGCAAAGCAGTTATTGGCAAAAGAAGTTACCGCCGCGATGATTGAAAAGCTCCAGGCCCGCGTGGCCGCGCTGAAGGAAAAGGGCGTCACGCCTACCCTCGGCATCATCCGCTGCGGCGAGAATCCCTCCGATCTCAGCTATGAGCGCGGCGCAACAAAGCGCGCGGACGAGATCGGTGTGGCTGTTGAAAAGTTTGTGCTGCCCGAGAGCGTGACGAAGGAAGAACTGATTGCGAAGATCGAGGAAATCAACGCCAACGACGCCATCCACGGCGTTCTGATGTTCCGCCCGCTGCCCAAGCATCTCAAGGCGGACCAGGACGAGATCTGCAACCACCTGAAGGCGTCCAAGGACATCGACTGCATGACGGACCTCTCGAATGCCGGCGTCTTTATGGGCAAGAAGCTGGGCTTTGAGCCCTGCACGGCCTGCGCCTGCATGGAGATTCTGGACCACTATGGCATCGAGCTGAAGGGCAAGAATGCCGTCGTGATCGGCCGCAGCCTCGTCATCGGCAAGCCTGTCGCCATGATGCTGATGGCGAAGAACGCAACCATCACCATCTGCCACACCAAGACGGTGAATCTGCCGGAGGTTGCCCGCAAGGCGGACATCATCGTCTCCGCTGCAGGCGTCCTCGGTTCCCTGACGAAGGACTTTGTCCGTCCCGGCCAAGTCGTCATCGACGTGTCCATGAACTGGGATCCTGAGAAGGTGACCTCCAAGGGCAAGGGCGGCATGTCCGGCGACGCCGTATTTGCAGAGGTGGAGCCGATTGTGGACGCGATTACCCCGGTTCCCGGCGGCGTGGGCGGCGTGACAAATGTCGTGCTGATCGGCCATGTTGTGGAGGCTGCGGAGCGCACGCTGTAAGTATCCGGCCGCTGCCGCGGTGATTTTCCGCCGGGCAGCGGCCTGCCTTTTCCAAAGGGGGAATCGAGTTGAAATTGAAAAATCGTGCGCCGGAGCAGGTGATTCGGCTCCTGTTCTGGGGCTTTGCCGCGGCATGTCTGATCGCGGCGCTGATTATGCCGGACCGCGGCGGGATGTTCCGGGGCGTCGGGCAGATTTGCACCCAGTCCGGTCAGGTCGTCAAGAGCTATTTTGACCCGTCCTATGGCGGCTTTGCCGGAACCTTCCTCAATGTGGCGCTGGTCTGCGCGGTCTGCGCTGTGCTTTACAGCCTGCCCGGCGCAAAGCCGGATGGGCTTTCAGTCCTGGCGTTTTTTCTGACGGCTGGCTTCAGCTTTTGGGGCACCACCATCCTGAATATCTGGTTCAGCTTTGCTGGCGTCCTGCTGTATTGTCTGGTGAAAAAGCAGAAGGTCGGCGCGCAGGCCAATGCCATGCTGTTTTCCACGGGCCTGGCCCCGCTGATTACGGAGATGCTGTTCCGCTATCCCGGCACGGAGTGGCACGGCTTTACCTTTGCGGGCGTCCTGATCGCCCTGGCGGTGGGTATTTTTATCGGGTTCCTGCTGCCCGCGGGCCTGCCCCACAGCCCGAAAATGCACAAGGGCTACGACCTCTACTCGGCGGCCGTACCCATCGGCCTGGCGGCCTTCTTCCTGCGGTCGCTGCTCTATAAGGTGTTTGGAGGCAGTCTCCCGGAGAGCGTCAGCGTCGGCACCGGCGACAGCTTCTGGGTCATCTCCAATGTGTTCTGCTTCATCGTGTTCGGTCTGGCCATTGCGGCATCGTTCCTGATGGGCGGCAGCTTCAGGGGCTACTGGAGCCTGCTGCGGGACACGGGCTTTGGCGTGGACTATGGAGCGAAGTACGGCGTGGCTACGTCGCTGATGAACTTCGGCGTCTATGGCCTGTTCATTGTGCTGTACTATAATTTGATCGGCGCAAATTGGAACGCGGCGACGCTGGGCTGTGTCTTCTGCATGCTCTGCTGCTGCTTCAAGGGCAGCCATCCGGGCAATGTCTGGCCGATTATGGTTGGCTATGTGGCGGCAAGCTTTGTCGCAAAGTGGGTGTGCGGCCTGACCGGAGCGGAGTTCTCCATGGCGGTCAACGCCCAGGCGATCGTGATCGGCCTCTGCTTTGCCAACGGCCTGTCTCCGCTGGTGGGAACCTATGGCTGGCTGATCGGCATTTTCGCCGGCATGGCCCATTATGTACTGGTCACCTGTGTCCCGCTGCTGCACGGCGGCTTCTGCCTGTACAACGGCGGCTTCACGGCAGCCTTTGTTTGCTTCCTGTTTGTCCCGGTGCTGGAGCACTTCTTCCACACCAAAGAGGAGCGGAAAGCGCTCAAATCCCAAGCATGAGAAAAAATTTGCTGCCGCAGACAACGTCTGCGGCAGCATTTTTTATGGAACCAGGGAGGTGTTTTTTCGTCTATACAGGTAAGGAGGCGATTTGAAATGAAACGATTTTTTGGAATTCTGTTGGCGGTTTTGCTTGCCGCGTCTCTGGCGGCCTGCGCTGCCGCGGAAAAGCCGGAGGAGACCAGGAGCGAGACGGTGTTCCGGGCGACCGTGCTGTCGATCGGCAACGGCGCCATGGTGGTGGAGCCGGTGGAAGGCGCGGAGGAGCTGCGCTCAGCCGATCAGATTTCCGTGGCGCTGGAGCATATGCCTGCTTCTCCGGAGCCCCAAGTAGGCGACACCGTGGAGATCACCTACAACGGGGAGATTATGGAGACCTACCCGGCCCAGCTCGGAGAGGTATACGGCATCACTGTGGCAGAAGCGGCCAGGGCTCCGGAGGCGCCGGCGGAGGAGCCGGAAGAAGAGCCAGCAGAAGAGCCGGCAGAGGAACCGCCGGCAGTCAATCCGGACGAGCCGGTACATGTCGAATACGGCTATGACGATGCGGTGTATATGGCCCTCGATGTCCCGGCGGGCTGGGATTATGAGATCCACACCCGGGAGGAAACGGAGAAAGAGGATGGCCTCTACACCTGCTCCATCGCGTTCTGGCCGCAGGAGGAGCCGGAGATGGTCTTTGAGCTGAGCCATTGGACGGCCTTTGGCATGTGCGGGACGGGCGTGACCATCGAGGAACTGACGCTGGAAAGCGGCCTCAGCGGCTGGAAATACACAGAGGAGAGCGATGGGACCGTATGGCTGACTGTTGTGCTGGAGGTGCCGCAGACCGAGGCCGGCGGCAGCTATGTGATCTCCGCCTCTCCGGAACGTGCGCTGTGGGACCGCTATGAGGATGATTTTTTGGAAATTCTGGAGACGGTCCAGGCCGGTGTGACGGAATAAACACGATGTAAAAAGGCGCAGGGCGGAATTTCGATTCCGCTCTGCGCCGTCTTGCTATTGAGAGATGATGGTGCCGGTCTTTCCGGCGATGCCGTCGCGGGCCTTTTCCAGCAGTGTGATGAGGGACTTGCGGCCAGGCTTGGAGGCCGCAAATTTGGCCGCAGCCTGGACCTTTGGCAGCATGGAGCCGGGGGCAAATTCGCCGTCAGCCGCATACCGCTCCGCCTCCTCCGGCGTCAGGGAGGAGAGCCAGGTCTCGTTCTCCTTGCGGAAGTGGATGGCGACCTGCTCCACGGCGGTTAAAATAATCAGCAGATCGGCGTCCAACTGCTCGGCCAGCAGCTCTGCGGCGAAGTCCTTGTCGATGACGGCCGCTGCGCCCTTCAGATGATTCTTGTCGGTACGGAACACCGGAATCCCGCCGCCACCGCAGCAGATGACAATGTGGCCATCGTTGCTGAGCTGGCGGATGGCGCCCAGCTCGATGATGTGCTTGGGCTTTGGAGAGGCCACATACCGCCGCCAGCCGCGGCCAGCGTCCTCCCGGTAGAGGAAGCCGGTTTTCTCCGCCATGGCCGCGGCCTCCTCCCTGGACAGAAACTTGCCAATTGGTTTTGAAGGGGTCTGGAACGCCGGGTCCAGCGGATCGACCTCCACCTGGGTCACCATCGTGACCACAGGCTTGTTGATGATGCCGCGATCCAGCATTTCTTCCCGCAGGGCATTTTGCAGGTCATAGCCAATGTAGGCCTGGCTCATGGCGCCGCAGACGGACAGCGGCGTGCTGCCCTGGGAAGGGTCCTCGTGCATCAAGGCCAGCATGGCGTTGTTGATGATGCCGACCTGGGGACCGTTGCCGTGGGCGATCACGACCTGGTTGCCATCTTCGATCAGATCGACGATGGCCCTCGCCGTGATCTTGACGGCGTTTGCCTGCTCTGGAAGCGTGGTTCCGAGGGCGTTTCCGCCCAGGGCAATGACAATTTTATACATCGTCTCGCTCCTTATCCTGTAAGCGCGGTCCGGCGGAGCTTTCTCCGCCGTAAACCGCTAGAACATTTTCCTGGTGTCGTCCTTTTTGTCCATCTCCATCAGCGCACGGACCGGATCCTTGACCTGGGCCAGAAAGATCATGGCGGCGATGATGTAGGGCTTGTAGGAGGCCTGCTTGTAGAGCGGAACGAGATAGCGGTCGAAAACGGAGTTGTCGACTTCGCCCTCTTCGCAGCTCAGGCCGCTGATATCGGCGGGCAGGCAGTGGAGATACAGGGCCTTGCCGTCCTTGGTTTTGGCCATCATTTCTTCGGAGCAGGTCCAGTCCTTGTGCTCGGCATTCTGGGCCAGCAGACGCTGCTCCAGCTCGTCGATGGCGGCCTTGTCGCCCTGCTGGTAGTAGCGGGTGCGCTCCTCCATGGCGGCAAAGGGCGCCCAGGACTTGGGGTAGACGATGTCGGCGTCCTGGAAGGCCTCCTCCATGGAGTTGACCTTGGTGAAGGAGCCGCCGGTGGCCTCGGCATTTTTCTTGGCGATTTCCTCGACCTCCGGCATGACCTCGTAGCCCTCAGGATGGGCCAGAACTACGTCCATGCCCATGCGGGTGAAGAGACCGATGACGCCCTGCGGCACCGACAGCGGCTTGCCATAGGAGGGGGAATAGGCCCAGGTCATGGCAACCTTCTTGCCCTTCAGATTCTCAACGCCGCCGAAGTGGTGGATGACGTGCAGCAGGTCGGCCATGCACTGGGTGGGGTGATCCACGTCGCACTGCAAATTTACCAGCGTGGGGCGCTGCTCCAGAATGCCGTCGCGATAGCCCTCATCCAGGGCGTCGATGAAGGTCTTCTGGTACTTGTGGCCCTCACCGATGAACATGTCGTCCCGAATGCCGATGACGTCGGCCATAAAGGATACCATGTTGGCGGTCTCGCGGACGGTCTCGCCGTGGGCGATCTGGGAGACCTTTTCGTCCAGCGGCTGCTCCTTCAGACCCAGCAGATTGCAGGCGGAGGCGAAGGAGAACCGGGTCCGGGTGGAGTTGTCGCGGAAGATGGAGATGCCGAGGCCGGAGTTGAACACGCGGGTGTCCTTGTTCCGCTCCCGCAGGTCGCGGAGGGCGTCGGCCACGGTGAAAATGGCGTCGATTTCGTCGTCGGTCTTATCCCAGGTCCAATAGAAATCGTTTTTGTACATGTCGTTGATCTTCAGAGTTTCCAGATGCCGTGCGAGCTCTACAGCTTTACTCATAATTGCAGCCTCCTGTCTGTGTTGTCGGAATTATTTGATATCGTTGTCGGTCTTGCCGGCGCGGAACTGGCAGACGTCGTCGGTCTTGTTTTCAGCCTTGTACAGGCTGGGCACCAGGGCATACAGAGCGGCGCAGGTGACAAGGTCCTGCTTCCAGGTGATCTCGTTGGGCGCATGGGCCTGGCTTTCGGCGCCGGGGCCGAAGCCGACGCAGGGAATGCCATACCGGCCCTGGATGGAGACGCCGTTGGTGGAGAAGGTCCACTTGTCGGTCAGCGGACGGCCTTCCCGCTTCTCCCGGGCGGTCTCGTCGGCCCAGAGCCGCTTGTCGCCCCAGAGCGCGTGGTGGGCGTCGATCAGCGCCTGCACGTGGGCGGCGGACTCCTTATTGATCCAGGTGGGGAAATAGCATTCCGTTTCATAGACCTCGCCGGTCCAGGCCGGGCGGTCGTACATGTACATGGAGACCTTCACATCCTCTGCATATTTCTTTGCAGCGGGCAGGTTTCGGATTTCGTCCAGACAGGAATCCCAGGTCTCGCCGGCAGTCATGCGGCGGTCGATGGAGATGGCGCAGGAGTCGGCCACGGCGCAGCGGGAAGGAGAGGTGTAGAAAATCTGCGAGGTGGTGCAGGTGCCGCGTCCCAGGAAACGGGCGTCCTCCCAGTGCTCGGGATTGTATGCGGGATCGAGCATTTTGACAAGGCCCTTGATTTCCGTGTCCGCTTCGGCGTTGTTTTCGTTCAGATCGCGGACGTTTTCAATGATTTCCGCCATCTTGTGGATGGCGTTGTCGCCGCGCTCAGGGGCGGAGCCATGGCAGGAGACGCCGTGGACGTCCACGCGGATCTCCATCCGTCCGCGGTGGCCGCGGTAGATGCCGCCGTCGGTCGGCTCCGTGGAGATGACAAATTCTACCTTGCTCCGCGCATCCTCGGGACCGTCGAAGTCCTTGTTGACAATGTATTGCCAGCACATGCCGTCGCAGTCCTCTTCCTGTACGGTGCCGACCACCATGAGCTTGTAGCCCTCCGGCAGCAGGCCCAGGTCCTTCATGATTTTGCCGCCATAGGCTGCCGCCGCCATGCCGCCCTCCTGGTCGGAGCCGCCGCGGCCATAGATGACGTCCCCGGTCTCATAGCCCTCATAGGGATCATGGGTCCAGTTGTCGCGGTTGCCGATGCCGACCGTGTCAATATGGGAGTCGATGGCAATGATCTTGTCGCCCGTGCCGATCCAGCCGATGACATTGCCAAGGCCGTCGATCTCCACCTTGTCATAGCCAAGCGCTTCGAGCTCTGCCGCAATTCTGCGGACAACGCCCTCCTCTCCGCAGGACTCGGAGGGAATCCGAATCATATCCCGCAGGAATTTCACCATGTCGGCTTTGTATGCTTCAGCAGCTTGCCTGATCGCTTCGACGTTCATATTCTAGCCTCCAAACTTCAGATTCTTGTGATATGGATTGGTCAAAACGGTTTCTAGTTCCATAATAGCATACTTGATTTAGATGTCAAACAAAATATTAGATGAGCCTGAAAAATTTTCTGGACTAAAAAGGAGGATAAAAAACGACCCGGCGGCGATCCGCCAGGTCGTTTGCAGCTATTTAGAGAGAAGCAGCGCTTCAAGGTCTGCGACGGTGGGAGCGATATAGGTGGCGCCGGCGCTCTCTAGCTCGGCCCGGTCGCCATAGCCGTAGAGGACGCCGATGGAGTCCAGCCCATTCTGGGCCGCGCCCAGAATATCGTGCTTTCGGTCTCCCACCATCACGATCCGGCTTTGGCCCGCGCGTCCGCAGCGCCCAAGCGCATAGGCGATGACATCGCCCTTGGCGGAGCGGGAGCTGTCCATGGTTGCGCCGGCGACAAGGGAGAAATAGCTGGAAAGATGGAAGTGGTCGAGGATGCGCTGCGCAAAGACCTCCGGCTTGGAGGTGGCCAGAACGGCGGTCTTCCCGGCGGCGGTCAGATGGGCGAGAAGGGCGTCGATGCCGTCATAGACCACGTTTTCAAAAATACCGCGGTCCCGGAAGTATTCCCGATAAAACGTCACGGCCTGCTCTGCCTGCGCTGCTGAAAAGCCGTAGAATTCCTGAAAGGCGGGAGCCAACGGCGGGCCGATAAACTTGTAGAGCTCTGTGCGCGGCGGGATTGGAATTCCAAATTTTTCAAGGGCATAGGCGACCGCGTTGGTAATGCCGAGGCCCGGATCGGTCAGAGTCCCGTCCAGATCGAAGAAAATGGTGTCGTAGTGCTTCATGGCGTGCGTCTCGCTTTCCTCAGAATGAGTAGGCATCATATCACGCGGCGCCGGACTTGTCAATGAGAATCGGCGCCTCCTGTACGGATGGGCAGGAGGGGCGCATAGGATAAAGGGAAGACGGCTGCAGTGGCGCGCCAAAAAAGCGGATTTTTGCCGGAGAATCGTTGACATTGATGGCTGCCTGCGATAAACTGTATGCGATTTGGAACGATTGACTGAGATAAGTCTTAATTCCTGTTTGGACCGCGGCTGCGGCCGTCGGATGAGAATGGAGGAATGCAGATGACATTGGATCAGCTTCCGGTTGGGGAGACGGCGGAAATCGGCGCAGTGGAAGGAGAGGGCGCGCTGCGGCTGCGGCTGCTGGATATGGGCCTGATTCCCCGCACCAAGGTGACGATGCAGAAGATTGCGCCGATGGGCGACCCTATGGAGATTCGCGTGCGCGGCTATGAGCTGACGCTTCGGAAAGAGGACGCAAAAATGATCGTTCTGAAGGGAGGCGGGGCGGCATGATCTTTGCGCTGGCCGGAAACCAAAACTGCGGGAAGACGACGCTGTTCAACGCCCTGACCGGCTCCAATCAGCACGTGGGCAATTTTCCGGGCGTGACGGTCGACCAGAAGGTCGGTGAAATTCGTGGCGTCAAGGACTGCTCTGTGGTGGACCTGCCGGGCATCTATTCCATTCGCCCCTATACGCAGGAGGAGATTGTTTCCCGGGACTTCATCCTGAATGGCCATCCCGACGGGATTATCAATATCGCGGATGCCACAAACATTGAGAGAAACCTGTATCTGACGCTGCAGCTGCTGGAGCTGCGCGTTCCCATGGTTCTGGCGCTGAATATGATGGACGAGGTGCGCGCCAACGGCGGCACCATCAATGTCAAAAAGATGAGCGAGGCGCTGGGAATTCCCGTGGTGCCCATCAGCGCCGTCAAGGGCGAGGGCGTCTCGGAGCTGCGGGACAAGGCGCTGGAGGTTGTAAAAAACAAGGAACTGCCGAAGGTCTGGGACTTTTGCCAGGAGGACAGTCCGGTCCACCGCTGTATCCATGCGGCAGTCCACCTGATTGCGGACCATGCCCAGCGGGCGGATCTGCCAACCAGATTCTGTACGATGAAGCTCATCGAGGGCGACGCGGAAATTGCCCGGCGGCTGGAGCTGGATCAAAACGAGATGGAGCTGATCGAACACAGCATCGTGCAGATGGAGCATGAGACGGGGCTGGACCGCAATGCGGCCCTGGCGGATATGCGCTATACCTTTATTGAAAAGGTGGTAGAAGCGTCGGTTGTGAAGTGCCACGAGAGCCGGGAACACCAGCGCAGCGTCAAGCTCGACAAGGTGCTGACGGGCAAATATACGGCGCTGCCGGTATTTTTTGGCGTGATGTTTCTGGTCTTTTGGCTGACCTTTGGCGTGATTGGCGCGGCGCTGTCGGACTGGCTTTCTCTCGGCATTGACGCCGTTACGGGGCTGGTGGACTGGGCCTTGACCGCCTATGGCATCAATCCGGTGGTACATAGCCTGGTTATCGACGGCATTTTCGCCGGCGTGGGCAGCGTACTGAGCTTCCTGCCCATCATCGTGGTGCTGTTTTTCTTCCTGTCCATCCTGGAGGACACCGGCTATATGGCGCGGGTGGCCTTTGTCATGGACCGGGCGCTGCGGAAGCTCGGCCTCTCGGGGCGCAGCTTTGTGCCGATGCTGATCGGCTTTGGCTGCACGGTGCCGGCGATTATGGCGACCAGAACCCTCGCTTCCGACCGGGACCGCAAAATGACGATCCTGCTGACGCCCTATATGAGCTGCTCGGCAAAAATTCCCATCTACGCGGTGTTCAGCGCGGCCTTTTTTCCGGATCATGCGGCCCTGGTGATGATTGCGCTCTATGTGACCGGCATTGCGCTTGGCATCCTAGTGGCGCTGCTGCTCAAGGGCACCGCATTCCGGGGCAACCCGGTGCCCTTTGTGATGGAGCTTCCCAACTATCGGATGCCGTCGCTGAAAAGCGTTTGCCTGCTGCTCTGGGAGAAAGCGCGGGACTTTTTGCAGCGCGCCTTTACCATTATCTTCCTTGCGACCATGATTATCTGGTTCCTGGAGACGTTTGACGCCAGGCTGAATGTGGTTGCAGACTCCTCGGACAGCCTGCTTGCCCTGTTGGGGCAGCTTTTGGCCCCGATTTTCGCGCCGCTTGGCTTCGGAGACTGGCGGGTGACGACGGCGCTCGTCACGGGATTTACGGCCAAGGAGGCCGTGGTCAGCACGATGGCGGTGCTGCTGGGCACCAGCATGGCGAACCTTGGCCCAGCGCTGACGGGTCTCTTCACACCGCTGTCCGCTGTCAGCTTTCTGCTCTTTACGCTGCTGTATACGCCCTGCGTGGCGGCGGTTGCCACGATCAAGCGCGAGCTGAATTCCAGGCTGGCGACAGTGGGCGTGGTGCTGATGCAGTGCGGCGTGGCCTGGGTGGTGGCCTTTGCGGTCTACCAGCTCGGGAGGCTGCTGGCATGAGCGCTTTGGATATTCTGCTGATTGCTGCGCTGCTGACAGCCGCCGGCTTGGCCCTGCGGTCGCTGCGCCGCGGCGGAGGCGGCTGCGGAAGCTGCTCTCACTGTGCAGGTACTTGTAAAAAATGCGATAAATTTTGCGGGAAATGATCGCGCGTTGCTTCCAATTTTTTCGACGCTATGTTATAATCAGCTTTGTTCGATAGAGAAAACGCTGCGGTGGTAAGCGCCGCAGCATCGGTCCAAGTGCCCCGGCAGGCCAATGGCTGTCACGGGAGAATAGAGAATCAGGTGGAAAGCCTGAACGGTGCCGCCGCTGTATGCGCGGAGGCTGCGCATGAGGCGAAAGCCCGCCATTGGGAGACTGAGAAGGCGATACGCGGCTGACGATGCGCGAGTCAGAAGAACTGCTTGGAGGAAATTGCCTGCTCGAATTGTGCGTTCGAGGGGCAGGTTCGCTGTGGAAAAACGGCCGCGGCAGCCATACAGGCTGCCGCGGCCGTTTTATACGAAGGAGAAAATAAGATGCCGAAACAGGAAAAGGCGCTGCTGGTGGTGAGCTTCGGGACCTCCCATAGCGATACAAGAGAGAAGACCCTTGACAAAATTGAGCGGGAGCTGGCAGCGGCTTTTCCGGAACGGCGGTTTTATCGCGCCTGGACCAGCGGCAGGATTGTCAAAAAGCTGTGGGAGCGGGACGGCCTTCGCATCGATACGGTGCAGGAGGCGCTGGAGCGGATGGCCCGGGATGGAATCAACGACGTGCTGGTCCAGCCGACACATCTGCTGGATGGAATCGAGAATCATAAGATGCGCCTGGAGATTGCCGCATTTCGCCGGCGCTTTGGCGCAATCCGTATCGCATCGCCGCTGCTGACGGCGGAAGAGGATTTGCAGTGCGTGGCGGAGATTCTGGACCGGGAGTTCCGGGCGCTGCCGGAGGATACGGCGGTTCTCTTTATGGGACACGGAACGGAGCACTGCGCGGATGCGGTCTATGCGGACCTGGATTCCCGCTTCCGGAGCATGGGCAAAGACTTCTATATGGCGACGGTGGAGGGCTGTCCCACGTTGGAGGACGCCATGGGCCGTCTGGCGGAGAAAAAAAGCGTGCGCAGGGTTTTGCTGACGCCATTTATGATTGTGGCCGGCGACCATGCAAAAAACGACATGGCCGGGGACACGGCGGACTCCTGGAAGAACATAGTCGCCAGGGCCGGATATGAAGTGACCTGTCTGGCAAGAGGGCTTGGGGAGCTGCCGGAAATCCGGGCGCTTTTGGCAGAGCATGCGCGCCATGCCGGCGGCTGAGGAAAGCCCTTGGGATGGAGCAGGAGAGCTGCTGTTACAGCGCAGCGAAAATTCCGGCGGAAGCCGGTTATTTCTCTCTGATGATTGCGAGGAACAGGAGGAAACAGGAATGATTCACTTTGTGGGCGCTGGCAGCGGCGCGGCAGATTTGATTACCGTCCGGGGCAGCCGCTACCTTGCGGAGGCGGACCTCATCATCTATGCCGGTTCGCTGGTCAATCCGGCGCTGTTGGACTACGCCAAACCGGGCTGCCGCATTCTGGACAGCGCGAAGATGACGCTGGAGGAGGTCGTCGCGGAGATGACCGCCGCCGAACGGGCCGGGCAGAGAACGGTCCGGCTGCACACCGGCGACCCCTGCATCTATGGCGCAATCCGCGAGCAGATGGACCTGCTGGATCAGGCGGGAATTGCCTATGACGTCTGTCCTGGCGTCAGCGCGTTCTGCGGCGCGGCGTCGGCGCTGAATCTGGAGTATACACTGCCCGGCGTCAGCCAGAGCGTGGTGATCACGCGCATGGCGGGAAGAACGCCGGTGCCGGAAAAGGAGTCCATCGAATCCTTTGCCGCCCATGGGGCGAGCATGGTGATCTTCCTGAGCACCGGCATGCTGGAGGAGCTGTCCCGGCGGCTGATGGCGGGCGGCTATGGGGCGGATACCCCGGCGGCCATCGTCTACAAGGCCACCTGGCCCGAGGAGGCGTCCTACGTCTGCACAGTGGCGACGCTGGCGGAGACGGCGAAAGCGCATCGGGTCACAAAGACGGCGCTGATTCTCGTGGGCGACGCGGTGGCTCACCGGACCTATGACCGGTCCGAGCTGTACAACCCGGCCTTCACCACCGGCTACCGGGAAGCCAGCGTATGAGCGTTTGGATTGTAGCCTTTACGCTGCGGGGCGCAAAGCTGGCGGCAAGGCTGGCGGCGGCGCTGCCGGAGGCAAGGGCCTGGGCAATGGAAAAATACGCCGCCGAAGCGAATGTTGCGCCGGTGACGGATCTGCGCCGCTGGTGCGCCGAAGGCTGGCGGGAGGCCGGCGGCCTCGTGTTCGTGGGGGCGGCGGGCATCGCCGTGCGCACGATTGCGCCTCTTGTGGAGAGCAAGACCACGGACCCGGCGGTGGTGGTGGTGGACGAGCGGGGACAGTTCGCGATTTCCCTGCTCTCCGGCCACATCGGCGGGGCCAACCGCCTGACGCGGGAGGCGGCGGCGGTACTCGGCGCTGTGCCGGTGATTACTACGGCCACGGATGTCAATCACAAATTTGCGGTGGACGTTTTTGCGGTAAAAAACCGGCTCCATATCACCTCCATGGCCCTGGCGCGGGACATTTCCGCGGCGATTCTGGCCGGAGAGCAGGTGGGGCTGCTCTGGGACGGAGAGCTGAAGGGGACAATCCCCGCGGAGCTGACGCTGAACTGGCGGCAGCGCTTGAACATCGAGATCGGGCTGGAGGCCCGGCTGCCGGACAGCCTGCTGCTGATTCCCCGGTGCATCCATCTGGGCATCGGCTGCAAGCGCGGGACGGAGGCATCGGCCATCGCGGCCCAGGTGTCGGCAGCGCTGGAGCGGTTTTCTATTCCGGCTCAGGCGGTGATGGACGCGGCCAGCATCGATTTGAAGCGGGACGAGGCCGGCCTGCTGCAATGGGCAGACCAGGCGGGGCTTTTGTTGCGCTTTTACAGCGCGGAGGCGCTCCGCGCGGCGTCCGGTGAATTTACGGTGTCGGAGTTTGTGGAAAAAATTACGGGCGTGGACAGCGTCTGCGAGCGGGCCGCCGTGCTGGCGTCCGGCGGCGGTGCGCTGCAAATTCGGAAACAGGCGTCCGGCGGCGTCACGGTGGCGGCGGCCAGGACAGAAGTGAGGATCGAATTATGAAGAAAATTTTTGTTGTGGGCATTGGCCCCGGAGAATATGAGCAGATGACCCTGCGGGCGGCAAACGCCCTGCAAAGCGCCGATGTGATCGTCGGCTATACGGTCTACGTGGGGCTGGTGCAGGCGCATTTTCCCGGCAAGCGGTTCCTGACGACCCCAATGACCAGGGAGACGGAGCGCTGCGAGCTGGCCTTTCGGGAGGCGGAGGCGGGCAACACCGTTGCGATGATCTGCTCCGGCGACGCGGGCGTCTACGGCATGAGCGGCCTGATCTGCGAGCTGGGCGCGCAGCATCCGGACGTGGAGCTCGAGATCATCCCCGGCGTGACGGCGGCCACCAGCGGCGCAGCGGTGCTCGGCGCGCCGCTGATCCACGACTTTGCGGTCATCAGCCTCAGCGACCTGCTGACGCCCTGGGAGAAAATCGAGAAGCGGCTGCTGGCTGCTGCGGAGGCAGACTTTGTCATCTGCCTCTATAACCCCTCCAGCCACAAACGCAGGGACTATCTGAAGCGGGCCTGCGATTTGCTGCTGCGCCACAGGCCGGCGGAAACCGTCTGCGGCACTGTGCGCAATATCGGCCGCGAAGGCGAGGCATCCACGGCCTGCACGCTGGCGGAGCTGCGGGAGCTGGAGACGGATATGTTCACGACGGTCTTCGTGGGGAACTCCCAGACCAGACGGATTGGCGACCGCATGGTGACGCCGCGGGGATATCGCCTATGAGAGCGCTGCTGTTTTCCGGGACCAGCGACGGCAGCCGCCTGTCCCGCTGCCTGGCGGACCGGGGCTGGGAGGTCACGGTCTATACGGCCACAGAATACGGAGAAAAGGTGACCTGCCATCAGCCGAACATTGAGGTTCGCTCCGGGCGGCTGGACCAGGCCGGCATCGAGGAGCTGATCCGGTCCCGGCCCTTTTCCGTGGTGATCGATGCGACCCATCCCTATGCCGTGGCGGTCTCCAGAAATATCCGCGCGGCCTGCGCGGCGACAGGGATGGAATATCTGCGGTTACAGCGGGATATCCAGCGCGGAGACGGCGTCGTGGAGGTGGACTCCACAGAAGCGGCGGCAGCCTTTTTAAATACGGTGCCGGGCAATGTGCTGCTGACCACCGGCAGCAAGGAGCTGGCAGCCTATACGGCGGTGAAGGACTATCCGGCGCGGCTCTATGCCCGGGTGCTCTCCACGGAGGAATCGGTGCAAAAGTGCCGGGAACTGGGCTTTGAGGGAAAAAATTTGATCGCCATGCAGGGACCGTTTTCAGAGGAGCTGAATCTGGCCATGCTGCGGCAGATTCGCGCCCGGTGGATGGTCACGAAGGCCTCTG
>Ga0129308_1002170_pt1 | contig 17507 bp, 16 predicted proteins | sample L827metagenome_FD_94440 | JGI IMG/M metagenome (GOLD analysis project Ga0129308, IMG submission 94440) | Ring-tailed lemur group fecal microbial communities from Wisconsin, USA - L827 metagenome | ecosystem: Host-associated > Mammals > Digestive system > Large intestine > Fecal | place: USA...
CGCGAGTTCGCCGAGACCGAAGTCAAGCCCCTGGCCGAGGAGATCGACGAGGAAGAGCGCTTCCCCATGGAGACCGTGGAAAAGATGGCCAAGCTGGGCATGATGGGCATCTACTTCCCCAAGCAGTACGGCGGCGCCGGCGGCGACGTGCTGTCCTACGCCATGTGCGTGGAGGAGCTGGCCAAGGTGTGCGGCACCACCGCCGTCATCGTGTCCGCCCACACCTCCCTGTGCTGCGCCCCCATCTTTGAGCACGGCACCGAGGAGCAGAAAATGAAGTACCTGCCCGACCTGCTGTCCGGCAAGAAGATCGGCGCTTTCGGTCTGACCGAGCCCAACGCCGGTACCGACGCCTCCGGCCAGCAGACCACTGCCGTTCTGGACGGTGACCACTATGTGCTCAACGGCTCCAAGTGTTTCATCACCAACGGCAACGTGGCCGACACCTTCGTGGTCTTCGCCATGACCGATCCCAAGCTGGGCAACCACGGCATCTCCGCCTTCATCGTGGAGAAGGAGTTCCCCGGCTTCTCCACCGGCAAGCACGAGAAGAAGATGGGTATCCGCGGCTCCTCCACCTGCGACCTGATCTTTGAGGACTGCATCGTTCCCAAGGAGAACCTGCTGGGTAAGGAAGGCCAGGGCTTCAAGATCGCCATGATGACCCTGGACGGCGGCCGTATCGGCATCGCCGCTCAGGCTCTGGGTCTGGGCGAGGGCGCCGTCAATGAGGCCATCAAGTACACCCAGGAGCGCGTCCAGTTCAAGAAGCGCCTGTCCCAGTTCCAGAACACCCAGTTCCAGCTGGCCGACATGCACACCCGTATGCAGGCCGCCCAGTTCCTGGTCTACTCCGCCGCGATGAAGAAGCAGAACCATGAGCCCTACTCCATGGACGCCGCCATGGCCAAGCTGTTCGCCGCCGAGGCCGCTTCCGACGTGACCCGCCGCGCTGTCCAGCTGTTCGGCGGTTACGGCTACACCCGCGAGTACCCCGTGGAGCGCATGATGCGCGACGCCAAGATCACCGAGATCTACGAGGGCACTTCCGAGGTCCAGCGCATGGTCATTTCCAGCCACCTGGGCGTGAAATAAGTTAGGAGGCAGATTGAAATGAAAATCATTGTTTGTGTCAAGCAGGTCCCCGATACCTCCGGTAAGGTGGCCGTCAACCCCGATGGCACCCTGAACCGTGCCTCCATGGCCGCCATCACCAACCCCGATGACCTGAACGCCGTCGAGGCCGCCCTGACCCTGAAGGAGCAGACCGGCGCCGAGGTCGTGATCGTCTCCATGGGTCCCCCGCCCGCAGAGGCTATGCTGCGTGAGATCCTGGCCCGCGGCGCTGACCGCGCCGTCCTGGTCTCCGGCCGCGAGTTCGGCGGTTCCGATACTTACGCCACCTCCCAGATCCTGGCCGCCGCCATCAACAAGATCGGCGTCGAGGACGACGACATCGTCATGTGCGGCCGTCAGGCCATCGACGGCGACACCGCCCAGGTCGGTCCCCAGATCGCTGAGAAGCTGGGTCTGCCCCAGGTGTCCTACGCCGCCGACATCAAGAAGGAGGGCGACACCCTCACCATCAAGCGGATGCTGGAGGACGGCTACATGACCATCAAGGTCAAGACCCCCTGCCTGATCACCTGCATCAAGGAGCTGAACGTTCCCCGCTACATGAGCGTGGGCGGCATCTTCGAGTGCTACTCCAAGCCCTACGAGGTCTTCGATTACAACACTCTGAAGGACGATCCCCTCATCGATCCCGCCACCATCGGTCTGAAGGGCTCTCCCACCAACATTCTGACCTCTTTCACTCCTCCTCAGAAGGGCGCCGGCATGATGCTGGAGGGCGCCGACAAGGAGACCTGCGAAAAGCTGGCCGGAATCCTGGCTGCCAAGCACATGATCTGATAGAAGGGAGAATTGAAGAATATGTCTACTTTCAACAGCGCTGATATCGCTGCCTTCAACGGCGGCGTGTGGGTTTTCTGTGAGCAGCGTCAGGGCACCATGATGCCCACCTCTTTCGAGCTGATCTCCGAGGGCCGCAAGCTGGCTGACGAGCTGGGCACCAAGCTGTATGGTATCCTGCTGGGCCACAACATCGAGGGTATCGCCAAGGAGCTGGGCGGCTACGGCGCCGACGGCGTCTATGTCTGCGACCATCCCCTGCTGGAGAACTACACCACCGACGGCTACACCAAGGTCATCTGCGACGTGGTCGCGGAGTACAAGCCCGAGATGATGCTCATCGGCGCTACCAACATCGGCCGTGACCTGGGCCCCCGCTGCGCCGCCCGCCTGCACACCGGCCTGTGCGCCGACTGTACCCACCTGGACGTGGACATGGGCATCTACAAGGATTTCCTGCGCGAGGCCTCCACTCTGGCCCCCGAGAAGATCGACGGCCTGAACACCGCCATGGTCCTGGGCGAGAAGCACGACGTGTCCCGCGACCTGAAGATGACCCGTCCCGCTTTCGGCGGCCACCTGATGGCCTCCATCATCTGCCCCCGCTTCCGTCCCGCCATGGCCACCGTCCGTCCCGGCGTTATGAAGAAGGCCCCCTTCGACCAGGCCAAGGCTGACGCCTGCGAGATCATCAAGCCCAACTTCTCCCTGACCGAGGACGACATGGACACCCAGGTCGTGGAGGTCGTCAAGGCCGCCAAGAAGCTGGTCGACCTGATCGGCGCCGACGTGGTCGTCTCCGTGGGCCGCGGCATCAGCAAGGACGTCGAGGGCGGCATCAAGCTGGCCGAGGAGCTGGCCGAGGTCCTGGGCGGCGTCGTGGGCGGCTCCCGTGCCACCATCGACTCCGGCTGGCTGTCCGCCGACCACCAGGTCGGTCAGACCGGCAAGACCGTTCACCCCAAGATCTATGTCGCTCTGGGCATCTCCGGCGCTATCCAGCACAAGGCCGGCATGCAGGACTCCGAGTGCATCATCGCCGTGAACAAGAACGAGACCGCCCCCATCTTCGAGATCGCCGACTACGGCATCTGCGGCGACCTGTTCAAGGTCACCCCCATGCTGATCGAGGCCATCAAGGCTGCCAAGGCCGCCAAGTAAAAAGGGCGCTCCCCGATACTGCCAAGCCCCCCTGCTTCCAAAGGAAGCAGGGGGGCTTTTTTGCGTTTCCTTCCTCACCCCCGCTTCCCCGCCCTCATACAATAGAGCAGAAACCCACCGTCCCGCGGGGCGGTCCCGGAGGTATCCTTATGAAACATGAACTGAATTTCTGGGTGGTGGGGGGCGACATGCGGCAGGTCAAGCTGGCCCAGCTGCTCTCCGATGACGGCCACACAGTCCATACTTACGCCCTGGACCCCGGCCCTGAGCCGGTCCCGGGGCTGCTTCAGGAGCAAAACTTCAAGCAGGTGGGCCGGGCCGACTGCGTGGTCCTGCCCCTTACCGTCAGCACAGGGGGCGGGCTGCTCAACGCCCCCCTCTCCCTGTCGGAGCACCCCCTGGTCCCCATTCTGGACCGGCTGGCCCCCCGGCAGTTCCTCTGCGGCGGGCGGATCGAACCGGAGACGGAGGCTCTGGCCCGGGAGCGCGGACTCACCATCCACGACTACTTCGCCCGGGAGGAGCTGGCGGTGGCCAACGCCGTCCCCACTGCCGAGGGAGCGGTCCAGCTGGCCATGGAGCACCTGCCTATCACCATCCACGGCTCCCGGGTGCTGGTGGTGGGCTTCGGCCGGGTGGGGCGGATCACCGCCCAGCGCTTCGCCGCCCTGGGGGCCAAGGTGAGTGTGGCCGCCCGGAAGTACGAACAGCTGGCCTGGGCCCAGGCCATGGGCTTCGGGGCCGAGGAGCTGGGCCAGCTGGCCGGCTGGCTGTGCGGCTATGACCTGGTGGTCAACACCGTCCCCGCCCCGGTACTCAACCGTCCGGAGCTGGAGGACCTGAAGCCCGACTGCCTCATCCTGGACCTGGCATCCAAGCCCGGCGGTGTGGACCTGGCCGCCGCCGGGGAGCTGGGGCTTACGGTCATCTGGGCCCTGTCCCTGCCGGGGAAGGTGGCTCCGGTGACCGCCGGCGCCGCCATCCGCAGCACCATCTACAACATGCTCCGCGAATTGGGCCGCTAGGCCCCGGAAAGGAAGGGAAATTCTTGGAAAACGCTGTCATTGGATTCGCCGTGTGCGGGTCCTTCTGCACCCACGCCAGAGCCATGTCCGCCCTGGAGCAGGTCCGCGCCCGCTGGCGGAACGTGGTCCCCATCGTCTCGGAGTGCACCGCCGAAACCGACACCCGCTTCGGCACGGCCCACGACCTGATGCGGGAGATGGAGCGCATCTGCGACCACCGGGTGATCTCCACCGTCAAGGGGGCGGAGCCCATCGGCCCCCAGAAGCTGCTGGACCTGCTCATCATCTGCCCCTGCACCGGCAACACTCTGGGAAAATTGGCCTCCGGGGTCACCGACACCAGCGTCACCATGGCCGCCAAGGCCCATCTGCGCAACGGCCGTCCCCTGCTCATCGCCCCCTCCACCAACGACGGACTGTCCGCCTCCGCCTCCGCCATCGGCACGCTGCTGGCCCGGAAATACATCTATTTCGTCCCCTTCGGCCAGGACGATCCCCAGAAAAAGCCCACCTCCCTGACGGCTGATTTCAGCCAGGTGGCCGGCGCCGCCCAGGCCGCTCTGGAGGGCCGCCAGCTCCAGCCCCTGCTGCTGGGACCTCTGGTATAACGATGAAAAAACGGACCGTCTTAAAAGACGGTCCGTTTTTGGATGGGTTTTTCCTTTACTTGCCGCACAGCTCCTTGGCCACTTCCACAATGTGGTCGGCGGACAGGCCGAACTGCTTGAGCAGGGCGGCGGCGGGGCCGGAGTGGCCAAACTCGTCATTGACGCCGATACGGCGGACCAGCGTGGGGCACTTCTCGCTGAGCACACCGCAGACCGCCTCGCCCAGGCCGCCGATGACGTTGTGCTCCTCGCAGGTGATGATCTTGCCGCACTCCTTGGCAGCCTTGATCACCAGCTCCTCATCCAGAGGCTTGATGGTGGCCATGTTGATGACCCGGGCGCTGATGCCCAGTTCCTTCAGAGCCTTGCCGGCCTCCACAGCCTCGGCCACCAGCAGGCCGTTGGCGATGATAGCCACGTCGGCGCCGTCCTGGAGCACTTCGCCCTTGCCGATCTGGAAGGTGTAGCCCTCCTCCTCGTGGAACACGGGGACGGCGGAGCGGCCAAAGCGCATATAGACGGGACCCACATGCTCATAGGCGGCCTTCACCATGGCCCGGGCCTCCACGTCGTCGGAGGGAGACATGACCACCATGCCGGGGATGGACCGCATCAGGGCGAAGTCCTCGCAGCACTGGTGGGAAGCGCCGTCCTCGCCCACGGAGATGCCGCCGTGGGTGGCGCCGATTTTCACGTTCAGATGGGGATAGCCGATGGAGTTGCGCACCTGCTCAAAGGCCCGCCCGGCGGCGAACATGGCGAAGGTGGAGGCAAAGGGGACCATCCCGGCGGCGGCGGCGCCGGCGGCCACGGCCATCATGTTGCCCTCGGCGATACCGCAGTTGAAGTGGCGGTCGGGATAGGCTTTCTTAAAGATACCGGTCTTGGTGGCGCCGGCCAGGTCGGCGTCAAAGACAATGAGGTCCTCGTGCTGGGCGGCCAGCTCCTTCAGGGCGTTGCCGTAGCTCTCACGGGTCGCGATCTTCTTCACGTCTGCCATCTTACATCGCCTCCACTTCCGCCAGCTGGGCCTTCAGCTCAGCCATGGCCTGCTCGTATTCCGCGTCGTTGGGGGCCTTGCCGTGCCAGCCCACCTGGTTCTCCATGTAGCCGACGCCCTTGCCCTTGACGGTCTTCATGACGATGGCGAAGGGGACGCCCTTGGTGGCGCGGGCCTTGGCAAAGGCCTCCTCCATCTGGTCAAAGTCGCTGCCGTCGATCTCCGCGACCTCGAACCCGAAGGCGCGCAGCTTCTCGGGGATGGGATAGGGGCACATGATGTCATCCAGCTTGCCGTCCAGCTGGAGGCCGTTGTTGTCAATGATGACGCACAGGTTGTCCAGCTTGTAGTGGTGGGCGAACATCATGGCCTCCCAGACCTGGCCCTCCTCGATCTCGCCGTCACCCAGCAGGGTATATACCCGGTAGTCCTTATTCCTGATCTTTCCGGTCAGGGCCATGCCGCAGGCGGCGGAGACGCCCTGGCCCAGGGAGCCGGTGGACATGTCCACGCCGGGGGTCATGTTCATGTTGGGGTGGCCCTGGAGATGGCTGCCGATCTGACGCAGGGTCTTCAGGTCCTCCACGGGGAAGAAGCCCCGGAGGGCCAGAGCGGCATACAGGCCGGGGGTGGTGTGGCCCTTGGACAGGACAAAGCGGTCCCGGTCCTCCCACTTGGGATTGGCGGGGTCGACCTTCAGCTCCTTGCAGTACAAATAGGCAAACAGGTCGGCGGCGGACAGGCTTCCGCCGGGGTGGCCGGCCTTGGCCGCATGGATGCTCTCAATGATGCCCATGCGCACCTTGCAGGCCATTGCCATCAGTTGCTTTTTTTCATTGGCTGTCATAGCGTCTCCTTCTTCCTTACAAAGTCCCGAAAACGGCTCCTGGGAGAACAGTCCGTCCGGGCAGTAAAACGGCGTTTCGCCGCAGCTTTTCAGCACCCCAATTATAATCCATGCCGGCCAAATCCGCAAGACTGGAAACGCAACCTTTTTTCGGGCAGGCAGCAAAAAGGCCGGGGTGCTTTTTCAAGCGCCCCGGCCGAACGGTCGTGGAGGAAAGGGCCTGTCACAGCAGAGGCCGTCTGCGCCGGAACCACCCGATCCCATCGGAGAGGAAGCAGAGCAGGGTCACCACCGCCATGCCAACCGCTGGCATCAGCAACAATCCGATCAGAAACAAGTTGCCCAATACATAAGGGATGTTGTAAAGCATTTCCAACATATTCTGCTCCTTTCTCCAAATTTTGTTGTTACTGCCAAATCAGCTCCTGTTTTTGTCTTTTCTTCTGGCTAAATTATACTACTGTTTTCTCAGAAAGGGAAGATGGTAATGCGATTTTTTCTGAAAAACTTTCAGCGCGTCCCAGCGCGCAAAAACGGGCGCGGCCTTTCGGCCGCGCCCGTATGTTCCGGTCACTTTTTCTTCTTATGCTTGTCGAAGAAGCTCTTGATGCTGCCCTCGGAGATATTCTCCCCCATGGCCTCACCAAAGGCCCGCAGGGCCTCCCGCTGCTCTGTGGTCAGGTTGGTGGGCACCTGGACCTTGACAGTGACGTACTGGTCGCCCCGGCCCCGGCCCTGGAGGGAGGGGACGCCCTTGCCCCGGAGGCGGAAGGTGGTCCCCGTCTGGGTCCCGGCGGGCAGGGTGTACTTCACCTTGCCGTCGATGGTTGGGATCTCCAGCTCGGCGCCCATGGCCGCCTGGTAGAAGGAGACAGGCTGCTCATAGAGCACCGTGGTCCCTTCCCGCTGGAACTGGGGATGGGGCTTGATGCGCACGCCCACGATCAGGTCGCCGGCGGGGCCGCCGTTTTTGCCCGCGTTGCCCTGGCCCCGGAGGGACACCGCCTGGCCGTTGTCAATGCCGGCGGGGATGGTCACTTTGATGCGCTGCTTCTTCCGGACGCTGCCCTCGCCGCCGCAGCTCCGGCAGGGGCTGTGGATCAGCCTGCCGGTGCCCCGGCACCGGGTACAGGGGGCCGTGCTGGAAAAGGCGAAGCCGCCGCCCCCCCGCTGGATCCGGACCACGCCGGTGCCCCGGCAGTCGGGACAGGTCTCGGCGGTGGTGCCCGGCTGACAGCCGGAGCCGTGACAGTCGGAGCATACCTCGGTCCGGTTCAGCTCGATCTCCTTTTCACAGCCGAAGGCGGCCTCCTCAAAGGAGATGGTCAGGTTGGCCCGCAGGCTCTCGCCCTTTTGGGGGGCGTTTGCCCGCTGCTGCCCGCCGTAGCCGCCGCCGAAGCCCCCGCCGAAGAAGGAGCCGAAGATGTCGCCCAGGTCGATGTCCCCCATGTCGAAGCCGCCGCCGAAGCCGCCCGCTCCGAAGTTGGGGTCCACCCCCGCGTGGCCGAACTGGTCGTACTTGGAGCGCTTTTCCGGGTTGGACAGCACCTCATAGGCCTCGTTGACTTCCTTGAACTTGGCCTCGGCCTCCTTGCTGTCGGGATTCATGTCGGGGTGGTATTTCTTGGCCAGCTTCCGGTAGGCCTTTTTGATCTCATCATCCGAGGCGCCCTTGCTCACGCCCAGCACCTCGTAATAATCTCGTTTCTGTTCTGGCATAGTATCACCTCTAGGAACGATAAGAGAAGGAAAATCAGCGCAACAGCGCCGCCCGAAGGGCGGGCTTGGCTGCCTGCCGTCCGGTCTGATTCTCTGGATCTCCTATCTTTTGATAAATCCAACGCTGGGCGAGGTGAGTTTCTCACCTCGCCCAAAGCAATCGGATTTACTTGTTGTCGTCGTCCACCACGGTGTAGTCGGCGTCCACCACATCGGGGCCGGAGCCGCTGCCGCCCTGGGCCTGCTGGCCGCCGCCGAAGTTGGCGCCGCCCATGTCGGGGCCGGCCTGGCCGCCCTGCTGCTGGTACAGCTTCTCGCTGACGGCGTAGAAGGCCTTCGTCAGCTCCTCGGTGGCGTTCTTGATGGCCTGGGTGTCGTTGCCCTTCAGGGTCTCCTTCAGCTTGCCCAGCGCGCTCTCCACACCGGCCTTGTCGGAAGCGGGGATCTTGTCGCCCATCTCCTCCAGGGTCTTCTCGGTCTGGTAGACCATCTGGTCGCCCTGGTTGCGGACGTCCACTTCCTCCTTGCGCTTGGCGTCCTCGGCGGCGAACTGCTCGGCCTCCCGGACAGCCTTATCGATGTCGTCTTTGGACATGTTGGTGGAGGAGGTGATGGTGATGTGCTGCTCCTTGCCGGTGCCCAGGTCCTTGGCGGACACATTCACGATGCCGTTGGCGTCGATGTCGAAGGTGACCTCGATCTGAGGCACGCCCCGGCGGGCGGGAGCGATGCCGTCCAGGTGGAACTTGCCCAGGGTCTTGTTGTACTGGGCCATCTCACGCTCGCCCTGGAGGACATGGACCTCAACGGAGGTCTGGTTGTCGGCGGCGGTGGTGAAGGTCTGGCTCTTCTTCACAGGGATGGTGGTGTTGCGGTCGATGAGCTTGGTCATCACGCCGCCCATGGTCTCAATGCCCAGGGACAGGGGGGTGACGTCCAGCAGCAGCAGGTCCTTCACGTCGCCGGTGAACACGCCGCCCTGGAGGGCAGCGCCCATGGCCACGCACTCGTCGGGGTTGATGCCCTTGAAGCCCTCCTTGCCGGTGAGCTTCTTGACCATGTCCTGGACGGCGGGGATACGGCTGGAGCCGCCCACCATCAGCACCTTGGCCAGATCATTGCCGGACAGGCCGGCGTCGGACAGGGCCTGACGGACGGGGCCGGCGGTGGCCTCCACCAGGTGGGCGGTCAGCTGGTCGAACTTGGCCCGGGTCAGGGTCAGGTCCAGATGCTTGGGGCCGGTGGCGTCGGCGGTGATATAGGGCAGGTTGATGCTGGTGGAGGTGACGCCGGACAGCTCGATCTTGGCCTTCTCGGCGGCCTCCTTCAGGCGCTGCATGGCCACCTTGTCGCCGGTCAGGTCCACGCCCTCAGTGCGCTTGAACTCAGCGGCCATCCAGTCCATGATGCACTTATCGAAGTCGTCGCCGCCCAGGCGGTTGTTGCCGGCGGTGGCCAGCACCTCGATGACGCCGTCATCGATGTCCAGGATGGACACATCGAAGGTGCCGCCGCCCAGGTCGTAGACCATGACCTTCTGGGCGGTCTCCTTATCCACGCCGTAGGCCAGAGCGGCGGCGGTGGGCTCGTTGATGATACGCTTCACGTCCAGGCCGGCGATCTTGCCGGCGTCCTTGGTGGCCTGACGCTGGGCGTCGGTGAAGTAAGCAGGGACGGTGATGACCGCCTCGGTGACGGTCTGGCCCAGGTAAGCCTCGGCGTCAGCCTTCAGCTTCTGGAGGATCATGGCGCTGATCTCCTGGGGGGTGTACTTCTTGCCGTCGATGGACACCTTGTAGTCGGAGCCCATCTCACGCTTGATGGAGATGACGGTGCGGTCGGGGTTGGTGATGGCCTGGCGCTTGGCCACCTGGCCCACCATGCGCTCGCCGTCCTTGGAGAAGGCCACCACAGAGGGGGTGGTCCGGTTGCCTTCCGCGTTGGGGATGACAACGGCGTCGCCGCCTTCCATGACGGCCACACAGCTATTGGTTGTACCGAGGTCGATACCGATGATCTTAGACATAATCTTGTTCCTCCTATATGAAACGTTTTGTGTTTACAGGGTCAAAGGATAACTTGTGAAATGAGATAGAACACAAGGGAAAACAGAAACAGTACGCCGGACGTAAAAAACAACAAATAGGATACCGGGTTCCTGCAAAAGTCTTGCCAACAGGATCGCCTGCATGCCATTTTATGACGCACCGTACCGTCTCCTTTCTGTGCTTCGCGCGGGTTAATTGGCTACCTTCACCATAGCGAACCGGATGACCTTCTCGCCGCACTGGAAGCCGGCCTGGAATACCTCCGCCACCTCATTCTCTCCAAAATTCTCGTCGTCAATGTGCATGACAGCGTTGTGGAGGTTAGGGTCGAAGGTCTGGCCCAGGGCGGGGATCTCGGTGATGCCCAGCTTGGAGAGGACCTCCTTGAGCTGGTTCATGGTCATCTCCACGCCCTTCTTGAAGGCCTCGTCGGCGGTCTCCTGCTTCAGGGCCCGCTCCAGGTTGTCATAGACCGGGAGGAAGGCGCCGGCGGTGTCCGCCTTGGCGTCGCTCCACATGGCCTCTTTCTCCTTGGCGGTCCGCTTGCGGTAGTTGTCATATTCCGCGGCCAGCCGCAGGTATTTATCCTCCTGCTGGGCCACCTGGTCCTTCAGGGACTCCAGCTCGGTCAGCAGGGGATCGGGGGCCTCAGTCTGGGCCTCGGGCTGCTGGGCGGTTTCGGCGGTCTGCTCCGCCTGCTCCTCCAGCACTTCCTGCTCCTGGCCGGGTGCTTCGTTCTGATTCTTCTTGCTCACGATCGCGCGCTCCTTTTATCTTATTCCTCGTTCCCATCCTGGCCTGCCGGGGGAAGCTCCCCCTTGCCGAACATCCGGGTCAGGCTGTCGGCGAAGTAGGACAGACGGGCGGTGACTTTTGCGTAATCCATCCGGGTGGGACCCACCACGCCGATGACGCCCTTCATATTGTCCCCGATGTCGTAGCTCGCCATGACCACGCTGGTGTCCTTCAAAGCGTCGTTCACGTTTTCCGGACCGATCAGAATGTTCATGTTTTTGCCCTTATCCAGGGTCATGGGCAGCTTGGAAGTCTCGTTCTCCTCGCTGAGGTAGGTCATCAGGGGCTTGGCCTTGTCCAGGCTGTGGTATTCGGGGTGCTCCAGCAGGTGGGTGATGCCGGCGGTGTGTACCTTGCGCTGGGTCTGCTCGGCCAGCACCTCCACCGCGAACTCCACCACCAGGGAGATGAGCTCAAAGGCGGCGGGGGCGGTGCGGGTCTCCATCTTGTCCAGGGCCTGCTCCATCTCCTCCCGGCTCAGCCCCACGAAGGAGCTGTTCAGCACGGCGGAGAGCAGCTGGAGCTGGGTGTCGGACAGCCGGTCGGGCATCCGCACCAGCTTGTTCTTCACGATGGAGTTATCTGTCATGACCACGGCGATGAAGGCGTTGTCCTCCACCATCAGCAGGTCGAACCGCTTCACCGTGACCCGCTCCACCGTGGTGGCGGCGGTGAACACTGGGTAGTCGCTGATCTGGGAGAGCACCTTGCCCGCCCGGTCAATGACCCGGTCCAGCTCCTCCATCTTCAGGTTCAGGGCCTGGTTGATGCGCTCCGTCTCCTGAAGGGTGAGCTGCTGGCGGTCCATCAGCTCGTTGACGTACAGCCGGTAGCCGGCGGCGGAGGGGATGCGCCCGGCGGAGGTGTGGGGCTGTTCCAGATAGCCCAGCTCCGTCAGGTCCGCCATCTCGTTGCGGATGGTGGCGGTGGAGACGTCCAACCCCGCCTTCTCGGCCACCATTTTGGAGCCCACCGGCTCAGCGGTGGCGATATAGGTCTCCACAATGGCCCGAAGGATGCGCTTCTTCCGGTCTGTCAATTCCATCTTGCGCCACCCAGCTTTCTTGTCTCGGTTTAGCACTCCGTCTTCCTGAGTGCTAAAGATAATGTACCACCCGCCCCTAAAATTGTCAATAGGAAGTTTATGAATTTATTTTAAACAAACATGACCGGGCTATTCTTCGCAGAAAAGCCCGGTCATTGCTAAAACATCATTTCAGAACGCAGCAGTCATTTCCCTCCGGTACGTATTCGGACGGCGTGGGGATAGGGCAGCGGCGGGCGCATCGTGATGCGCCCCTACTCACCCACCGGGCGGGTCAGGTCCCGGACCCACCTGCCGGAGCGCAGCCGCCAGACGCCGATGAAGCACTTGACCACCTGTTCCAGGGGGAAGGCCATGTAGACCCAGAACACCGGGGTCCTCAGCACCAGGCCGCAGAAGGCAGCATAGGGGATGGCGCACAGCCACAGGGGGCCGATGTCGATCATGGTGGAGGCTTTCACATCTCCCCCGCCCCGGAGCACGCCCACGATATTGACGCTGTTGAAGTCCTTCAGGGGCATGTACAGCGCCATGGTGGTGATCATCATGGTGGCCACCGATTCCGCCCCCGGGGACAGCTTGAACAGGGGGAACACCCACTCCGGCGCCACAAAGGTGACAAAGAGCAGCAGCAGACCCCCCAGCACGGTCCCGCCCATCACCGCCAGGGTATCCAGGGCCAGCCCAGTGCCGTAGAGCTGGTCCTGCCGTCCGGCGCCGATCTCCCGGCCGATGATGATGGAGGCGGTGGCGCCGATGCCGAAGGCCACCACCATGCAGATCTTCTCCACGTTGCCCGCGATGGTGTAGGCGGCCAGGATCTCGGTGCTCCCCGCCATGTGGCCCATGATGGTGGGAAACATGGAGGTGCCCAGGCCCCACATGGTCTCGTTGCACACCACCATGCCGCCGTACCGCAGGAAGCGGCGGACCATGTCCGCCCCCGGCCGCAGCAGCAGTCCCAAGCGCACCCGGAAGAAGCGGCTGCAGGCCATGTGGACCACCATAATGATCAGCTCCAGCACCCGGGCGGTGAGGGTGGCCAAGGCGGCCCCCTCCACCCCCAGGGCGGGGGCCCCCAGCTTTCCGAAGATGAGCACCCAGTTCAGGAAGGTGTTGACCACCATGGAGGCCACCAGGATGTACATCCCCAGCTGGGGCCGCTCCATGCTCCGGTAGGCCGCCACATACATCATCACCAGGGCGTCAAACACATAGGACAGCCCAGCGATCCTGCCGTACCGTGCGGCCAGCTCGATGGCCTCCCGCTGGTTGCCGAACAGGCTGAGGAACTCCACCGGCCGGACCAGCAGCACCGCGGCGAAGGCGGCGGAGACCAGAAACACCAGCCACATGGCCACCCCCATCACCCGGTTGATGGCGTCCAGGTCCTGCTTGCCCCAGTATTGGCTGGCCAGGACGGTGGAGCCGCTCTGGACGCCGAAGATGAACAGCTGGACCACAAACAGGGGGATGTTGGCCAGAGTCACCGCCGCCATGGGCAGCTCCCCCAGCATCCCCACCATGAAGGTGTCCGCCATGGCCAGGGTGCTGGTGATCAGATTTTGCAGAACGATGGGGGCGGCCAGCACCAGCACCTGCCGGTAAAAGCCCGGCCCCCGCCGCATGTAGGAAAACATGGCTCATACTCCTTTGTACACCACAAGTGAACAGGGCCCCTTTGCCCCCTTGTTTACGACAGGCTGGTGAACAGCTGCTCCCCCGCCGCCTTCAGCCCTTCGGCCAGGGCGTCCACGTCCTCCCGGCTGGTGTCGTAGGAGAAGCTGACCCGCAGCACGCCGTCCTGCTCCTTCTTGGGCAGCTTCAGCGCCCCGTAGACGTGGCTGGGCTTGCCCTTGTGGCAGGCGGAGCCGGAGGAGACGCAGATCCCCCGGTCGCTGAGGAACCGGACCACCACCTCGCTCTTGTATCCCGGCAGGGTGATGGGCAGGATGTGGGGGGCGCCCCCTCCGGTCAAGGCCCGCAGGCCGGGGACCGCCTGGGGCAGTACGGTCCGGGCGTAGGCGTTCAGCGACTCCATGTGGGCCAGGTCCCGGTCCAGGCTCTCCCTGCCCAGCCGGCAGGCGGCGGCGAAGGCGGCAATCTGGCTGGTGGCCTCGGTGCCCGAGCGCAGGCCCTCCTCCTGGCCGCCCCCCCGGATCAGGGGCGGGAGCTTCAGCCCCTTCCGGATGTACATGGCCCCGATGCCCTTGGGAGCGTGGATCTTGTGGCCGCTGAGGGACAGCAGGTCCACCCCCAGCTCCTTGGGGGTGAAGGGCACCTTCAAAAAGCCCTGGACCGCGTCACAGTGGAGCAGGGCGGGACAGCCGGCACGCTGGATGGCCCGGGCCGCCTCCGCCACAGGCAGGACGGTGCCCAGCTCGTTGTTCACCAGCATCATGGACACCAGCACCGTGTCCGGGCGAAGGGCCCGCTCCAGATCAGCGGCGGAGATGTTCCCCTGGCGGTCAGGCCGGAGGTAGGTCACCTCATAGCCCTGGCGCTCCAGCGCCTTGCAGGGCTCCAGCACCGCGGCGTGCTCGATGGCGGTGGTGATGATGTGCTTTCCCTTCCGCTTTCCCAGCTCCGCGGCGGCCTGAATGGCCCAGTTGTCGCTCTCGGTGCCGCAGGAGGTGAACACCACCTCCTCCGGGGCGCAGCCCAGGGCCCCCGCCACGTCGGCCCGCCACTCCTTCACCCGGGCGGCCGCCTGGCTGCCCAGGGCGTAGCGGGCGGAGGGGTTGCCCCAGCCCTCACCCATGGCCTCCACCGCCGCCTGGATGGCCTCCGGCCGCACCGGGGTGGTAGCCGCGTTGTCCAGATAATGCACCATGGCTCTCGTCTCCGTTTTCTCTCGATTTCCCGCGTTTTCTCCGGGCTTCCCCGAAGCGCAACGCCAAGCACATGCCATTCTATCCGCTGCACCGGGGAAAGTCAAGGCGGGCAGGCCCTTTTCCTTATTTTTAAGGTAGCAGTCCCCTCCCCCGGCCTGGCCGGGAAAAGTTGAAAGAAGCCCTCCACAAACGCCTTGCCTTGTGCTATAATGATAATTGCCGAGCAAACCGCTCTGTGATCTAACCCCCGCGGCCTGCCGCCGCCGGAAATCACCACAGGATAAAGAAGGTCATATTATGGCAAACCGCGACCGTATCTGTTATGTGGTGGGGGCCATGTCCCTGTCCCTCGCCCTGCGCCCCTTCCCCGCCCCCGGAGACTATGTCATCGCCGCCGACCGGGGCTATGACTCCCTCATGGCATACGGCGTGACGCCCGATCTTGTGGTGGGCGATTTTGACTCCCTGGGCTACGCCCCCAAACACCCCAACGTCACCCGGCTTCCCGCCGAAAAGGACGACACCGACATGGTCTACGCCCTGCGGAAGGGCCTGGAGCTGGGGTACCGGCGCTTCGTCCTGCTGGGCGGCGTGGGCGGGCGGCTGGAGCACACCCTGGGCAACCTCCAGCTGCTGGACTGGCTGACCACCCAAGGGGCCGCCGGCTTCCTGGCCGGAGAAAAGACGGTGGCCACCGCCCTCCGGAACGGCTCCATCACCTTCCCCGCCTCCATGTCCGGCTACCTGTCCGTGTTCTGCAACAGCGGCACGGCGGAGGGGGTCACCCTGTCCAACCTGAAATATCCCCTGGACCGCTACACCATGTCGGGCAGCTTCCCCCTGGGGGTCAGCAACGAGTTTTTGGGGGACCAGGCCAAGGTCACTGTGGAGTGCGGCTCCCTCATCCTGGTCTGGGAGGACCGGGGGGACTTCTACACCCTGCTCCCCCAGCTGTGGCCCAAAAGCGGCCCCGCCGGGACCTGACCGGCTTCCACCTTTTCCCCTTGCTTTTTTCCCGCAAATATGTTACATTAACATACCACGTTTCCCTGAAAGGAGGTGCCGGCCATGGGCGAAGCCGTCAAGATCATCGCGAAAAACAGCAAAGCCTACCACGATTATTTTATCGAGGAGAAATACGAGGCCGGCATCGAGCTGGCGGGCACCGAGGTCAAGTCCATCCGCCTGGGCAACGTGAATCTGAAGGATTCCTTCTGCATCATCAAGGAGGGGCAGCTGTCCGTCCTCGGCATGCACATCAGCCCCTATGAGAAGGGCAATATCTTCAACAAGGACCCCCGCCGTCCCCGCCGGCTGCTGATGCACAAGCGGGAGATCCTGCGGCTGTTCGGCCGCATCAAGCAGGACGGCTACTCCCTCATCCCCCTAACTGTCTATTTCAAGGGTCCCCGGGTCAAGCTGGAGATCGGCCTAGCCAAGGGCAAAAAGCTCTACGACAAGCGGGAATCCGCCGCCCGGAAGGACGCGAAACGGGAGATGGACCGGGCCATGAAGACCCGGAACCGCTGACGTACCTCAGATATTTTGGAAAGGATGATCTACATGGCACAGAACCCCATCGTCACCATTGAGATGGAAAACGGCGGCGTCATCAAGGCCGAGCTGTTCCCCGAGGTGGCCCCCAACAGCGTGAACAACTTCATCAGCTTGATCCAGAAGGGCTTTTATGACGGCCTGATCTTCCACCGTGTCATCCCCGGCTTTATGATCCAGGGCGGCTGTCCCCAGGGCACCGGCATGGGCGGTCCCGGCTACTCCATCAAGGGCGAGTTCACCGGCAACGGTTTTCAGAACGACCTGGCTCATGACCGGGGCGTGCTGTCCATGGCCCGGGCCATGAATCCCAACTCCGCCGGCAGCCAGTTCTTCATCATGGTGGAGAAGGCTCCCCACCTGGACGGCCAGTACGCCGCCTTCGGCAAGGTCATCGAGGGCATGGAGGTGGCTGACGCCATCGTGTCCACCAAGACCGACTGGAACGACCGCCCCCGCCAGGAGCAGAAGATGAAGAAGGTCACCGTGGATACCTTCGGCGTGGCGTATCCCGAGCCTGAGAAGGTGTAATTCCGGTCTATCCGGTTTACAATATAAGCGTTTCATACTGCGGGAGGCGGAGCTCTCCGCCTCCCGCGACCCAAGACCTCCAGGTCACCTCCCCCGGGCGGCGCAGCCGCCCGCCGAAACGAAACCCAGCGCAGCACCCGCAGGGGGTACGCCGCATCCGTAAGCGGCAAAGCCGCCAACGGCTGCGCAGCGGTTTCGTTTCGGAGAGGAGGAGCAACGAGGTGAGCGAATTTTCGCGTTTACGCGGAAATGAACGATACGCAGTTTGCGACGACGAGGGGGCGTACCGGTTTCGACGGGGATGTTGAAGCAGGAATAGCGGGCGGTGGCGCCTGGCCACCTTAAAACGGGCATTCTTTATAAATTAAAGAACAACAACGAATACGCTTACGCTGCCTAATTAAAGGCGGCCGTCTGACCGGGAAG
>Ga0129308_1002171_pt1 | contig 17505 bp, 15 predicted proteins | sample L827metagenome_FD_94440 | JGI IMG/M metagenome (GOLD analysis project Ga0129308, IMG submission 94440) | Ring-tailed lemur group fecal microbial communities from Wisconsin, USA - L827 metagenome | ecosystem: Host-associated > Mammals > Digestive system > Large intestine > Fecal | place: USA...
CGCGTCGCTAAGAAAGATTTAGCGCAGATTGCAATGGCTTATGGCCATGTATATGTTGCACAGGTTGCGATGGGTGCTAATCCTGTTCAGACAATTAAAGCCTTCAAAGAAGCAGAAAGCTATGATGGACCATCATTGATTATTGCTTACTCTCCTTGTATGGAACATGGTATCAAAGGCGGCTTAGCTAATCATCAGGCTCAGCAGAGAGCTGCGATTGCCTGCGGTTACTTTAACTTATGCCGTTTCGATCCACGTCTCGAAGCAGAAGGCAAGAATCCATTACAGATCGATTCTAAAACACCAGATTTCACTAAGTTCCAGGACTTCTTATTAACTGAAAACAGATTTAATCAGTTATTAAAACTGAACCCTGAACACGCTAAAGAATTAATGGCTAAATGTGAAGAAGACGCTAAAAAACGTCGTGCTCGTCTGGAAAGAATGGCTGGCTAATTTTCTAAAAAGAATAAGAGGTGGTACAAATTGTATCACCTTTTTATCTTGCCAAAATACAGATTGTTTGTTTATTCTGAGACTAAACAATGGAGAATGCTTGTAAGCAATTGATAAAAAAATTTACAAATAATAGAGAGACAGCCTAAAACAGGATGCAAAGGCAATAATGATATCTCCAATTTGTAAATGCAATTACTTGATCAAAGGATACTTATTTTTCCCAAATTTATTAGATTTATAAACCGATGTATTTCCTTAAGGACCTCTTATTTTTTTCTTAATCAGGTCTTTTTTCTTTTAAAAAGAAGTGTTTTGTTGTATGATTAGGTTGGTGATAAATAATGAAAATAAAACTCTATTTTGAAAACGAAAAAGCTATTGCAAAGTCAGGCATAGGCAAGGCTTTACAACATCAAAAAAGAGCTTTGGCTTTAAATAACATTGAATATACGACTGATCATCTGTGCCAGGATTATGATGTATTACACATCAATACGCTTTGGCTGACGAGCTTTTTTGAAGTTCGCAGAGCAAAACACAGAAAAAAGGCAATTGTTTTCCATGCACATAGTACAGAAGCTGATTTTCGTAATTCATTTGCTTTTTCCAATCTATTGGCGCCATTCTATCGGCGCTGGTTAATCATGATGTATAATCATGGCGACTGTATTGTAACACCAACAGAATATTCTAAGACTCTGCTGGAAGAATATGGATTAAAGCAACCAATTTTTGCAATTTCCAATGGTATTGATGTTGACAGATTTGCTTATGATGAACAAAAAGTCCAGGAATTCAGAAAATACTTTTCTTTGAAAGATGATGATAAAGTAGTCATTTCGGTTGGGTGGCTTTTTGAGCGTAAAGGTTTTGATACTTTTTGTGAAGTTGCTTCACAATTACCAGAATATAAATTCATTTGGTTCGGGGATAAGAACTTATCTATGCCAACGGTAAATATTCGACACTGGATTGATCATAAACCGGATAATGTTATTCTGCCAGGCTATATTTCCGGAGATATTATTACAGGTGCATATATAGGTTGTGATCTCTTTTTCTTCCCTTCACGTGAGGAGACTGAAGGCATTGTCGTTTTAGAAGCATTGGCGGCCCGATGCCCGGTGCTTGTCAGGGACATTGGTGTTTATGATGGCTGGCTTTTTAACGGAGAAAACTGTTATAAGGGAGATTCGAGTGAAGAGTTTGTTAAAACAATTAAGGACATTCTAGGCGGGAACCTTCCTGATTTAACTGAGGCCGGATATAAGACTGCGCTTTCCAGAGGCTTTAAAGCGATTGGGGAACAGTTAAAAGAAGTCTATGAATTAGCACTTTCAAGGAGAAAAAACCTATGAAAAATACATTTAAAAATTATATGCTTAATGTAATATGGATTGTTTTATTTGCGGCAATTGCACTCTTTTTTACTCTAAAAGGTGATTTTAAATCAATTCTGGAAGTCCTTTGCCATATTAATGCTTTCTGGTTCTTTATTATATTGTGTTTAGGTATTCTTCCTTATCTATTTGAAGGAATGGTTTTAAAAATATTTGCCAATATTTATAATAAAAATTATTCATTAAAACAAGGGTTTGTCAATGCCATGTCAGGAGGTTTTTTTTGCGGAATTACCCCTTTTTCAAGCGGCGGCCAATTTGCCCAGGTCTACATTTTTAAAAAGCAGGGTGTTTCCACAACTAATTCTGTTGGTATTCTTTTAATGTGTTTTATTATCTATCAAGTGACGATGGTTGCTTACACACTGCTGGTGTTGATTTTTAAATTTAATAAATTCTTTTCTGAATATTCCAGCTTTGTTTCTGTAGCTTTAATTGGATTTTTAATTAATGCGATCGTTATTACTGCATTATTGACTGGGGCCGTTTCTTCACGGTTTCAAAATTTCTTAACAGGGACAGTTCTGAAAATCGGATATCGTCTGCATATTATCAAAAATTATGACTATGCGAAGTTAAATCTCGATCATAAGCTGGAAGATTTCAGAACAGAGTTAGCCGTGATGAAACATCATAAGCCGGCTATTATCAAGTCTTCAATTTGTATTTTTCTGAAGTTGACAGTCCAATACAGCATTCCTTTTTTTACCATGCTGGCGCTTGGTCAGAATTTGCCTTTTGACCAGTTTAGCGATTATTTAGGTATCTGTGCGTTTATTTATATGATTACTGCATTTATTCCTATTCCTGGGGCCAGCGGCGGAAGCGAAGGAACTTATGCTTTACTTTACAGTTATTTAATGGGCAGTGTGCTTGCCTCAAGCAGTATGCTGATATGGAGATTTGCTACTTACTATTTAGTGATGTTTGTTGGTGCAATTGTTTTTGCAATGAATAAAGAAATTAATCAGCGGCATCGAAAAGGAGATATAGGTTAATGAGAATTGGAATTTTTACAGATACGTACCTGCCAGATATCAATGGTGTTGCTTCAAGCAGTCAGATTTTAAGAAATGAACTTGTTAAGCATGGCCATGAGGTCCTGGTTGTCACGACAGAAATAAAAAAAGGTGTAGAATATGAAGATGAACCCAATGTTTATCGTCTTTCTGGCATTGAGTTGAAAAATTTATATGATTATCGTCTGGCTAGTTTTTTTTCTGCCAAAGCGATGAAAACAATTAAAGCCATGAAGCTCGATCTGATTCATGTACAGACAGAGTTTGGTGTAGGTATTTTTGGAAAAATAGCTGCTCATATTTTAAATATCCCGGTTGTTTATACTTATCATACACAGTATGAAGATTATGTTCATTATGCCCCTGTCATTGGTAAGATAGAACCTATGCAGCCGCTATTAAAAAAAGCAGTTTCGATGCTTAGTCAGATTTATGGAGATAATTGTACAGAACTGATTGCTCCTTCAGTTAAGACGAAAGATATATTGAAAAATTATGGCATTGAAAATGAAATTCATGTCATTCCCACCGGCTTGGAGTTAAGCCGTTTTGAAAAAGAAAATCTCGATTTAAAACATTTGGAAGAGGTAAAGAATGAATGTGGCATTCATGATCGTGTTTTTTCATTAATTTTTTTAGGACGTATTGCGCCTGAAAAGAGTATTGATATGGTTATTTCAGCGATACCGCTTTTAAAAGAGAAGCAATGTCCTGTTCGCTTAGTTATTGTCGGCGGTGGACCAGGATTAGATGCTCTCAGTGAGCAGGCAAAAGATTTAGGTGTGGCAGATGATATTTATTTTGCCGGTGCCCGCCAGGCCAGTGAGGTTCCTTATTATTATCATGCGTGTGATGCATTTGTATCTGCTTCTGTTTCCGAGACTCAGGGATTAACCTATATTGAAGCTATGGCCGCAGGTCTTCCTGTTTTAGCACGATACGATAAAAATCTTGATGGCATCATTAATCACGGCAAAAACGGTTACTTTTTTGAGAATGCAGAAGAACTAGCGCTTTTAGCAGAAAAAATGATGCATGAAGACCGTACAGAAATGCAGCAGCAGGCTTATCAGGATTCAAGGCAATACAGCAGCGAAGTATTCTATGAAAAAATTATGGAAGTCTATGATAAAGCTATTATCGATAAACATTTTACTTATAAAATAGGTAATATCAGTCCTCGCCCTAATCAGATGTGTGAAGTTATTTTGAAAATCGATAATCAAAGTATTGCTTTGCATTTGCCAGAAAAGTATGTTCTGTCCCATCAGTTAGAAGTTGGGCAGGTGATTGAACACGAAGCATTTGAAGACATGCAAACGTATGAGTTTGTTTTCAAGGGCTATAAAAAAGCTTTAAAACTTCTGACAGGAAAAGATTATACACGCAAACAGATGACAGAAAAGCTTAAAAAAACGGGTGAATATGACGATGAGCATATTAATATTATTATCAGTCTCTTGGAAGAAAGACAATTAATTAATGATGAAATGTACGCTGAAGATTATATGCGTCGTTCCAGCCGTATGGGACTTGGTATCCGCAAGGCCCTTATGAAACTGAAAGATAAAGGGATCAATGAAGAAATTTTGGAACATGTCAGGGAAAACTATTCCCGGGAACTGGAAGTCGAAAAAGCGACGGAACTTGTGCGCAAAATTTATCGTTCTAATAAAACAAAATCCAAATCAGCTTTATTGCATGCCATTCGTGATAAACTCTTTTACAATGGTTATGAGCCCGATGTCATCAATGAGGCAATGGATAATGTCCCTTATGAAGTCAGTGCAGATTTTGAACGTCAGCTGTTAGACAGGGAATTAGGGAAGGCTGAAAAGAAATATCAGCATAAGTATGAGGGAAAAGAACTTGAAAATAAGATTTTTATATATTTAAGCCGTAAAGGTTTTGAATATGATCTTATTAAAGAAGCGTTAGAAGAAAGGAGTCATCAATTTGACCAAAACAATTAAAGAACTGACTGCAGATAAAGATACGGTGACAATACGGGCACTTATTGCCAGCGTCATGGCTGGAAAAACCAATGGTAATAATAAATCTAATTATTTAACGATTGTTCTTCAGGATAAAAGCGGTACGATAGATGCAAAGTTATGGGCAGCAAAACCTGAGCAAATGGAAACATTAAAAAGTGGCTGTGTTGTTGATGTAACTGGAGATGTCATTAAGTATGGGGATGGACTGCAGTTTAAAATAGAAAAAATTTCAATTTTCTCTACAGATGAAAAAGAGCAGGTAAAATATATTAAATCAGCACCTTTTTCGACAGATGACATGGCTGAAAAACTGCTTGATTATGTTTCTTTGATTAAAGATCCGGTGATTGGTGCGATTACGCAGGGATTATATGAAGATCATTTTGAAAAACTGATTATCTATCCAGCAGCCAGCAAGAATCATCATGAATATGTATCGGGACTGGCACACCATACTTTAAGCATGTTAAAAATGGCGGATGTTCTTTTAGAAGTTCATCCGGCACTAAAGCGTGATTATTTGTATGCCGGCATTCTTCTGCATGATTTAGGAAAGATTATTGAATTGAGCGGACCTGTTGTGCCTGAATATACCTTAGCTGGCAAATTGTTAGGACACATCTCTATTGCTCAGGCGATGATTGCTAAAAAAGCGAGTGAGCTGCATTTTGAAGATGATGAAAGAGTGATTCTTTTGAGTCATCTGGTGCTTTCCCATCATGGTAAAATGGAATATGGTTCTCCGGTTTTGCCTGAATTGATGGAGGCTGAAGCGATTTATCTGCTCGATAACTTGGATGCGCGTATAAACATGATTGAAAAAGCATTAGATAATGTTGAGGACGGTCATTTTTCTAAACGTATTTTCCCGTTAGAAAATCGCAGTTTTTATAAACCAAAGCAGTAAAACCTGACATTGTTTGCCTGGTTTTATTAAGTTGACTAAAAAAATTAGTTAAAATCTTTTTTTCTTTACGTTTTTTCGGTATACTATAGGTAGAGGATCTTTAATAGAACGGAGGAATAGAATGGGATTCAGAAAAGATTTTTTATGGGGCGGCGCTGTTGCTGCACATCAATTGGAAGGTGCCTGGAATGAAGACGGAAAAGGTGTCAGCTGCTCAGATGTAGAAACTGCTGGCAACAATGTTACAGGTGCGCCTAGACGCCTAACCAAAGGCGTTATCGAAGGAGAAGATTATCCTAACCATATCGGTATCGATTTCTATCATCGCTATAAAGAAGATATAGCTTTGATGGCTGAGATGGGATTTAAAGCATTTAGAACTTCTATTGCCTGGACACGCATTTTCCCTAATGGTGATGATGCGCAGCCAAATGAAGCTGGTTTAAAATTTTATGATGATTTATTCGATGAATGTTTGAAATATGGTATTGAACCGATTGTAACTTTATCTCACTTTGAGTTGCCATATCATTTGGCTACAGAATACAAGGGATTTACAGATCGCCGCTGTATTGACTTCTTTGTGAAATTTGCAAAGGTATGTTTTGAAAGATACCAGCATAAAGTAAAATACTGGATGACATTCAATGAAATTAATAATCAGGCCGATGTCAGCCAGCATAATTTAATTCAGGAAGGCGCTGTTTTACTTGAAGAGGGTGACGATGCTGAATACTTAATGTATTTATCTGCTCATCATGAATTAGTGGCTTCTGCATTAGCTGTTAAAGCAGCTCATGAAATCAATCCTGATTTAAAAGTTGGATGTATGATCGGAATGAATGGTGTATATCCTGCATCTCCTAATCCAGAGGATGTGATGAATGCCTTAGGTGCTATGCATCAGAAGTACTGGTATGTGGAAGTTCATGCCAGAGGGCATTATCCTAAACATATGTTAAAGAAATTTGAAAGAAAAGGTTATGAAAACTTCATCTTACCAGAAGATGAGAAAGCTTTGGCTGAGGGATGCGTTGATTACATTGGCTTCTCATACTATATGAGTTTTGCCAGCAAATATCAGGGCAGAAATGAAAAAACATTTGATTATTCATCTGAAGATTTTGTCAGAAATACGTACTTGAAAGCAAGTGACTGGGGCTGGCAGATTGATCCGCTTGGATTACGCTGGGTTCTGAACTGGTTCAATGACCGTTTTGAACTGCCTATGATGATTGTTGAGAATGGTATGGGTGCTTATGATAAGGTTGAAGAAGATGGCACGATTGATGATCAGTACCGCATTGATTATCTGTCAGCGCATATTGCAGCGATGAAGGATGCTGTAGATTATGATGGTGTAGATTTATTGGGTTATACAATGTGGTCTCCAATCGATATCGTTTCTGCTTCAACGGGTGAGTATGATAAACGTTATGGTTTCATTTACGTGAATTACAATAATGCTCATGAAGGAGATTTCTCCAGAAGCAAGAAAAAATCATTTTATTGGTATAAACATGTCATTGAAACAAATGGTGAAGAATTATAAGAGATGGCTAGTCCATCTCTTATTCTTTGTCTATGATATGATAAAGGGAAATATAAATGCCCAATTTCTCTTGAAAATGATAAGTGGGGTGGGTTAAATAACGATAATTAAAATTGAGAGGGGATCATTATGAGTAAAGTAAATGACCAATCAGCGGTCAAACAACAATATGCTTCTGCCAATCATTTAAATACAAGAATATCTATCCATGATAAGTATTCAACCAATAAAATGGGGTTTGGAAACTGGATAGTCTCAAACTATAGAATCGATGAAGGAATGAAAGTTTTAGAATTAGGTTGTGGCACAGGAAATATGTGGAAAAACAGAGAGTCTCTTATCAGCCATTGTTCTCAATTGATTCTTTCTGATCTTTCAGCAGGAATGTTAGCTGTAACCAAAGAAAATGTAGGAAATTTTGACAATGTTGAGTATCAGATGATAGATATTCAGGAAATACCTTATGAAGATGAAACGTTTGATGTTGTTATCGCTAATATGATGTTACATCATGTACCAAATATAAATACGGGTTTAGCTGAAGTGCGACGGGTATTAAAGAGAGACGGAACTTTTTACTGTGCCACATTTGGCGAGCATGGGATCATGGAGTATCTTTCCAAAATCCTTGCACCGTATGGCATTGAAGATCATCCAAATAGGAATTTTACGCTTCAAAATGGCAATGAGATTTTAAGTTCATTTTTTTCTAAAGTAAACAAATTAGAATATATGGATTCTTTGGCAATTACTAATGTAGATGATCTGGTGGATTATATTTATTCACTTTCTGATATGACAGCACTAAGTCAAGTGCCAAAAGACATCATCAAAGAAGTTCTAATGCATCATTTAACAAATGGCATTTTAAAAATTCCAAAGGAATATGGGATGTTCATCGCGTCTAAATAAGTAGAAAAAAGACATATCACAGGAAAATTAAATAATGGTTGAATTAAAAAAAAGAGGCTTGTAACTCAATAGATTTTATCTGTTTAATCTATTTTGTTACAGCCCTTTTTCGTATATGCGAATGAATTTATCCGTATTAACGAATTAAAAAAACATTCTTAAAATCAATATAATTTTAATTGACATCTCATAAATATCGTGTATACTTTAATTGTACGTAAAAACGAATAGCGTCCGTAAATACGAATTTGAAAGGAGGGAGAAAATATGAAGATAAACCGTACTTTATCAAGAGCTGTTGATATTTTAGAATTGCTTTCAAAAAATAAAGATGGGTACAGTCTTTCACAGCTTGCAGCTATGCTTGATTGCCCGAAATCAAGTGTTTTTGATATTATCAAAACATTGGTGTACAAAAACATGGTAATAGAGGATACTCAGTCAGGAAATGCTAAATATAAAATAGGTTTACAGGCTTTTTTGATAGGTAATAGTTTTGTTCAAAATGTTGATATGATCAATACTGCTAAAAAAGATCTCATCGATTTAGCAAATCAGATGCATGCGACAACTTTTATGGCTGTAATGGATGACTTCAAAGTTACTTATATTTATAAATACGAATCACAGAATAGCATTATTACGACAGCTAATATAGGAACTAGAGGTTTACTTCACAGTACGGGACTTGGAAAGGTTTTATTGGCTTTTGCTAATGAAGACTTATTCAAGGCGGCATTAAAAAGAATTAATTATGAGTCTTTGACCCCCTATACTTTGACCTCACCAGAGGCATTGTTTGAAGAAATAAAGCGTGTAAGAGTCAAAGGATATGCCATTGATGATCGTGAAAATTCACTTTATCAATGCTGTGCAGCGGCACCTGTCAGAAATCATCAGGGAGAGATGATCGCTGCAGTTAGCTGTTCGGGTTTGCATGAAGTTTTAACTGATTTGGATGCATTGGGACAAATTGTCAGAAGTACGGCAGACAGAATTTCAGCGCAATTGGGCTATGTGAAAAAGGAGAATGAAGCATGAAAAGTCAGAATTTAAGAAAAATTGCACCAGAACTGGATCCATTAAGAATTGGCACAGGCTGGCGCGTGGAGGATCTGGATAAAATGCAGATCTTCATTGGCAGCACTTATGGAGACTCTCATCCAGGAAGTGTGCATTTGAATGAATTTGTACATTTGGTTGAGGATAGCTTGGCCAAAGAAAACATGAAGGGTGCAAAATATTATACGACAGATATGTGTGATGGTGAATCTCAGGGACATGATGGTATTAACTATTCCTTATGTTCTAGAGAGATGATTACTAACATGATTGAAATTCAATATGAGGCGACACCGTTTGATGCCTGTGTCTTTTTATCTAGCTGTGATAAAGCTATACCAGCACATTTGAAAGCTATTGCAAGATTAAATGCACCTGCCATTATTATTCCAGGCGGTGTTATGAATGCGGGACCGGATTTATTGACATTGGAACAGATAGGGAAATATTCAGCTCAATATCAAAGAGGTGAAATCACTTTAGAGAAGTTCCAGTATTATAAGCATCATGCCTGTCCAAGTTGTGGTGCCTGCAGCTTTATTGGTACAGCAACAACCATGCAGATTATGGCTGAAGCATTAGGGCTGGCTCTTCCAGGAACTTCTCTCTTACCAGCAACAAGTGAAGCCTTAAAAGATGTTGCCAGAAATATTGGAAAATATATAAAGAACCTAATTGAAAAAAATATTAAACCATCTGATATATTGACGAAGGAGGCTTTTGAAAATGCCATTATGGTCCATGCGGCCATTGCAGGTTCTACCAATTGTTTACTTCATCTGCCGGCAATTGCCCATGAGGCGGGAATCGAGTTGTCAGGAGAGGATTTTGATAGAATCCATCGAACCATTCCTTATATTTTAAACTTACGTCCAAGCGGCTTTTATCCAGCCCAGTATTATTACTATGCCGGAGGAACACCAGCAATTATGGAGGCTATTAAAGACCATTTGCATTTAGACGTCCTGACGGTTACTGGAAAAACGCTCGGAGAAAATTTAAGGGATTTGAAAAAAAGTGATTATTATGAGAAATGCTTTGCTTTCTTAGGGCCTTTGAATGTTAAGCGAGAGGATCTTATTTATCCAGTTGAACATCCGCTAAATAAAGAAGGTGCGATTGCGGTATTAAAGGGAAATCTGGCACCTGAAGGTGCTGTTGTCAAGCATTCTGCGGTTCCTAAGAATATGCAGGAAGTTATTCTCTCCGCAAGAGTTTTTGACTGTGAGGAAGATGCCATTGATGCCATTTTAAAGCATCGCATTCAAAAAGGAGAAGCTGTCTTTATTCGCTATGAAGGACCTAAGGGAAGCGGCATGCCGGAAATGTTTTATACGACGGAAGCCATTTCCAGTGATCCCGAATTATCTGCAGCCATTGCTTTGTTAACAGATGGCCGTTTCTCAGGCGCTAGCAAGGGACCGGCAATCGGTCATATTTCACCAGAAGCGGCGGCAGGTGGACCCATTGCTTTGGTTGAAGATGGAGATTTGATTGAAATCAGTGTTAAAAATCGCCGTTTGAATATCATTGGCATTCATGGACAGAAAATGTCAGTACAGGATGTTGCCCAGGTCCTGGCAAAGCGAAAAGAAAAGTGGCATCCAAAAGAGCCTAAATATAGGAAAGGTGTATTAGCACTATATACCAAACACGCTGTATCACCGATGAAAGGTGGATACATGGAGGACTAAAAGGAGAATATATATGAAAAAATCTGAAATCATTACAGAATTAAAAAGACAAGGTATTGTAGCTGTTATCAGAGGTAATAGTTTAGAAGAAGGCTTAAATATTTCTAAAGCCTGCATTGAAGGTGGTCTCAAGGCGATTGAAATGGCTTATACCAATGCCAATGCTTCTGAAATTATTAAAGAATTAAATACACTGTATCACGATGATCAGGAGGTTTGTATTGGTGCTGGTACTGTTTTAGATGCATCCACAGCCAGAATGGCTATCTTATCCGGAGCCAAATATATTGTATCTCCATCTTTTGATGCGGATACAGCGGTTTTATGTAATCGTTACGGGATTCCTTATATTCCAGGTTGTATGACAATTAAGGAAATGATTACAGCCATGGAAGCAGGCAGTGAAATTATTAAATTATTCCCAGGCAGCGTTTTTGGACCAAGCTATATCGGAGCTGTAAAATCTCCATTACCTCAGGTTTCTTTGATGGTTACCGGAGGAATTAAGCTGGATAATTTAGATCAGTGGTTTCATGCCGGTGCAGATGCGGTTGGCGTTGGCGGAGAATTTAACAAATTAGGAGCTAAAGGTGAATTTGCCGAAATCACTCATATTGCCAGTGAGTATGTTAGAAAGACGAAGGAGGCTCGAGCATAATATGAAAATACTTTGCTTAGGTGAAACACTGCTTCGCTATTCTACATTAAAAGGCCATCGTTTAAAAGAACTTGAGTTTCAAGTTCACGTTGGCGGCAGTGAAACAAATATAGCGGTTAATTTGGCTAATTTAGGTTTAGATACAACTTTTTTTACAAAATTACCAGACCATGCCCTTGGTGATGCAGTGATTTCTTTTTTGAAATCTCATCATATTGATACAACACATATTTTAAGAAATGATATGAGAATCGGTAGTTATTTTTTGGAAACCGGCAGCGGAAATCGAACAAGTCAGGTAATTTATGACCGGAAATATAGCGCAATGACGTCATTTTCACTTAATGATATTGATATGGATGATATTTTTAAAGATGTTAATGTATTTGTGGTGACGGGAAGTACTACAGCACTGAATGAAACGGTGTGTAATACAATTGTTGCCATGATGAGATATTGTCAGTCACATCACATTACCGTTGTTTATGACAGCAATTATCGTGCTAAAATGTGGAGCATTGAAGAAGCGAGTAAGGCTTATAAAAAAATTCTTCCTTATGTCGAGATATTATCAGCCGGCTGCCTCGATGCACAAAATTTCTTAGGTTTGAGAAGTAATCGTGAGACTTTTGAAGAACAGCTGACAGATTACTATCAACAGATGAAAACATTATATCCTAATATTAAATATTTGACATGTACTAAAAGAGAAATTATTTCGACAAGTGTCAATAATTTAACAGGATATCTCTTTGATGATCAGCTTTATGTGTCAAAAACATATCATATTGATGATATTGTTGATCGCGTGGGCGGAGGAGACGCTTATCTATCAGGTATCCTGTATGGCTTATTAAACCATAAGGATATGTTCTATACTTTAGAGTTTGGCTGCTGTTCTTCGGTTTTAAAACATACCATATATGGAGATGCGTCACCATTCAGTGCCAAGGAGATTGCTTCATTCATGGAAGCAGGTGCAACAAGGATCAATCGATGATCCTTGTTTTTTAATTATTTTCTTGTTTTGTAAAAGTTTCTTCACAATGTGGGTAAAGCAATCGCGGATTATCTAACCTGAATTTTTTTGCCAGTGTATCATAATTGGTCTGGCAGAATTGCTCGAGTTGTTTGCTGTTTTTACATAAGTGGAGAATTTCCAAAGGGTCTTCAATCATGACTTTTGACTGTATGAATTCAATAAGGGCAGCTGTGTTTTCATCTGCTGTAAACTCGACATGAATCTCATGAGCATCTGTTATGATGATCAATTCCAATCTATAACAGGCTTCAGGAATTTGCAGTGATATGCCTGCTGAGAGGATATTTTTAACAAGAGAAAGGTATACATGATTAATCTGGTCATAGTGATAAGTATAAATATTGTTGCTGGCCTCTTTACTTTTATAGGCATTTGGAAAAATTTGTTTTTCATGATAAAAATCAGCAGGATAGCTAACCGGATAAGCGATAAGCATCTTGTCATCTTCAAAGTCTATGGAAGCATGATGATCATTTTGTTCAGGATCAGGAAACAGGACCTGACTGATTTTATTTCTTTTTGTGTCAGCTAATGATTTTTGTCGGATTAATACTTTTGATTTGATATGGAATACATCTCTGGATGTCATTTTTAATCTCTCCTTCATATTTTTATTATAATTGAAGTATGATTTTGATTCAACGAAAATCGCGGCATCTCAGTTAAAATAAAAAAAGCTGCGCGTGCAGCTTTTTCTCTAAGCTATAATTTTAGCCTGAATATCGTCTAAATTAAATTTGCCTTCGTTATTTGCAAAATGCATTTGGAAGCCGTCTTTATTACCGTCATATCGAGGAATAATATGAACATGGAAATGCATAACGCTTTGTCCGGCAATTTCATTCGCGTTGCTTAAAATGTTACAGCCTGAAGCACCAAGAGATTTGACTATTTTTTGAGACAATTTAGTAACAACCTCAAATAAATGACCAGCTAAAGCAGGGTCTGCTTCAAGAATGTTTTTGACGTGTGCTTTAGGAATCACAAGTGTATGACCTGGCGTTACTTGAGAAAGATCTAAAAAAGCTAAGCAAAAATCATCTTCATAAACAATTTTTCCTGGTATTTCTTTGTTGGCAATTTTGCAGAAGATACATGAACTCATTGGATATGCCTTCTTTCTTTTTATTTAACGTAATCAGGATTTAAGGCCTGAAGGTTTTCTTTTAAGCGCTCCTCGTAAACTTTAAAGCCATTTTCATTGAGGTAATATGCCTCAGCTTCTTCAGTGACTTCATCAGCGCTTTTTAAAACACTCAAAATATCATCCTTCATTGCTTCAATATCTGTTTCCATGACATCAACAACGGCATAACCGCCAGATACCTGAACAGGTACTGAATATAGCGCATTAACAGTTAACTGAGGAAGAATGCTGATAATGGCACTGTCGACAGAAGATGTGGAACTTAAATCAGAAACAACACCTAATTCACCATTATTAGATTTTGTTGCTGAATGTGTAGAGTATTCAGTGACAGCATTTTCAAAAGTGATTTCATTGCTATTGAGTTTAGAAATCAGAGAAATCGCTGTTGACTCATCTTCCACAACAATAATTCTTAATTTTTTGAAGTTATATTGCTTTGCTAATGTCTCAAAATTATGATCAGAATAATCTTCAATCATCATTTTCTGACGCAGACTAGGGGCAATCACTTCATTTTGATATGCTTCAAATGAATCATAGCCAAGATTTTCTTTAGCGTATGTATCCAGATCTTCACCCATAAAAGATTTATAAGTATTGACGGTGTTTTCCAGTTGAGTTTTTAAAGCTTCTTCGTCCACTTCGTAATTAGCTGCGATACTTTGCAGCGCTTTGTTTAAAACTAAGTTTGTGCCATACTGATCCATCATATATTCATAAAGATCCTGATTTGAAATATTCAGGTTATCACCTGAAACGACGGTAGTATCTGCATTTTCTACTTTTGTTGTGTAATTCGTCTGGCTGGCACAGCCGCTGACAAGGAGCAGTGCGGAAGCAATCGTTAATGTTTTTTTCATTAGTTTGTACCTCCGTTTCTTGAAGTTTCACGAGCGCTCAGACTAGCTGCGAGCTGGGATTCAAAAATTTCCTGAATCGTCTCATCGGCAAAAGTTAAATCATAATCCTGAAGAGCGACATAAAGCATGTAGCTGTCATAAGCAGGCAAACGTTCTTCAAGAACCTGTTCATCTTTTTTCATCGTTTCTTTATCTGTAGAAGTTACAGTAATGAAATGATAGCCGTAATCTGATTTTGTCGCTTCACTGATTTCGCCTTCTTTTAGCTTCAATGCAACAGTCTTAAACTCTGTTACAAAGTTTGTATCAGCGTCACAAATACCAAGCGCGCCACCCTGACTTGCAGATGTGTCATCAGAATATTCTTTGGCAATTTCAGCAAAATCTTTTCCCTGATCAATTAATGCCTGAACTTCATCAAGTTTCTTTTTCTCTTCTTCAGTTGGATTGTCAGGGTCAGTCATTTTAATTAAAATGTGGCTGACATAACGAGGGTTCTTCGTGTTGTAATAATCTTCAAAAACTTCATCAAAATTTTCGTCGATGTATTTACCTAAGAACTCTTTTAACTGGAATGAATAGATCATCGTCGCACGATAATCTTCAATGTCAGAAAAACCAGACTGCTGCAATTGCTGATTTAAATAAGTTTCAGCCTGTGCACCATAATAGCTGGTATAGCTATTTTGAATGTTTTCAATAGTCAGATCAGCTTCAGTTTCCATGGCATCGGTCACTGGGAAATTGTTTTCAATAACTTCTCTGATAATGTATTGATAAACAGCTGACTTTCCTGAACTTGATTTTAGTAATTCGTTGTAAACATCGGCTGCGCTAATCTGGGTATCAGGATCAACGCTGGCTAAAATGTTATTACTGCTCGTATTAGAGCAGGCACCTAACAGCAGCGTTCCGGCCAAAATGGCAGCCATCTTAGATGTCAGTTTCATTGGGTTCCTCCTTTATAAACATTTCCATTATAAACTTATTTTTAAAATATTTCAATATCTTAGGCAAAAACACAAAAACAAGCAATACTTTTCCCATATTATAGATTGTCAGCGGAAGTGAGGTGAATCCATATGCAAAATGAATGCGGATGCCAGCAGCCTGTACCATGCGGTAAGGGTGAAACTTGTCGTGGAATCCAGGCCTTTATCTTTGTTCTCTTTATCTTGCTGATTATCATTGCTTTTCAGAGCTGCTAAGGAGGCTAGTCTATGATTAAAGAAAAATCTTTTACACTGGTTTTAGTCTTATTCATTCTTTTAGTCATTATTTGTGGCTTATATTAAATGAATAGCCAGAGGAGGATAGCAAGGCTATCTTCCTACATAGGCAATGATAAAAGGAGTTCCTTTAAAACTGAACTCCTTTTATGATTTCTGTGTCATAGCTTTTTGTGCCTTTAATTCTCTGATGCTTTTAATGCTGATCTTGATAATAACTAATATAGGCATAGCGGCTACAATGCCCCATGGTCCCAATAACGTAGAGGCGCTTAATAAGCCGAAAATAACGTAAACCGGTTCAATCTGAATTCTTGAAGAGTAAACTTTAGGCGTAATCACATAGGAATCTACGTTTGACTGAATGAAGATAGCAACAATTAAAAGAACGATACGAATCGTATCCAGGTCGAGTGCTGTTAAAAAACCAAGCACATTGACAGACATAGGACCAATATATGGAAAAATACAGGCCAGACCTGACAATAGGCCTAAAAGCAGCCAATTGGAATGGCCAATCAAGAGATAAATGGTTCCATATACGCAAGTCTGAATAATCATTAAGATGATGAAAGCCTGAATATAAGCTCTGAGCTGCACATCTATTTCTTTAAGGCAGTAAGTAATATCAGCATTCAGACGATTAGAGACATTTTTGATTGTTTGGCGAATATGCTGCCAGTCCGCTAAAAAATAGATAGAAAGAATTAGATAGATAATATAACTTCCAACTTTGCCTAGGATATTTGTAATGATTCCCAGGGCTGTATTCATAAAGGAAAAATTCATGACCCATTGCTGAATGGAAGCAATAACATCAGAAACCATCGAAGAAATATCCAAATGAAAATGTTCCATCATCAATAACTGTACTTCCTGCATTCCATTAGAAAGCGGAACAATCAATTCTGTAATTTTTGTATAAAGCAAAGGAATTAATGTACCGATAAAAACGCTCAGTGTCAGTATTAAAAAAGTGACAAGGATGGCAATCGCAATTGGCCGCGGGATTTTTCGTTTTGTCATCGCATGGACAAATGGTTCGAAAACATAACTGATAACAAAAGCAACAAAAAAAGGTTTAATGAAAAGAATGAATAAATTAATTAAATTTCGCCATAATGTAGATGTTTCATAAATCATATAACCGACAAGACAAAGTGCCAGGATATTCAAAATCACGATAAAGTTCCGGCGGTTATCCAACCAGGACATTATCTTTTTTAATAGTTCCATATGGATCCCTCCCATATATTATAACTATAGCACAGATTTACAAAAAAGGTCATAATTAATTGAAATATTTAAAAAATAGGGGCTAACTATTTGTTTTTGCTTTACATTTTTAGTACAATAAGGACATGAAAGGGGCGTAATTTAATGTCAACTTTGAAAATAGAAAATTTACATGTATCTATTGATGATAAAGAGATTTTAAAGGGGATTAATTTAGAAGTAAATACCGGAGAGTTTCATGCTTTAATGGGTCCAAATGGCAATGGTAAATCGACATTGCTCTCTACGATCATGGGTCACCCAAAATATGTCGTGACAGAGGGAAGTA
>Ga0129308_1002173_pt1 | contig 17497 bp, 14 predicted proteins | sample L827metagenome_FD_94440 | JGI IMG/M metagenome (GOLD analysis project Ga0129308, IMG submission 94440) | Ring-tailed lemur group fecal microbial communities from Wisconsin, USA - L827 metagenome | ecosystem: Host-associated > Mammals > Digestive system > Large intestine > Fecal | place: USA...
CACAGTTCTCCTGGCATTGTCCTGTTGACAAACGATTCGCCCCGCTGTCAAAAAAGGAGAAGCAGTTATCATCCGTAGCGGTCATAACATAGCGGTCTCCTACAAAAAAGGCAATGATATTTGCATTATCTGTATATGCCAGTTCTTTCTCTTCCATAGTATCCGGCAAAATCCTGACGAGCAGATTTCCGTCAGCCAGGTAAATTCCTGTCTCATCTGCGCAAAGAGCCAAACGGTTCCTCGCATCATATCCTCCCACATAGGACGTTTTTTCAACATCAATCAATCCAAAAGTGGAATGGTCTTGCGCCGCTGCTGCGAATGCAAAGTATTTGCCGCTGAAGCCTCCCTCAAAATGCAAATATTCAGACTCCTCATAAATAATCAGGTCATTATCCCGATTGTCAAGATCAAAGAGAATCAGTCCGCCGTTCGAAAAACTAACTGCCAACATACTTCCGTTTTCATTCAGCGCGAAAATGTCATCTTCAGGATCAGCGAAAATATCATTGGCTGCCACAGGCAAATGAAGCCCCGAAAAGGAACACTCTGCAATCACTGCACCGTCATCTGTCCGGTAAATTGTCGCATACTCATCATCCCGGTTTACCAAAGCAATCCTACTTCCATCGCCGGAAACAGTCAACGCCGTGCCAGGCCTCTCCGCCCATAGCTGCATCCCCTTCTCCAGATCCCAGACCGTCACGCCCTGATCTCCAGCATAAACAAGCCGGGACTCATCCAAAAAAACGGCATCCGACAATGCTGACTTTTGGATCGGCAAAGCTACGATTCGCTTTCTGTTCTCCAAATCAAATATTGCTGCTTCATAAGCATATATCACAGCAACTTTGGTGCCGCCCGGCGATACTGTCAGCTTAAACGGCTCAGATGGCAACGCCAGTGAATCCAGCGCCTTATAACCATCGGAAAGGTCATAGACTCCCACTGCATCCGTCAATGCCTTTTGCGCCTGCGCTGTAAGCGGTGCTTCAAAAATATTTCCTTCATTTGGAATCGCTTTCAACGCATAATCTACAGCTCCCAGGACATCCCCATCTGCAAGCGCTGATGCGGAATATTCTGCCAGTGTCAATGCACTCTGTCTCTGCTCTAACTGCTTCAGTCCGACAAAAGTACTCAATGCACCTGCCAGAAAAGCGGTCACCAAGACCACTGCTGCGATCCTCATTCGCCTTCTATGCCGTAGAACTCTCGGATCCTTTGTATGCAGCCGCTCAAACTCCCAAAGCATTTCCTGAGCCGATTGATAACGCAGCGCTGGATCCGGTTCCATTGCCTTTTGCAGAATTTTAGAAACTGCCGGGCTGCAAATTTCTGACCCCAGAGGCTCCACCTCCTTCGCATCCTGCGCCGGACGCTTTCCGGACAGCAGATGATAGAGCGTTGCCCCAAGGCTGTAAATATCGGAGCGCACATCCAACATGACGCCGCGCCGCGCGGAGGTGCTTCCATCTTCAAAAGAACGACCGCTTTCTGTTCTCCTCTCTTTTTCGGAATCGCTGCTTTTTATCGTTACGGTTTCCTGCTCTTCCGGTAAATCCTTCGCCGTAACCGTCTCTTGCTCCTCCGACCAGCTGCTGCTTACTGCCTGCCCCAACAAAGACCGTTTCGACGCCTTCCCCACTGCAGCCGCCCTATGCTCCTGAATATAATCGGCCCCATAGTGTTCCGGAGACGCATATCCCCGGCTGAACCCCACCTTTACCGCACCGTTTTCTCCAAGAGCAAGTGCAATATTATAATCAATCAGACAAATATTTCCATCAGGACGAAGCATAATATTGGCAGGCTTAATATCTCCATGCAGAATACCATAGGGCGGCTGTTCATGCAGATAACAGAGCGCCTCCAGAAGCTGACAGGCCCATTTGATTACCTGCGGCTGTGATAAATGCTGACCTCTGGCCAGCAGCTTATCCAGGCTCTCCCCTTCTATATAATCCATGACGGTATAGACCACGCCGTCCTCCTGCACGAAATCATACACCTGGGGGATATAGGTATGCCTCAGGTTCTTAAGCATATCCACTTCACGCCGCAGCGCTTCTGTTTCGGTATTCAATGTCCGCTTATCCGCCTTCAGCACAACGCGTTTATTCAGGCGCAAATGCATCCCTAAATAAACGACACCGCCCCCTCCGGCTCCAATCTTCTGTTGTATTTCATAGATACCCGCAATGATCCGGGACATTTTCTTTTCCTCGCTTTCAGGATCGATCGCACAGTTCCGAATATGAACTGCCGTGATAACTCTTATCGCTGCGGTTTGCCATATTCCTCTTCCAGCGCTGCCTTCAGTTTCCTGCCTGTGACTGCAAATACAGCACCACACACGGCCATTGCGATGACCGCCCCTGCTGTCACTGCAATACCACCATAAAACAACAGCTGGCTGATTGATAAATGTATCATCATATTCCTCTGCTCACCACCGACTGCCTGATCAGCCATCGTCCTTTCTGGTTATTTTTCTATTAATTCAACCTTCATTTTCAGATTTCCCATTGTTATGGTATCCCCGGTATAAATGGGTGTTTCGCATGTGATCTTCATCCCATTAACACAAGTTCCGTTCACTTTGCTCAAATTCTCTATATATACACACCCATTTCTTTCAAATACCCTGCATTGTCTTCCGGAAACAGAACGGTCATAGTCCAGAATAATCTGATTTCCTTCCGACGCTCTTCCTATGAATACATTATCCAGAAGCGGATATCGAAATACTTTATCCGTATGTTCCATATCGTAAAAGCATAGAATTATTCTCAATCCTGAATGAAGGACTACGGTTTCCCCTCCATTTCCCATATATTGAGTCGCGTCTCCACTATTCAGGAGCATTGTCTCTCCCATGACCGGTGCTTTCTCCTCCGATCCTGCCGCAGCCAACCGTTTCGGCTCCTTTGGTACATCCAGTCTCCGCTTCTTTTTTTCCTGATCAGATTTTTTCTTTGTGCCTGCCATTTTATAAATCAATAATGCAGCCAGCGCAAACACGATTACGATAACTGCGAATAAACTTATCCAATCCGTTCCTGCTTCACTTTCTTCCTCTGCTATAATGTATTCCGTTTCAGCCGCCACCTGTGCTGCTGTCTCCTTTGGTTCACTGATGATCTGAGTCTCTGTCTCCTGCACAGCTTCCGTCTCAACGTTTTGTCCAAAGGGCATTTTCACATTTGTCCGCAGCTCCCAAACATCCCCATTTGATTCCAACGTAACGAGAAGGCTTTTATCACTTCCGTCACGGATTTTCTCAGGTATCTGCACGCTGATACAGGAAATATCTATATCTTCTAGCAAAGCATTTGCAATTTCCCCGGCATTCTCATACTCATCCAACAGGAAATTCAATCCCGCCGTCTGACGTGACAGCGCAAAAAAGTTTTCCAGACTCTCCTGATTGTTTTTATAAATACATCCTATTGCATATAACGGGAATCCTGTCTCTTGTAAAAGCTCCCGAAGTTCCTCCTTCGTATACCCTATCGCTTTGTTGTCCACACCATCTGAAATTACAATGATCCGCGTGTAATTCGCATTGCCCTCATATTCCTTTATCTCGTCATAGACTACATCCGTCAGCCAGGAATCCTGATCAAAATAACTGATCTTTTCTATTGCCTTCCGCAATTCCTCTTTATCAGAACAATTCTCTGTCAGTTTCTTTGCGGACTCTCCAAATATATAGATGCTGACAGCCTCCTGATCCGGTTTATGCATGATATAGCTCTGCAGCAAGTCATCTATCTTTTTCTGATTTTCCTTCGTGATAGACAATGAATTATCGAGAAATATCAGGGTCTGAATCTCTTCTCCCGTTTCCGTCATCGAATTAATCTCAATATCCTCGCAGACATCCCTTCCGATCTGTGCACTCACGCCGTTTAGACCATTTCCGGTATCGACATAAACCCGAACGCTTTCCGGAGTGACAATCGTCTGCATCAATCGCACATTCTCTTTTGCATACGCCGAAATTGTCAATCCGCCCAGCAATCCCGTCAGCATCAGAAATCTTAAAACCGCTCTCGTTTTCTTCATTTCCAGGCTTCCTCCCTGTCCAGATTTTCATTCATAACAACTCTCTGAATTTTTTTGTTTATCCTTGAACCGAAAAAATAAATTCTTCATTCGCAAAGGCTATTACCGCACCATTCTCAAGCACAGCCGTCTGCCCGGGATTCACCCGCACGCTGTTTAAAAAAGTCCCGTTCTTTGATCCTACATCTTCAAGATAGTATTGCGCCCCCCTTTTCACGATTCGGGCATGCTTTCTGCTGACAGCACGGTTTTCTCTGATGCAGATATCCGCCGCCTCCATATCCGTTCCGATCAATACAAAGTCCTGATCCAGACGGTAAACAACTCCGTTTCTGCGATTCACAATCTGCGCGGTCGTCATTTGCGCTTCAGGAACGTCTGCATTTCCCACAAACACCGTTTCTGCGATTTCCTCTTTCACTACAACCCTTTGAAATTCCACACATCCCGATGCTGCGGCATTTTGTTCCACGCTTTGCCCTGCCGTCCGCTTTTCTTTCCCTTTTCCCCCAAAAGAAAAAAATCCCTTTTTCTCCGGAAGAGCTTTCTCTTGCTTCTTCCCCTCTGCTATGAAAGGTGCCTGATGCTCCGCTAACAGCATCCCCTCCGGCAAAGGCAGAACTTCTTTTCCGCTTTTCGCCTCAGCCTTTAACCTTTTTTTCTCCTTTTTTTTATTTTGCACCAGCAGTTTAGAATCCGCTGATGAAGGTGCTGCTGCACCTATATCAGCTTTTTTTTCCTGGATGATCTGCCTCTTTGCTTCTTCCTCCTGGCTCTTTCTTTCTTCATTGCTGCTCTTGGATTTTTCATTTTTTATCCATCGGAGCAAATCCTCTCTCTCCTGAATCACCCCTCTGCTATAAGCGTTCTGCAAGTCAAAAAGATATAGGAAATCCTCTCCCCGTCTGTATTGTATCCGTCCCAAACATGTTTTCACCAAATTATGTAACCCTTCGTTTTGCATCCTTGTTATGGGTAAATACGCCAGCTCGCATTTCCCGTTCTCCGCCGTCACGCAGATATTCTCCGCAGAAAAATCAAGCCGCCTTTCATCCAGCAGCCACGCCTCTGCCTCTGCACATCTTTCTGCCAGACTTTCCAGCATGTTCAGCACTTCACTTTTGGAATGAACCTCCTGCAGCCATTCTGCAAGAGAATCTCCCTGTTTCCACTCATACCAAAAAGCCGTATCTTCATTCGTATGCACAAATTCCAATGCCATCAGCCCGGGAATCGAATTCTGTTCCAAAATATTAATTTCAAAATACTCGATCTCCTGTTCCAACAAATCTCCCTGGACCAGGAACTTTTTCCCATTTATAATTTTCTTTTCCATCATTCCTCCTACTCCCAAACGCCGCAAACCACATGGGAATGCAGCGTCACCTGCTCAAAGCCGAAAAAAGCAAACGGAAGCTGCACACTATATACCGCATTAATCTCCAGATTCTGATCCTTCTTATCCGTGCCGGAAAAATCAACGGAAGCAGTCCCCATCTTCAGGCCCAGCCTTTTCAATTCTTCGTCCGCCTTTTCCACCGTGCCGCCGATACAATAGCCAAATGCGGTTTCAACCGCCTCCTGATACCTTTCATTGTGCCAGGCAACCTGTACATTCGTTCTGTCGTCAGCAAGATTCAGCCATGACATCAGCCCCTGAAGCCCATTATTCACAGAAGATGACTTTTTATAATGATAGCTTTCATACGCCAGCGCCTTGCCCGTCTGCAGAAGTCCATGCGTCACATAATTCTGCGTCCGGTAAACTTGCCCCATATTCATGAGAAACAGCATGGCGAACAGAAAAGCCGTCAGCGTAAGTGTGGCTTCCACAGTCAAATATCCCTCATTCCGTTTTTTATCCTCAGCATTCCGATTCATTCTGCACATTGTCAATACCCACTGTAACGTATACTTCTGATCGGGATTTCTGTGCCGTCAAGTCCGGGTATGACCGGAACCGGCAGCACCGGCTGATATGCCGCTGTCGCATCCACTCTGATATATGCAGCCATCTCTTCCAGCCTAAACGCCGTTGATTCTCCTGCTTCCAGCTTTTTCTTTCTCATCTGCATATCAATCAGATCCGCGCATCTGGCCAGTATAACATCATTGGATTTACAAATCAGCATCATAAAGAATAAATGATCCTTATAATTCCATTCCGTCAGCCCTTTCTCCCATTTTTCCAGCACGCTTTCATTTATTTTTTCCTCTTCTTTACCGGAATAGTCCGCGTCTGTAAGCTCATGCAGTCCTTCTCCCGCTCTTTCCCGCTGCAGGGCGATCAGCTCTTTCGCCGCGCCATTCGATTTCAGGATACCTTCCAGCTTCTTTTTCAGCTCGTCCAGTCCTTCCGGTGTCAGATAACCTTTCGTCTTTACGATCGGCACGCTCGATCCTGCGTACTGCAAAAAGATCATATCCAGATCGGCTTCCAGCACTACGAAGCACAAGATCAGAATAATTGCCAAAACCACCCCTATCCCTGTGCTGCACAAACCTCCGGCGACCTGCATGACAGGTTCATTTGTCAATACCGCAGGAATATTGCAAAGGCAGCGGATCATCATCATCCGCATGGCAACATCTTCCACATTCAGGTATTCGTTCGCTCCTCCTGCAAAAATGTATTCCGCATTCCCGATGTCGAAGCAGCCGCCATTGGACGCAATGGTCTGAAAATCAAAATAGGAGCTTCCGTTCAGCCTCTTATCGCTTTCCAGGTCGGTCGTATAATTGCTGAACATATCGCAGGCATAAGAAGCAGTATAAAGTCTTTGATAGACAATTTTTATCAGATCACCTGCCTGCAGCTGTGTAATCATAACCGTGCAAAGCTCGATACAGCTGGCTATATATACGCCCACAGCAACAATGACCTTGAGCAGATTCTCAACCAGCGGAATGATTAAAAGATTCATCCAGCTTGTCATATCCTCACACGCATCCAGAAAGATCTGCAGGGCGGCATCGTGCTTCTCCATGGCATTCTGTATAATGAAATTTTCTCCTGCGCCATTTCCTGCGTTTAATTCCGATATGTCAAACCCCACGCTTCCCGCCACCTGTGAGGCTGCGGCGATTTTACTTTTTACCGCTGCCTCATCTGCAGCGGCAAAGGGATTGTCCGGCTTTCCCATTTTGTGACCTGCCAACGTCTGCATGGTTCCCGCGTCTATGATATTGTTGTACCTTCCATTCACCGGGAAATCCTGGGACAAAAAACCGGCCAGTTCTATCAGCTCTGTGATGGTCTTCAATCCTTCCCATATTGTTTGGACGATACTAACCAGAAATTCAGCTGCACGAAGCACAATTTCTACCGCACCCCACAGTCCTCCCGTCCCATTTAAATCCACCCGGTTCATCTCGCCAAGCTGTTCCGGCTCTCTGTTTAAGCTTTCTTTTTGACTGCTCAGTCTGTTCTGTGTATCCATGATGAAGGCATCGTGAATTTCTCCCATTGCGTCGGTAATACTTTCTCCCTGCTCCTTCGTCCGCTTATATCCGTCCTCCGTCTTCTCCAGCAGTTCCACCATTGCTTTCGCGCTTTTCGCATTTTGGGTCGCCTTTCCCTGCTGGTCTGCTTCCTTCGACGTTTCCGTGTACATTGCCTTCGACGCGCTTATTGTTTCCGTAAATGATGAATTCAGCATACCGGAAAATGCCTCCTGAAACTTGTCGTATTGTTCATAATATTCGGCAAGCTTTCCTTTCAGGTTTTCCAGATTCGATCTCACAACGGCTGCGCACGCTTTCACATTCCCGTTCTTTTCCCGTAAAACTCTCCCATATTCCTCTTCCGTTATTTTCCCGCCTTCTGAATCATCCTCTTCCCCGTCTGAATCCGCATATGCCTCCATATAATCATCCCGTTCCCTTACCGCCCTGTTGTATTCGTCCAGGCTTTTCTCATATTCGTTGTCGGCCCCCTGCAAATTCTTCCCCTTATCCGCAAGATTCTGCATTTCCAAGCCTAACTTCAACACATTTTCCGAAATATTCACAACATTTTTAAACACAGTGAGAACCGGCATACATGCCTCCAGTTCTTCCACCAGATCCTGTATCAGTTTCTCCAGATTCAGGGAATTATTCACCAGCGAAACCGGCGCACGCAGGGCGGTAAACTCCATGATCTGTTCCCGCAGCACATCATCCTGCGTCAGATCATACAGCTTATCAAACTGAATTTCCTCAGTAAGCTTCAGCAGCCTGTCCACGCTGTTTTGAGAGCCGCTCTGCAGTCCGGTCAGATTCTCTTCCAGATAGGCGATGAAATCTTCTTTATCGACATCCTGCGACACTGCCAGAAGGCCAAAATTTTCATATAAATCTCTGTCATACTGTGAGAGGACAGAAAAAGCGGCGTTTTCCACCACTTCCTGAAAAATCCTCTCCAGGCTGCGGAATCTGGCAATTTCAATCAACGTCGTGCTCATTGACATCACGGCAATCAGCACCGCCGTTATCATGATTGTAATAGAGCCTCTTCTGTTTCTGATAAACCACGAAAACATATGTCCTCAGCTCCCCTTATCTCATTTGTTCAATAACGCTTTCCACCATACTGCACAGGGTATTCACGATCTTTCCGGCTGCCGTACCGGAAACAATCTTTTTTTCCATCTCGCTCACAAAGGCTGTTGTATTCATCTGATACAGCGGGTCATAGCAAACCGCCACTCCTACAGCCTCTACCCCATAGTCACTGCCAAGTCCCAAAAAAGCTGACGGTGCGGCGGAAAACACAGAATAGTCCGTTTTTATGGTGACCGTGACCGTTTTCATTCCCATGTCATTCTCCCCATATACAACCGTCACATCACTAAAATCCGTCCGCTCCTCCTTCGACCATTCCAGATCAGAAAGCAAATAGCTGGCATACCATTTTCCCTTTGTCTCCACGGATTTTTTCAATTTTGCTTCATTCATATGACGATAAGGATCCATTCCCCTGAACGCATTCTCTCCCATATAGGAATAAAACGGTTCTTTCCATGTATACCCGTAATTATTGGCAATGCTGACTGCCGCCTCATCTGCAATGGCTGTCACCACCATGCGGTTATAATAAACAAACCCCACATTCATCAGGAAAAAAATCATCACGATCGCAATGATAACCACATAGACAGCTTCAATCATCACCACTCCATTATCTTCTTTCATCCTCCGCATGGCCGACACCTTTCATCCTGCCATAAACAGGCATACCGCATACATTCCCGCAAAAACAAACGGCGCAAAGGGCATTTTGTGTTCTTTGCCCGCTTTCACAACCAACAATAAATATCCCCCGTAACACGCTGCAAAAAGTGCGCTGTAAAATAAAATACTGTAGGTGTCCCATATTCCCATCGCATAACCGATCATCGCAAACAGCTTTACATCCCCATAACCGATCCCATGTCTGGTAAACGCCGACAGCAGCAACAGCAGTACAAGACTTGCAATACATCCGGCCGCCGACATTGCCAAAAGCTCTACGGCACACTCAGGCTTTTGTATCAACTCAATTCCCAGCAAAATGCTTTTTCCCAGAAAACCCGCTAAAACCAGCGAATTCGGTATTTTCTGACATTTGCAGTCGACTGCCGCAGCCAGCAGCAAAATCGTAAAAACAAGCGCAAGATTCAGCACGGTCATCACGCTATATCCCTTCCTGCAGATTACATAATAAAATATTGCCACTGTCAGCGACAGCAAACCGCACTGCAGCCAGAGTCTCTTATCCTGAACCCCTATTTCCACGATCCGCATTTTTTTCAATACTCTCGCCGCAGTCAGAATTGTCAGAATATCCAACACAATCTGTAGCCACATCACCCTGCTCCTATGACTGATAATAGAGCATATCGACGATCACATAATCCCAATAGCCCTCTTCATTTTTCACATATGCTATTCCGTTTTCCCTCACCGGAAGACACTCCTCAAATTGAGGTTCCACAATCATATCTCCCTGAAGATCAAGATATCCCCAGAGTCCGTTCTGCTTTACGGCGGCATATCCATTCACAAATGACTGCGCGTCCTCATATTGAGGCGCAATAACGCTTTCTCCCGCCGTATTCAAAAAACCCCATTGTCCATTCTCCCGATATGCCGTTGGTTCTTCACTCTCAAAGGCTTTGATTTCTTCATACCGTCGATTAAAAACCGGTATCAGTTCTGTATCGAGCAAAAAATATCCCTGGCTGTCCGCCACCACGATCCGCCCGCCTGTGTTGCACAGGTCATAGCGGTTTCTCGCCACATCTGCATACAAATATTCTCCCACTTCTCCCCAGCTATCCTGATTCACAACAGTCCATTTTCCATCCTGGGAAACCGCATTGATCCCTTCCGAAAACGTCGCCGCATCCTCCCATTTGGGAGCCGCAATTTTGAGTTCGCCATTTACAAACCGATATTTCCCATCAATCACCGCCGTAGCGATTCCCGAGGTAGACAGGCTTCCCATCTTTTCAAAAGTCACTTCATCATTTTTTGCCAAAAGCTGATTGTCCGCGGTTACGCGGGTCCACACTCCGTTCTGATCACATACCATGGCTGATCCGCCATCCTGAGAAACCGCAATATCCTGATAACCATAGCTGAAAATTTTCCTGCCATCGTTATCCGTCAGGACATACTCCGGGTAACGTTCCTCTCCATTCTCTGCCAATTCCGTATACCGGATCTTAAGCAGAGAAGGAGTCGCATATTGTACGTCATAATAGCCGGTCTGCACATAACGCCAGCTATGCCTGATTTCCTCCAGCAATTCCTTCATCCGCTCATTCTCCGGAAATCTTTCCATATAAACGGGCAAAAGCTGCAGCAACTTTCCATAATTCTCATTTGCTCTGTAATGCCCCAGAACAGCAATATAATTCTCCACATCCTCCGGATAGCTGCCAATCAACCTTTGGCATTCGCCGATATAGCTTTCTGCCTCTCCCATATTCCGATAGGTATCACGCCTTAAGCAATCCGTTTCATAATTACTTTCTATTTTCTCTGCTGCATTAAGCCAGGAAAGAGTTTCCACATAATATCCTTTGTCAAACGCTTCCCTGGCCCTGGCATAATTATTTTCATATTCATTGGGAACCGATATGTTCCGATGGGCGATACTTCCCCACGCACCTATCACGCAAAAAATTAGTAAGACTGATATTAGTTTTCTCATTTGAGGTATCTTTCTTTTACTGCAGTGCAGAGAATGATCTGTATCCCCCTGCACTGCATCAAATTTCTGTTTTTTGTTACTTACTGCCATCGAACTTCGTCGATGATCCCCCGGCTCCGGTTGCCGTTTTGGCATCTTCAAATATCGACGTCCACATACTGTTTACAAGCTCTGCAATATTCTTTCTGAATACGACAGCCAGTCCCAGCACAATAACCAGCACAATGACAATGGAGATCAGGTTCGTATCTCCGTTCTCGTCCACAAAGAAATCATGCACCCTCTTTACAACCGCATCCTTCGCACGCCTCATGGCAAGCATCGCTCTCACTTCATATTCCAGCATCTCTTTCCACCTCTCTGTTTTTATTCCGGCTTTTGTCACCGTTTCTCTCTATCTTAAGAATCATACCCTCCGATCCATTAAGACCTCTTAAAAATTCATATTCTTTAAAACAGGAACCACCACCATCAGCAGAATTCCCCCGAAAATGATAAAAATCGGTATCAGCAGCTTGGCCGATGCATTTTCCCCGTCCGCCCGCACGCCGTTCACCCGTTCCCGCCATACCTCCTGAGATAACTCCAGCAGAGCGTAAGCCAGTTCCGTGCTTCCCTTTTTTACATTCTGTATCACAATGCTGGAAAACTTTCTCACTTCCGGAATGCCGCAGCGCAATGCAAACTGCTGCAGCGCCTCATATTCCGGAATACCGTTCTTCATATCCTCCAAAAGTGTCCTGATCTCCTCGTAAAAAAGACTGTCCCCGCGGGACGCAACGGATTCTATCGCTTCCCGAAGCGGCATTCCGGCATTGATCAGCAGTGACATCTGCGACAGCACATGGGGAAATTCCCGTTTTATGCTCTGATGCCTCTTTTCCAGCCGATTGTCTTCGTCATATTCCACATAAACCGCCAATATGACAGATAAAATCACCGCGAGCAGCAAAATGGCGTATTCGCCCGTCATCACCGCAAGCAACAGTCCAAACGGAAGCAGCGTCACCGCATATGTAATCTGTGCCGCAAGATCCGCCCGCACATAAAAGGAAGCGTTATTTTTCCCCCGCAGCTCCGTCAATCGTTCCAGCCTTTTCCTGAAATGTGCCCCATTCAGTTCCATTTGGAATAGTTCAATCGCATAGTACCCTATTCCAAACAGCTCCTTCACAAAATATTCCTGCCCATCCAGAACATTTACATATGCCGCGTATCGGCGAATTCCTTTCGCGGCGAGAACAAACCACGTTATAGTCAACATCGTTCCAAATATCGCAAAAATCAGTTCTGTCATTCTTCCGTGCTCCCGGCTATACCTCAATTTTCATGATCTTCTGCCCTACCATATAAGCAATAACAAACAACACCAGTGCGATCAGCCTGACCACAAAACTAAAAAAAACGTCCTCTGCGGTTTCCGAACTCTGCATCGCGCCCACCTGAGTCACAACAATAAGTGGGAGCACCATCATGATATTCAATTCGTTTTTCTTACCGCTGATCAATGTTTGGATTTCCTGTTCCACACTGATTTTGTCGTTGATCACATTTTTGGTTTCGTATACAATCTGCCTCACGTTGCCGCCCATCCGGTTGGCTACCTGAAAAACATCTGCGAAGTTCTGAATATTCTCATTGTGGCTGCGCTTTGCAAAATCCTGAAGCAATACTTCCGCGGTAACGTTGCTTTCCAGCCCTGCCACAATAATATTCAGTTCCTTCACAATATCTGCCTGTACGCCATACTGCGTCATCATATCCGTCCTTGCATCCGAAAATGCCTGCACCGTATTTTTCCCTCCGCCCAGAGAAGTGCTGATTGATTCCAGCATGTCCCTGAACTGGATGACTAACAGTGTATTTCGCTTTTTGTGCAGCATTTTCCTGTAAACCGCAATTCCGGCTATTCCTGTCAGCGGCGCAGCAATCACACTGATAACCCATATTCCGAAAAACACCTGTATCACGCCAAATCCTGCGGCAGCTCCTATCAAGAAGCCGATCAGCTGCTGCCTTAAACTCATATGATAAAATCCATAATCTGCCGCATTATGGAACAGTCCGGTATACTCTTCTCTTTTCTCCCTCATCCTGCCCAACCTTTCAAAATCCTCTATATCTCCACATTAAATCCGGAAACCTTCAGCTTTAACGTATTGATCATTGGATTTGACGTCCTTTTTAACTGGCCGCTGACCTTCTCCGTCGTACTGTTCTCATCCTCTTCAAATATGTACAGAGGGTTCAACACAATTTCCCCATTGCGATACCCTGCAACCTCTGTGATCTCCATCGTCTTTCTGCTCCTGTCACGCAGCCTTGAAAGATGAATGATGATATCTATAGCAGAAGCAATCTGTTGTCTGACGGCATCCAACGGCAAGCCCTCCGCTCCGGTCAGAACCATCGTTTCCAAACGGCTCAGCATATCCTTTGTAGAATTTGCATGGCCTGTGGATAAAGAGCCATCGTGTCCGGTATTCATGGCCTGCAGCATATCCAATGCTTCTGCGCCCCTCACTTCTCCTACAATGATTCTCTCCGGCCTCATTCTCAGTGCAGACTTGATCAAATCCCGAATTGTGATTGCTCCAGCCCCTGCGGTATTGGCATTGCGCGTTTCCAGACTGACAAGATTCTCCAATCCGGTAATTTGCAGTTCGGCGGAATCTTCTATCGTTATAATTCGTTCATCCTTTGGAATATAGTGAGACACCGCATTTAAAAACGTGGTTTTCCCTGATCCGGTTCCCCCACAAATAAATATGTTATATTTTGCTTTTACAAATATCTCCAAAACATCAGAAATGTCCTTCGTAATAGAACCATAATCGATCAGTTTTTGAATCGTCATAGGTTCTTTGGAAAATTTACGAATCGTTACAATAGCGCCTTTTAGAGAAATCGGTGGCAGCACCACATTTACACGGGAGCCATCGGGAAGTCTTGTATCCACGATAGGATTCGCCTGATTCACCTCCCGCCCTGCCATTCCAACGATCCGCTGTATAATGTTCTCCAGTTTTTGTTCGCTTTCAAAAGTCTCCTCAATTCTTCTGACCCGGCCGTTTTGTTCCACAAATACATGATCCGGTCCATTGATCATAACCTCCGTTATCGTATCGTCATGAATGATGGTATCCAAAATTCCCAATCCGCGTATCGCGCTATAAACCTGATCCGTGATGTCCGCCTTTTCGCTTAGCGGCAAATAAACATCAGGAAAAGCGCTCTCGATATTCTTTCTTATCTCCAATTCCAGTTCATCATCTGACATAACTGAAAAATTGGTGAACTCCAATATATATTTTCTAACCGTTTCAATAATTTGGGCTTTTTCCTCTTTTCGCATTGTTTCCTCTCATCCGCTATACCCACATATCCATAAATGTTGCTGACGCTTCCAATATTTTTATAATGTCCTCCCATAACGCATCCTGATACTTCGGTGCACTTCCGCAAACGATCCCACTCGCCCAGTAAGGGCTTCTCTGAACTGCAGTCTGCATTTTGTTGCAGAAAACCCGCAGCTTGCTTTCCAGTTCCTCTCCACTGACCTGCTGCATTCCCGACAAAGCCTTACAAAAACGTTGAAATTTCCGCATTGTACTATCCGATTCATCCACCACACATATAATTTTCTCCGCCTTTTCCAACAACAGTTTTTCTTTCTCCCCGGCAATGCTGTCCATGTCTATCACAATCTTGTCAAAACGATTCAGATTCTGGATTGCTTCCAACAGCTGCTTCATTTCATCAGAAGAAACACTCAGCATATCCATGGGGTTACTGCAGAGAGAGATTCTCGCTACCTTGTCTTCCGATATTCTGATACTGGCTTCAAGTTTCAACGGTAAAATATATCTCCTGCTCTTTAATGCGAACAATATATCATCCATACCATGCCCGTTTTCCTCTTCTCCCCCACTGCAAAACTGCATATTCAACAGCAGCACCCTTTCCGATTGGGCGCATTTTCTGGCATACACATTAGCAATCGTCGAAGCTCCACTTCCACTGCCAGGAGACAAAAAGACAAGCACTTCCGCATGGCTGTTCGATTCTCCTGTATCAGAATTCTCTCTTCTGATCCGTCCAAATGCTGCATACGCATCCATCAGATCCCTGTATATGCTGTCTCCCCTTTGATACTTTTCAATCTCTGTGCACTCATCTTTGCATTCCGCGTACCATATTTTCTCTACGAGATAAGCATATGCCGGAAAGGCCTCACTTTCAGTCTCAACTTCTGCCTTCCATTCCTCTCCAAACAGAACAAAATCAAGACTATATTTTTTCAGATGCTCTTTTAAATACTCCGGATTATCGTATATCCCAATTTCAAGTTTATCGTTATAATACCGATTCCAGAAAAAATAGAGTCTTTCTGCATATTTTTTTTCCTTTGTGCATATCGCTATTCTGAGGCGCATCCTTTTCTCCTTTGTTTTTCAGCAATATAAGGAATGCTCTTTTTTTTAATATTAATACTCAATTTGAGTAATGTCAATTCATTTCGAGTATTTGCAAACTATACCAATACTCATTACCTAATAATGAGGTTTCAATTTTCGCCTTTTGAATTATCAATATTCTTTTCGCGTATTTTTCAGACTGCAAAAACCTTCTACGTTACAATAATACCAACCATATTAGGGAGGTCTCATATGACATTTGGACAACGATTAAAGCAACTGATGGATGACAGGAATATTACACAACGTCAAATTTCAAAAGAACTCAATATCGCTGCTTCCACCTTGAATGGCTATGCGAATGACTATAGAGAGCCCGATTTTTCAACTCTCTCATCACTTGCTCATTATTTTAACGTCTCTACCGACTATTTGCTTGGAATTTCAACCACCCCTCAGCTTTCAGACATTGCCAGTGACCATAACGCGCAACGTCTCCTTTACTTTTATCAATGCTTAAGCCCGGAAATGAAATCCCTTCTGGTTGACCAGGCAAGACTTCTGTTAAAGCATGATATTTCAAATACCGAAGAGACCGATGATCGGTAAACATGTTTTTCTCCATAATAAAAAGAAGCACTGAAATATTCACTTCTGAATATTTCAATGCTTCCTTTTTATTTTATGCTCGTTTTCACTCTGCGGATTTTCTTCCGGTCTGCCGTTATTACTTGAAATACTCTACGCCGGATTCAAAGATCTTAAGATCCTGATCGCCGTAGATATTGATTGCGACGCTGCGGTCACGGCGTTCCACATGGGCCATCTTGCCCAGGATTCTGCCGTCAGGAGAGGTGATGCCTTCGATTGCGCAGTACGAACCGTTGATATTCCATTCCTCATCCATGGAAACATTGCCGTTAAAGTCCGCATACTGAGTGGCCACCTGCCCGTTTGCAAACAGCTTCTCGATCCACTCCCTGGGCGCCACGAAACGTCCTTCGCCATGGGATGCGGGAGTCACATAGGTCTTGCCAGGCTCTGCGCCTGCCAGCCAGGGTGACTTATTGGAAACCACCTTTGTGTATACCATCTTGGAGATATGACGGTTGATCGTGTTGAATGTAAGCGTCGGAGAATCCTCCTTCTGTCCCACGATCTCGCCATGAGGCACCAGTCCCAGCTTGATCAGCGCCTGGAAGCCGTTGCAGATACCCAGACACAATCCGTCGCGCTCGCTGACAAGCTTCATGACAGCTTCCTTTATCTTCTCATTTTGGAACGCTGTCGCAAAGAATTTGGCGGAACCATCCGGCTCGTCGCCCGCGGAGAAACCGCCGGGGAACATGATGATCTGCGCATCGCTGATATCCTTTGCGAATGCCTCCACAGAGGAGCGGATATCTTCCTCGCTCAGGTTCTTGAACACTCTGGTCACCACATTGGCGCCTGCACGTTCGAATGCCTTTGCGCTGTCATATTCACAGTTCGTTCCCGGGAATACCGGAATGAACACGGTAGGCTTTGGCACCTTATTCTTACATACATAGATACTGTCTGCATGATAGAGATTGGATTCCACAGGTTCTGTTCCCTTTGCCGCCCTGGAGGGGAATACCTTTTCCAGCGGCTTCTTCCATGCATCCAGTGCTTCTTCCATGGAAATGGAAACGCCTCCAACCGTAAATGCGCCTTCCGCTGTCACAGTGCCCAGCATCTCATATTCCACGTCGATGAGATTGATCCTGTCCGCATCCACTTCCGCCACGATATCGCCAAGGCCATTGGTAAACAGATCTTCTTCGTCCACGTCATCGGAAATGGCTGC
>Ga0129308_1002175_pt1 | contig 17494 bp, 16 predicted proteins | sample L827metagenome_FD_94440 | JGI IMG/M metagenome (GOLD analysis project Ga0129308, IMG submission 94440) | Ring-tailed lemur group fecal microbial communities from Wisconsin, USA - L827 metagenome | ecosystem: Host-associated > Mammals > Digestive system > Large intestine > Fecal | place: USA...
AAAGCTGGGCGCATTGGCGGAAATGCTTGAATTTTAGAATAAATTTATATCAGGAGGGATATTTATGCAGTTTGATTTTACCGGAAAAGTTGCGGTTATTACAGGCGGAAGCGCAGGAATGGGCTTTGCGGCGGCAAAGGCATTTGGAAAAAGCGGAGCAAAGGTTGCCATATGCGCAAGAAATGAAAAGAAAATTAATGACGCTGTTGAAAGCCTTAAGGCAGAGGGCATTGACGCTATTGGCGCAGCATGCGACGTAAGCGTTTCAAAGGAGCTTTTTGATTTTGCCGATAAGGTTGAGGCGGCTTTCGGAAAAATTGACATTTGGGTTAGCAATGCAGGCTATATGCCGTTTTCTCTTATAAAGGATATGGACGACGACCTTTGGGATAAGGTTATAAACACAAACCTTAAATCCGTATATAACGGCGGAAAAATTGCCTATGAAAAAATGCGTAAAAACGGCGGCGTTCTCATCAACGCTTCATCTTTTGCCACAGTAATTCCTTCAACGGGCTTTGGGGCATATGCGGCGGCAAAGGCAGGCGTTTCAAGCCTTACAAGAACACTTGCGGCAGAGCTTGCGCCATACGGCATAAGAGTTGTGGGCTACATACCGGGCGTTATTGACACAGAGCTTACAAAGGAAAACCAAAGAGTAAACGGCGATAAGCTGCTTGAGCCGCTTACCATAAGAAAAATCGGCGACCCTGATGAGGTTGCGGGGCTTATTACATTCCTTGCAAGCGAGGCGGCAGGCTACATAACAGGCACATGCGTTGAGGTTACAGGCGGAAAATTTGCCGTTCAGAACCCTATGAAGGCATATGAGCTTGCGGATAAATAAAAAATATATATGCGTGTCATGTTCAGCGAAAGCGAAACATCTCATTTTTGTTTGATAAAAACAATGATGATAAAATTTTTTGTACAGGCATTTAAGTATATTTAAGTGCCTGTATTTTTTTGTGCCTTTTTACAGATACTTTGTAAAAGAGGTGATTAAATGAAGGGCATAAAAACATTCTCAATAAATGAGGGCGTGCGCCTTCACATAATAAAAGCGGAAAACAAAGGCAACGAGCTTTGCGTTTTTTACCGCACACAGGCAAAAAGAGAAAATGCCGCACTTATGGCGGTGCTGTGCAAGTGCCTTAAATGCTCATCTGAAAAATATCCCTCGGCGTCGTCGCTGGAGCTTTTTTCTCAGCGCTGCAGTATTACCGACTGGGATATATACACGGTTAAAAAGGGCAATGAGCAGATTTTGTGCTTTTCTGTATTTTTTAACAGGTCAGGAGATGTTGAAAAGGCATTTCGTTTTTTAAAAGAGGTGATATTTTATCCCGATGCCGAAAAATACAGATTTTTAAATGATCAGACGGCGAGGTTTATGGCAAAAACCGATATACTTGGGCTTTGCGATAATTTTAAGGCTTATGGAAAGGTGCGTTTTGCCGAGGAAATGGCAAGGGGCGGAAATTTTGGCATAAGAGAAACGGGCTTCTATGATGATGTTGAAAAGGCATCTTCAAAGGCGGTTTACAATCTGTATTCCCATATGGTTAGGTCTGCGCCATGCGAAATATATTATTATGGCGCAGCTGATGAGGATATTGTAAGGGAAACTGCCGAGGAAAGCTTTGCTTTTGCCAGATACAATATTGAGGATATTGAAGCGGATAAGGTTATGCTTGCCCAAAAAAGAAAAGCCGTTAAGGAAAAAAGAAATATTTCCGAAAGCATACTGTATGCGGGCTTTGCGCCAAAGGCGGATTTGGGCAGTGAAAATATATTTCCTCTTATGGCGGTAAATGAAATTTTCGGCGGCTCGTCGGGCGTGCTGTATGAAAGGGTTAGAGAGCAAAACGGGCTTTGCTATTATGTAACTGGCAATGCCTATGCCTTTAAACAAGTGCTTTCGGCAGAGGCGGCAATAAAAAAAGAGGACATGAAAAAAACAGCCGAGGCAATAAAAAGCGCCTTTGAGGAGCTCAAGGACAGCAGAGTTATACATGAAAAGGCTGAAAACGCCCAAAAAGCCGTTTCAGCGTCTTTAGACGGCATTTGCGATGACAGCGATTTATTTATTGATTTCTGCCTTAACGCCCTGATAATGGGAATGGATTTTACCGTTGAGGAATTTAAGGAAAAACTGGAAAAAACAACTGAAAAGGAAATTATGCTATGCGCTCAAAACCTTGAACTTAACACATTTTTCTTTATTGAGGGGGTGAAGCAGCATGGAGGCAAGGGTGAAAAGCAGCAGTGCCTTAGAGGGTAAAATATTTATTTTTTCGTTGTCAAGTGGCGGCAGTTGTTATATAATTCCTAAGTATGGGTGTTCACTTGGCTATGCGGCGGCAGTGGTGGGCGCAGGCTCGTCCGACCTTTATGCCAATGCCGACGGAGAAAGCCTTGAATTTCCAAGGGGAACGGCTCATTTTCTTGAGCATAAGCTGTTTGAAAAGGAAAATGGCGACTGTATGAGCCACTTTGCTTCTCTTGGGGTTTCGGCAAACGCCTTTACGGATTTAAGCAAAACAGTATACTATTTTTCGGGAAAAAATAATTTTTATGATGCTTTGGGCGTTCTTTCAAAGATGGTTTTTAACCCGTATTTTACAGAAAAAAACATTGAAAAGGAAATTAAAATTATTCAGCGTGAAATAGCCATGTATAAGGACAACCCTTCATGGAAGGCATACTTTATGATGCTTAAAGGTCTTTACGGCAAAAGCAGACGCTTTGGGCAGATAAGCGGAAATGCCGCAGATGTGGAAAAAATAAACAGCAGCACCTTGCGCAAATTTTATGACTGCTTTTACACAGGAGAAAATATTTCATTTGTTGTGTGCGCTGATGTTGACCCAATGAAATGTGCCGAAATAATAGAAAAAAACGCCGTTAAAAGAAATGAGAAAAAAGTGTATTTTGAGCCTGAGCTTTCAGCGGTAAAAAAGCCCTTGCGCATTGGCGGAAACGAGGTTAATCTTCCTTCCTTTAATGTGGGCTTTAGATTTGAAAATATAAAGGCTAACGTAAAAAATATATGTGCGGTTAATATGATTTTGAATATTGCCGCCGGAAAGGGCTCGGACTATTACAGCACGGCACTGCAGAAAAGGCTTTGCGCTTATCCTGTGCTTTTTAGCCAAAGCTATGGAAGAGATTTTTATTTTGCCTCGGCAGAGGGAAAAAGCCAAAGCAGTGAAGACGCCGCACTGTTTCTTATGCGCAGCGTTGAGCAGATAAGAAAAAGAGGTATAAAGGCGGCGCAGCTTGAACAGGAAAAAAGAGCTGCAAGAGAAGTTTTTATAAAAAATTTCAGAGATGCGCAGTATGTTATGCACAGGCAGGCGTTTCACATTCAGTCGGGCGGAGATATATTTGACGAATTTGATGCCATAAAAAGCATTGACAGGGAATATATAAACAGAATTTTGGAAACAGGCTTTAAAAATGAAAATACGGCTGTTTCAATTTACGGAACAGTACTTTAATAAAATAAATTTACAGGGGGGATTTTTATGCCTGAAATTTGGTTTCCCAATTTAGGTATTTGCATTGACAAGCTGAACAGAACAGCAGTTTCGATAGGAGGCTTTAACCTTTACTGGTACGGAATTTTTATAGGCATAGCCATAGTATGCGCCGTACTGCTTGTTATGTGGGAGGCAAAAAGAACCGGTCAGAGCATTGACGAATATCTTGATTTCGGAACTTGGGCAATTATACTTTCCATAATAGGCGCAAGAGCTTACTATGTTATATTTTCATGGGACTATTATAAAACAGACCTTATGAAGATATTTGCTTTCCGTGAGGGCGGACTTGCCATATACGGCGCTGTTATAACCGGCATACTGTGCGGTGCTGTTTATTGCTTCATTTTAAAGAAAAAGGACTTTTGGCTTATGGCAGACACTGTGCTTCCAAGCCTTCTTTTGGGTCAGGCAATAGGCAGATGGGGCAACTTTTTTAACAGAGAGGCATTTGGCGGCTATACCGACGGGCTTTTTGCCATGAGATATGTGCTTGAGCAGGTTGGAGAGGTTCCTCAAAGCGTGCTTGATAAAATGATGACCATTGGCGGCGTAAATTACATTCAGGTTCATCCGACATTTTTGTATGAGTCCATGTGGAATTTTGCCGTGCTTATAATACTTCTTGTTTTAAGAAAGCACAAGCAGTTTGACGGACAAATTGGAGCGCTTTACCTTGTGGGCTACGGCCTTGGCAGAGTTTGGATTGAAAGCTTAAGAACAGACCAGCTGCTGCTTTGGAACACAAACATTGCCGTAAGCCAGCTTTTGTCGGTGGTGCTTATAGCCGTTGGCTTAATTCTTTATATTTACAGAAGAAATGCGTCAAAAAAATGCGCAGCCGAAATGTAATGGAAAATAAAAAACCACTTAATGCTGATAAGACAGTGTTAAGTGGTTTTTTGTTTAAATAAATATTGCGTATACCGCAAAAATAACCGCAAACAGAATAAAAGGAACGCTGATAAGCTTTTCGCCGCTGTCGTCGGAATAATCCATGTCCTCTTCATGCTCTATTATAATGCCGCCTGTTTCATGCCTGCGGTTTGTGTATTCAAAAAGGGCAAACAGAAGTATCAAAGGGGCAAGCATGTAAAGTGTAAGCATAACTGCAGATAAAATTGAAGCTGAAAAATCCGCCTGCGCAGCAGTGTCGTACACGCCTGTTTTAATATAGTATAAAGTGAGCATTGTCTGTGTAAAATTGATTGTAAAATGCGAAAGCATTGACGCTGCCAGTGAACCTGTTTTGTATACAAGATAGCAGAATACGGCGCCCATAAAAAATGCGTAGAAAAACTGTTCTCCGTTTAAATGCGCCATGCCGAAAAGCAGACCCGTAAACAGACATGCCTTTAAAAGGCTTTTGCTGCGCAGATTTGAAAACACAATGCCCCTGAAGGAAAGCTCCTCAAAAACAGCGGGAAAAACCGATGTGCTGAGCACTGTGTAATATATGGGCAGACTGCTGAAGCTTTTTATATAGTCGCTTGTTTCCGTGCCGAAAACATAGGACGAAAGCGTTGAAACAAGCATAAGAAAGGGCTGTATGAATATTGAAATGCCTATTATCAGCAGTATGTTTTTAATTCCCATTGCTTTAAGTGAAAAAACACTGCGAGGGCTTTCACGTGTAATAAAAAAGTATGCCCATATGGGCGGCAGATAAACGCACAGCTGCGAAACAATGAGAAAAAGCAGTGAGTCTGCGCCCAGCATATTTCTGAAAATTCCGCCGTAAAGAGAAAAAAGTATCATATTTACGGTAAGCATAAGGGCAAAGGCAGAAGCCTTTGAGGTTTTTGAAAAATTCATTTTATATCAAGCCTTTCAGTCATAATCCGATATATCCTGCTCCGAATCCTCTTCCTCAGAAGACGGTTTTGGATTTTTTATGTTTTCATATTTGCTGTCAATAAATTCCGCAAAGAAAAGACGTATTGAAGCAAGTATTGGAACGCCCAAAAACATTCCCAAAGGGCCGGCAACGGCGCCGCCTATTACTATTGAAAATATAACAAGCACAGGGCTTAAGCCTGTTGAGGCGCCCAGAATTTTAGGACCGAGATAGTTGCCGTCAAAAATCTGTATTATTATAAGGGCAAGAAGTGTTATGCCTGCCTTTGTGGGGTAGGAAAGAAGCATAATAAGCGTTGAAGGTATATAGCCTATAAACGGGCCGAAATACGGTATCATGTTTGTAACGCCTACAATAAGGCTTATTATTCCCTTGTACGGCAGATTTAAAATTGTCATAACTATAAAACACAAAAGACCTATAATGCTTGAGTCGATGGTTTTTCCTATTATAAATACCTCAAATATATTCTGAATTCTGCCGGAGTTATATACTATTTTTTCAGCCTTTTCCTTTCCGAAAATTACATGGAGAGTCTTTTTTATTCTGCCTGAAAAACGCTCTTTATCGGCAAGCATATAAAAGGCTATGAATGTTCCCACAAAAATATTTACAAGGAAGGAAACCGTCTGCATCGTTCTTTCAAGCACTATGGTTGTCATTTCGGGAATATCAATTTCATGTCCCAGAAAATAGTCATATACCGAGTTGAGTATTTTAAGAACATCGGCGGAATCTATTGCCTCTATCTGGTCAAAAAAGTTTCTGTAAAAATTTTGAAGAGAGGTTATATTCTGGTTAAAATTAAGTATAAATGAATTTACGCTTTCATAAAGCTCGGGAACAAAGTAGAGAATTATCCACACAATTAAGCCTATTACAAGGGTAAAGGCTATAAGTATGGAAAGCGTTCTGGCAAGGCTTTGGTGCTTAGAAAAGTAAGCAGACTTAAGCAGAATTTTGTTTTCAATAAGGCGTACAATGGGATTGAGGAAAAAGGCTATAAAAAATCCGCATAAAAAAGGCGAAACAACGGCAATAAATGCACTGCCTATTTTTGCCGCAGCGGCGGAAAATGACATAAAGTTTCCCACAGCCTTATCAAGAATAATGAGAAGCGCCAAAACAACAAAGGCGTATATTGAAATTTTGAGATATTTTTTGTCTATAAGAAATTTTTTGTTCATCAAATCACACCTATCGGAAAAAAATAGAATATATTGTATATATTTATAATACTATTTTTTTTGCTAAAATGCCACAGTATATTTGATGCTATGTGCAATATACGGGCTGTAATTTTAGGGGCGGGCTCATTGATATTTGGGTTGTACCGAAATAATAAATATGTTAAAATAATAAGTCAAGTAACAGTTTTTTTAAGGAGAATGAATATGAAAATAGGTTATCTTGGTCCGGAGGGAACCTTCTCTCAGCTGGCGGCTGAAAAATATGCCGCAGATAAAAACAATGCCGAATTTGTGGCTTTTTCAAGCATAGCGGCAGTGCTGTCGGCAGTTGAGGCGGGCGATATTGACGAGGGCGTTGTTCCCTTTGAAAACTCAATAGAGGGAACCGTAAACTATACAATAGACTCACTTGTATTTGACGTTGATTTGGAGATAAAGTCTGAGGTGGTTATACCAATAAGCCACAATCTGGCGGCAAGAAAGGAGTCTGCGGGCAAAAAGCCCTTAAAAATACTTTCTCACCCTCAAAGCCTTGCACAGTGCAAAAAATATCTTGAAAAAAATTATAAAGACTCGGATACTGTTCAGGTAAGCTCCAACTCAGAGGCGGCAAGGGTTGTAGCCTCTACCGATGAGCCATGGTACTGCATAACAACAAGGGCGGCGGCTGAAATTTACGGCCTTGAAATTATGGATTCGGGAATACAGGATGAAAAGCACAACGAAACACGCTTTATTGCCGTAGGAAGTAAAAACGAAGAGAAAAAAAGTTATGTGGGAAAAACAAGCATAGTTTTTTCAACGGAAAATAAGCCCGGAGAGCTTTACAGAGTGCTTGACATTATATCTATTTGGGATTTGAATATGACAAAAATAGAGTCAAGACCTATGAAAAATCAGCTTGGCACATATGTGTTTTTTGTGGATCTTGAGTGTGAAAATCCTGACGATATGAGGGACGCACTTAAAATGATAAAGCGAAAAACAACTTTCTTTAAGCATCTTGGTACATACGCAACCATCAACTGATGTGCCGAAGGAGTAATGAAATATGGAAAAAAATGAAAAGAGGAAAAAAGGCAGACCGAGCCTTAGAACGCTTATATGCATATTGGCATTTCTTATTGTTTTTGCTTTAAGCTGCGTTCTGTTTCCTGTGTTTGCGGTGTTTTTGGCTATAACTGCCGTTGTTGCCCTTGTTTTAAGCTTTATAGTAATTAAGGTTTTCAGCCTTAACGATGATGACGAGGCAGAGGATAAAACAGCCGAAAATGAAACTTCCGCAGACGATTTTACACTTGAAAAATGTATTCAGCCTGCCGTGCTTACAGATAAAGAGGGAAATATACTTTCCTTCAGCAAGGGCTTTTCGCAAATGTTTGAAACGGAAGGAAAAGAAAACATAGGCGATATTTTTAACGGCATTGATTTAACCGAGGGAGTAAAAACCTTCGGTGTAAACCAGCGTTTTTATGATGTTCAGTGCTTTGACAGAGGCGGAAAAATATTTGCCGCCGTAAGCGATGCAACCGAAAGGGAGCTGCTTAAAAGAAATGCCGAAAATCAGCTTGTTTCGGCAGGATACATTTATATAGACAATTATGAAGAGGTTTTCAGCTCTGTTGAAAGCTCGGTTGCGCCGATACTTACGGCAGTTATAGACGATAAGCTTAACAGCCGCATATCAAAGCTTGGCGGAGCCATAAAAAAATTTGAAAAAGACAGATATGTTTTTATGCTCAACAAAGCTTCACTTGACAATGAAATTGAAAGCCGATTTGAGATACTTAACATAATAAGAGAAACTAAGGTATCTGACCACATGCCTGTAACACTAAGCATAGGCGTGGGAATAAGCCGCAAAAATATGGCGGAGGCAATGAAAAGCGCCAAAGAAGCCATAGACCTTGCCATGGGCAGAGGCGGCGACCAGGCGGTAATTAAAAATGAAGAGGGCTATCAGTTTTTCGGCGGAAAAAGCGGAGAAATTTCACATAACGCAAGGGTAAGGGCAAGGGTTAAGGCGGAAGCCCTTAAAAACCTTATTCTTGAGTCTGACAAGGTTTATGTAACAGGACACAAACGTCCTGATTTTGACAGCCTTGGGGCGTCTGTGGGCATATACAGCATAGCGTCCTCGTTGGGCAAGGAATGCCACATTATTATGGGGCCTCTTACGGCGGCGGTAAAAAACGTTTACGACAAATTTGCAGAAAACAGCGAGTATGAGGGAATGTTTGTTACCGAAGCGGAGGCTGTAAAGCAGATGAGCAGAGATTCAATGCTTGTTATAGCCGACACCCATGTAAAAAGCCTTGTTGAATGCGAAAACGCTTTGCCGCTTTTTGAAAAAACGGTTATTTTTGACCATCACAGAAAAAGCACCGAATTTATAGACAACGCTGTGCTTACCTACCATGAGCCCTATGCCTCATCAGCCAGTGAGCTTATAACCGAAATGATAAGGCACCTTGGCAGTGAGGTTAAGCTTAAGCCCATTGAGGCTGACGCACTGCTTGCGGGAATAGTTGTTGATACTAAAAACTTCGGCATAAAGGCCGGGGCGGTAACCTTTGAAGCCGCAGCGTTTTTAAGAAGAAGCGGCGCCGACAGCACAAGGGTAAGATATTTGTTTAAAAATGACCTTGAGCTTTTTAAGCTTAAGGCGGAGGCCGTAAAGCGTGCCGAAATATACCGCAGCGGCATAATTGTTTCCTACTGCGACAGCTATGGAGAAAACAGCAACATACTTGCGGCGCAGACGGCTGACGATTTGCTTAATGTTACGGGAATAAGGGCTTCGGTGGTGCTTTGCCGCAATGAGGGCAGAGTGTTTGTAAGCGCAAGAAGCTACGGCGACGTTAATGTTCAGCTTATGCTTGAAAAGATTGGCGGCGGCGGCCACCTTACCATGGCAGGAGTGCAGATGGAGGACGGCAGCATTGAAGAAGCCATGAATAAAATAAAAGAAGCAATAGACAGATATATTGAGGAGGAAGAATAAAATGAAAATTATATTGCTTGCCGATGTAAAAGGCGTAGGAAAAAAAGGTGAAACAATAAATGCCAGCGACGGATACGCAAGAAACTTTATACTGCCTAAAAAGCTTGGCGTTGAGGCAACGCCTGCAAATATGAACACTCTTAAGCTTCAGAAGCAGTCTGAGGAAAAGAGAAAGGCAGAGGAGCTTGCTGAGGCTAAGGCGCTTAAAGAAAAGCTTGAGGCGCTTACAGTTGTTGTTGCCGTAAAATCAGGCGACAACGGAAAGCTTTTCGGCTCGGTAACAAACAAGGAGATTGGTGCGGCGCTTGAAAAGCAGCACGGAATTAAAATTGACAAAAAGAAAATAGCTCTTAACGACCAGATAAAAATGGTGGGCGAAAGACATGTTGAGGTTAAGCTTCACCCACAGGTTACGGCAGAGCTTAAGGTAAAAATAACAGAGGCTTAATTTTTTACGGAGATGTGGTTTTATGGATAACAGTACCTCGTCAGCTTCATACTATCAGAAGGTTCCGCCCCACGATGCAGAGGCGGAGGCGGCTGTGCTCAGCTCAATGTTTATTGACAAGGAGGCGGCTTCTTCCGCAGTTGAACTGCTTCAGGCAGATGACTTTTACCGCCCCGACAACAAGGCGGTTTTTGAGGCATGCCACGAGCTTTTTTCGTCAGGCTCTCCCATTGATATAATAACCGTAAAAAGCAAGCTTGAGGAAAAAGGCATTTTTGAACAGGTGGGCGGCATTGCCTTTGTGGCGCAGATAGCCTCCTCTGTGGGCAGCTCGGTAAATGTAAGGCATTATGCCGAAATAGTTAAGGACAAAAGCACCTTAAGGCAGCTTATAAAAACCTGCAATGATGTTTCAGCCCAGTGCTATGAGGGAAAAGCTGATATAAATTCCGTTATAGACCAGGCGGAAAAGGGCATATTTGACGTTTCAGAGGGCAGAAATGCAGGCGACGGACACCACATAAGGGATATAGCCGTTGCGGCATTTGAAAAAATTGAGGATATTTATAAAAATAAGGGCAAGCTTACAGGCGTTCCCACAGGCTTTGTTGATTTTGACGCAAAAACAGCCGGACTGCAAAAGTCAGACCTTATACTGCTTGCGGCAAGACCGTCTATGGGAAAAACAGCCTTTGCCCTCAACATAGCCCAAAACGCAGCCATAAGGCATAATGTTCCTGTAGCAATATTTTCTTTGGAAATGAGCGAGGAGCAGCTTGTAAACCGTATGCTTTGCTCAGAAGCAATGATAGATGCGCAGAAGCTTAGAACAGGCGAGCTTGAGGACGAGGACTGGGGAAAGCTTATTCAGGCGCTTGGGCCTTTAAGCAAGTCTAACATATACATTTTTGATACTCCGGGCGCTACGCCTATGGATATAAGAAGCAAGTGCCGAAAGCTTAAGCTTGAAAAGGGCTTGGGGCTTATTATGATTGACTATCTTCAGCTTATGAACGGCGACGGCAAAACAGATTCCCGTCAGCAGGAAATTTCGGCTATTTCAAGGTCGCTTAAGGGCATAGCACGTGAGCTTCAGGTGCCTGTTATAGCACTCAGCCAGCTTAGCCGTGCCTGCGAGCAGAGAAGCGACCACAGGCCTATGCTTTCAGACCTTAGAGAATCGGGCGCTATTGAACAGGACGCCGATGTGGTTGCATTCCTTTACAGAGATGAATACTACTTCCCTGATACAGAGGCGAAAAACCAGGCGGAACTGATTATAGCCAAGCAGAGAAACGGCCCTACGGGCACTGTAAACCTTGCGTGGCTTGGCCAGTACACCAAGTTTGGCAATCTTCTTAAAAGCTATTAACATTTATCCCATCAAATATGAATTTTGGTGGGATTTTTTGTTGCCCGAAACATCGTAAAATGTCGGTATTTGCTGATAAAAACAGGAATACTAATACACCGTTCTACAAAATTCTTCCTTTCACAGTGGTATATTTTTTTAAGACAGAAAAATTGATAAAAGCTAATGTCTTTATTTATATTATCTGCACTTTATTTTTACTAAGGAGGAATTGGTTATGGAAAAAGATGACGGTATGAGAAAATCGGGCGGAAGTGAAAAAAGCTTTGGTTTTCCTTTAAATATTAAGCAAATGGGAAATGTGGACAGGGAGCTTAAAATATACATAGAGGATTATGCCTATACATATTTGTGCCGTTATGCCAAAACACACGGAAAAACCGAAAAACTGGCTGTGCTTGCAGGCAGATATTACCGCATTGACGGACAGGACACAGTGGTTATAAGCGGAGCGATACAGGGAAAATATACCGTAAAGGAAAACGGCAACGAAATTTTTACCGACGAAACCTGGAAATATGTAAGCGAGCAGATGGAAAAATATTTTTCAGACCTTTCCATTGTGGGCTGGGTAAGGATTCAGCCCGAATACGGCACATTTATGATGGCAAAGGACGAAATATTCCATAAGGAGTGCTTTAAAAATAAATGGCAGGTGTTTTTTGTTATAGACCCGGCTGAAATGCAGGACTGTGCCTATGCCCTTAATGAGGGCAAAACAAGTATGCGCCGTGTTAAGGGATATTTTATATATTACGACAAAAACGAAAGTATGCAGGACTATATGATAGAAAACAGCCTAAGCGAGCCTAAGGGCGAATGTGTAGAAAGCGATGAGGCGGAAACTGATTTATCGGGCAAAAAGGCTGTTTACCGTCTGTTGGGAATGACAGGAAGAAAGAGCGAAAGCAATGATAAAAAAGAGGAGTATGTTCCCGACAGAATAGATGCCGCAGCCAAAATAAGAAGTGTGCTGAAGAAAAAAGAGGAAAAGAAAAAGGAGCGTCAGGACAGAAGCCTTGCTATAGGTACGGTGTGCGCTGTGCTTTCTGCGGCATGCATTGTTATGTGCTTTGGCATTATAAAAGGACAGAACAGAATAAGGTATCTTGAGGAGGAAATGTATACCATGAAAAATTCCTACACTGCCATGGCGGAAAGACTGGAAAATACGGCACAGCAGGTATTTGCCGTTCAAAATGCCGAAAAAAATGACTATGAGGAAAAAACTGAGGAGATAAAAAATGAAGAAAAGACCGAAGATAAAAAGTATACCGTTGAAGAAGGCGACAGCTTATGGTACATATGCAGAAAATTCTACGGTGGCGAAAATAAAATTGAGGAAATAAAAGCCTTTAACCAAATTGAAGACGAAAACAAGCTTTATGTGGGCCAGACCATAAAGCTTCCGTAATGAGCAAAGACGAAAACCCTTATTTTTTGGGAATTCGTCTTTTTTGCGCTTTTTTTGCCCAAATGCGCAATGCTGTGGTATACTTATAAAAAGCAAAGGGGGAAAATATATGCGAGCTTCTTGGGACGAGTATTTTATGGAAATAGCCGAAATTGTTAAAACAAGGTCTACCTGCCTTAGGCGTCAGGTGGGCGCTGTTATAGTAAAGGACAACAGAATTCTTACAACGGGATATAACGGTTCTCCGGCGGGAACATATCACTGCACCGACAGGGGAATTTGCAAAAGAATTGAGCTTAATATTCCGTCAGGTGAAAGGCATGAGCTTTGTCGTGCACTTCATGCCGAGCAGAACGCACTTATTCAGGCGGCAAAAAACGGCGTAAGCACCGAGGGAGCAACAATATATGTTAATGTTCAGCCATGCGTTATTTGCGCAAAGCTTATAATAAATGCAGGAATAAAAAGAATTGTGTATAAAGGCGATTATCCCGACGAGCTTTCTGCCGAAATGCTTAAGGAAGCAGGGGTAATTGTGGAAAAAGTATCGTTTGGAGGAGAAAAATGAAGCTTATATCATGGAATGTAAACGGACTTAGAGCTGCTGTGGGCAAGGGTTTTATTGATTTTTTCAATGAAATTGACGCCGATATTTTGTGCGTGCAGGAAACAAAGCTGCAGGAGGGGCAGATAAGCCTTGACCTTGAGGGCTATCATCAGTATTGGAATTATGCTGAAAAAAAGGGCTATTCGGGTGTTGCGGTGTTTACCAAAAAAGAGCCGCTTAATGTAACATACGGCCTTGGAATTGACGAGCATGACCACGAGGGACGAGTTATTACCCTTGAATTTGAGGATTTCTTTCATGTAACGGCATATGTGCCTAATTCACAGGACAACAACGCCCGTCTTGATTACAGAGTTAAGTGGGAGGACGATATGAGGGAATATCTGTGCCGCCTTGACAAAATTAAGCCTGTTATATTTACCGGAGACCTTAATGTGGCGCATGAGGAAATTGACCTTAAAAATCCTAAGCCGAATATCGGCAAGGCTGGCTTTACCTATGAGGAAAGGGAAAAATTCGGCGAGCTTTTAAAGGCAGGCTTTGTAGATTCCTTCAGGCATTTTTATCCCGACCTTACCGGTGCGTACAGCTGGTGGAGTTATCGTTTTAAGGCAAGAGAAAAGAATGCCGGATGGCGTATTGACTATTTTGTTGTGTCTGAAAGAATAAAGGACAAAATGAAGGACGCTAAGATACTGAGCAGTGTAATGGGAAGCGACCACTGCCCTGTGGAACTGGATATTGAGATATAAAAAAGCAAACAAAAAAGCCTTATACACATGGTATAGGGCTTTTCTGTTTGGACATCCAATTAATTTTTTAATTAAGCTTCTTTGATTGCTCCTGTTGGACAAGCACCAGCACATGCGCCGCAACCGATGCAGCTACCTTCGTCAATAGCGAAAACGCCGCCGTTATCCTTGATAGCGCCTACTGGACATTCGCCTGCACATGAACCGCAGCCGATGCAACCACCGTCAATTTTATATGCCATTATGTATACACCTCCTAAATTAAGTTTAACGTTATTTTATATCAAAAATTGTATTAATGCAAGGCATTTTTTAAAATAAATGGGCTTTAGCGGGCTAACCTTTGTTAATTATGGCTAAAAGTATTGATTTCAGCGGACTTTGCGGCATAGAAAATTTGTGGAACAAATGCACAATTTTTCAAAGGGAAGATGTGGATTATAGGATAATATGTTTAGTAAAATACTTTAAATGAAAGGAAGTTTATGGTATACTTATTTAATACAGGAGGTGGGGTATATGGCTTTTAACCTATTTTTGACGGCTGTTATTGCCGCATCTGTTGCGGGGCAGTCTTTTCAGTGCGCACAGGAGCAAAGACAGAAGGATTACGCACTTATTGAACAGCAGAAAATTGAAGAGGAACAGAGAAAAGCCGAGGAAGAGGCAGCAAAAAAGCTTCAGTTTGATTATGAAGCCATAAATGCCCTTATGCCTTACCAGCCTTCGGAAAACTCAAGCCTTGTTGGCTATAACGACGCCAAAAGCTGGTGGTTTTCACGCAATTCAACCCATGAACCGCCTTCGGCACAGAGGGATATTGCAATTAAAAATTATGACACCTATTATCTTGGCGATGTAAGCCGAAAGGTTATATACCTTACCTTTGATGAAGGCTATGAAAACGGCTGCACGGCAAAGATACTTGATACACTTAAGGAAAATGATGTTAAAGCAGCATTTTTTGTTACAAAAAGCTACATACAGGATCAGCCTGAGCTTGTAAAGAGAATGACTGCTGAAGGACACATTGTTGGAAATCATTCCGTAAGCCATCCGGATATGACAACGCTCAGTGATGAAAAAATAAAAGAGGAAATAGAGGGATGTGCTCAATATTTTAAAGAAGTGACGGGAGAGGAAATGCCAAAGTTTTTCCGTCCTCCGGCAGGGGCTTACAGCATACGAACTCTTGAAAAAACAAAGGAGCTGGGCTACAAAACCATATTCTGGAGCTTTGCTTACAAGGATTGGCTTGTTGACGAGCAGCCGGGAGCACAGACGGCATACAGCATGGTTATGAACAACAGCCATAACGGCTCAATAATGCTTCTGCATGCTGTGTCACAGTCTAACACAGAGGCCTTGGATAAAATAATAAAAGACCTTAAGGCACAGGGTTACAGCTTTGAGAGTCTTGAAAGATTACCATAAACGGAGGAGAAAAGTATGGAAAACATGAAATTAAAGTTTGATTTTAACAACATGATGACAGATTATGTTGGAGAAAAGGGCATCAGCGAGGCTGAAATAGCAGCTTTGGCCGACAAAATAAAAGCGGCTGAGGAGGCCATGGTTACAAAAAGAGCCAACGGAAAAATGGATTGGCGTGACCTTCCATACAATCAGGACGAGGTTGTTGAGGACATTATAAGCTATGCCGAAAGCATGAAGGACGAAATTGACGCCTTTGTTGTGCTTGGTATAGGCGGCTCGGCTTTAGGCCCTCTTGCCGTACAGCAGGCTATAAATCACCCATATTACAATGAGCTTCCAAAGGAAAAAAGAAACGGTTATCCAAAGCTTTATGTTGCCGACAACGTAGACCCTGAAAAGCTTGTATGCCTTTTTGAAACCGTTGACGTAACAAAATGCCTTTTCAACTGCATTTCAAAAAGCGGCAGCACCTCTGAAACCATGAGCCAGTTTATGATTATAAAAGAAATGCTTGAGGAAAAGCTTCCTAAGGAAGAGGCCGCAAAGCATATTGTATGTACAACTGACAAGGTAAACGGAAACCTTATTAAAATTTCAAAGGAAGAGGGCTACAAAACATTTATTATTCCAAGTGGCGTAGGCGGACGTTTCAGCGAACTTACACCTGTGGGACTTCTTCCTGCGGCTATGTGCGGAATTGACATTAAGATGCTGCTTAAGGGTGCGGCTTACATGGATGAGCTTTCAAAGGAGCCTGACATTTTCAAAAATCCGGCTTATATGTATGCTGTGCTTAACTATATTGGAATGCAGCAGGGCAAAAACATTTCTGTTGTAATGCCTTATGCAGATTCTCTTAAGCTTATTTCAGACTGGTATGCACAGCTTTGGGCAGAATCCCTTGGCAAGAAATATGATAATGACGGCAATGTTGTAAACGTAGGTCAGACACCTGTTAAGGCACTTGGCGTTACAGACCAGCACTCACAGGTTCAGCTTTACGCAGAAGGCCCTTATGACAAGATTGTTGTATTTATAGGCGTTGAAAAATTTAAGAGAACAATCACAATTCCTAAAATCTACGGCGATATTCCAAGTCTTGGCTTCCTTGGCGGTGTAACACAGAATAAGCTTATACAGACAGAGCAGATGGCAACTGAATATGCCCTTTTAAAAAGCGGCAAGGCAAACCTTACAATCACTCTGCCTGAGGTAAATGAATTTACTTTGGGTCAGCTGCTTTATATGTTTGAGGTTGCAACAGGCTTTGCAGGCGAGCTTTTGAACATTAACGCCTTTGACCAGCCGGGCGTAGAGGAAGGTAAAAACGCTACATACGCAATGTTCGGCAGACCGGGCTATGATGAAAAGAAGGCAGAGCTTGACGCAAGACCTGCTAAAAACGACAAATATATCATCTGATTTAAAATGTGCATAGACGGGAGGTGAATGGTTTTGCACAGTGACGAAAGAAAAAGGGAAATACTTAGAATACTTACGGAAAAAACAATGCCTGTTTCGGCTTCGGCATTTGCCGAAAAGTTTGGCGTTACAAGGCAGATTATTGTAAAGGATATAGCGCTTTTGAGGGCTGAAAAAATAGATATTATATCAACGGCAAAGGGCTATATGCTTAACAGAAATGACAGCGAGGGCTGCAGAACCACCGTTTATGTTTGCCACGATACGGAAAAAATAGAGGACGAGCTTACAACAGTTATAGACCTTGGCGGAAAGGTGCTTACAACGGCTGTTGAGCATCCGTTTTACGGAACACTTGGTGAAACACTGAACATAAAATCAAGAAAGGACATAAAAAACTTTCTTGAAAGGCTGAGAAGCACCAAAAGCGAGCCTTTGCTTAAGCTTACCCAGGGAAAGCATATGCATATAATTGAGGCTGACG
>Ga0129308_1002178_pt1 | contig 17479 bp, 14 predicted proteins | sample L827metagenome_FD_94440 | JGI IMG/M metagenome (GOLD analysis project Ga0129308, IMG submission 94440) | Ring-tailed lemur group fecal microbial communities from Wisconsin, USA - L827 metagenome | ecosystem: Host-associated > Mammals > Digestive system > Large intestine > Fecal | place: USA...
GTGACCGCCTCCGATATAGCGCATTGTCAAATGCCCTTCATTGTTACGACCACCCGATTTTCTGACACCTACTACAAGAGATTTTTCTGGCGCGCTAGCAGTGATAGTATCAAATGCACCAATAATTTTGTGTCTTTGCCCCGGTGTTGTGGGCTTTAATTTTCTTACTGCCATTGTTCAATTAGATATTGCTATAAAAATCAATAGTTTCTCCTTCTTTCAATGTAACTAGGGCTTTTTTATAAGCAGCCGTTCTACCGGAAATAAGACCCGTCTTGGTATAACGGCTCTTGTTTTTTCCACGATAATTCATCGTGTTTACCGATACAACAGTAACATTGTACATTTCTTCAACTGCTTTTTTAATTTGCAGTTTATCTGCTTTCGGATCAACGCGGAAACCATAACGATTATATTTTTCGCCCATGGCTGTCATTTTCTCCGTTACGATAGGTTTAATTATTATTCCCATATTCAAGCCTCCTTACATCAAAAGTTATTTATAGCGGCTACCGTACTTTCAGTCAAAACCAAAGCCTTGTTATCCAACACTTTGTATGTATTGAGTTCCGAAACCGTTATAACATTTGCTCCCGTGAGATTACGGGACGACAAATATACGTTTTTATTTTGTTCCGATAAAACCAAAAGTGACTTTTTATCAGCAACTTGCAAATTTTTGAGCAAGTTCACGAACTCTTTGGTCTTAGGAGCATCGAAAGAAAAGTCTTCGACTACTACGATCGCATTGTCCTGAGCCTTGTAAGTCAATGCCGATTTACGAGCAAGCGCTTTTACTTTCTTGTTCAATTTGAAACGATAGTCACGAGGTTTAGGACCGAATACACGGCCACCACCTACCATCACAGGAGAATTGATATCTCCGCTACGAGCACCTCCCGTACCTTTTTGTCTTTTCAACTTACGGGTACTACCAGATACTTCGCTTCTTTCTTTTGATTTGTGAGTACCTTGACGCAAGTTTGCCAAGTATTGTTTCACATCGAGATATACGGCGTGATCATTGGGTTCGATACCAAATACAGCATCGTCCAAAACAACCTTCTTACCTGTGTCCTCACCTTTAATGTTATATACGCTCAGTTCCATTATTTCTCAATTATTACGATTGAACCTTTACTTCCGGGCACAGATCCTTTAATAAGCAAAAGATTGTGTTCGGGTATTACTTTTAACACTTGGAGGTTTTGCACGGTTACGCGGTGATTACCCATCTGGCCGGCCATACGTGTACCCTTGAATACACGGGCTGGATATGAACATGCACCGATAGAACCGGGGGCACGTAAGCGGTTATGCTGACCGTGAGTGGTTTGTCCCACACCACCGAAGCCATGACGCTTAACTACACCTTGGAAACCTTTTCCTTTTGATACGCCGATTACATCTACGTACTCCGCACCTTCAAACAAATCGACAGCAATCGTATCGCCCAATTTGTATTCGGTGTCGAATTTGAACTCGGCCAAGTGTCTCTTGGGCGTTACGCCTGCTTTCTTGAAATGACCGGCTTCGGGCTTGGTAGTATGTTTATCTTTCTTGTCGATAAATCCTACTTGCACAGCCTCGTACCCGTCTTTTTCAACGGTTTTCAATTGCGTAACTACACAAGGACCAACTTCGATAACAGTGCATGGTACATTTTTACCCTCGGCACTGAAAACGGATGTCATTCCGATTTTTTTTCCTAATAATCCTGGCATTTCTACTTAATTTTTTAATCACACTTTAATTTCTACATCTACTCCGCTCGGCAATTCCAACTTCATCAACGCATCCACAGTCTTTGCAGTAGAACTGTAAATGTCAATAAGACGTTTGAATGAAGACAACTCGAATTGTTCTCTCGATTTTTTATTTACGAAAGTCGAGCGGTTTACCGTGAAAATACGTTTGTGAGTAGGTAGAGGAATCGGCCCGCTCACTACTGCTCCCGTAGCTTTCACCGTCTTCACGATTTTCTCGGCCGATTTATCAACCAAGTTATGATCGTAAGACTTCAATTTAATTCTGATTTTTTGGCTCATATTGATATTTGATAGTTAATTACAATAAATCTACTCTACCGTTCACCTCTGTCAATACATTCTTTGCAATCGAAGAACTTACTTCGGAATAATGCGAGAACGACATCGTCGAAGTAGCACGACCGGAAGTAATGGTACGCAACGCTGTTACATAACCGAACATCTCGGCAAGAGGTGCTGTGGCTTTCACGATACGAGCACCCGAACGGCTGGATTCCATACCTTCGATTTGACCACGACGTTTATTCAAGTCCGAAATCACATCACCCATACTTTCTTCGGGAGTTACAACCTCGATCTTCATGATTGGCTCCAACAATACGGGACCGGCCTTTTCACAAGCCTTCTTGAATGCTTGGATAGCACAAAGTTCGAACGAAAGCTGGTCAGAGTCCACAGGGTGGAACGAACCATCGATTACAGTAACTTTTAAACTGTCTACGGGATAACCGGCCAACACACCGTTTTTCATAGCGGTAGTGAAACCTTTCTGAATAGAAGGAATAAATTCCTTAGGAATATTACCACCTTTTACTTCATCGACAAATTCCAATCCGCCTTCTTCACGAGTAGAAGGTTCTACACGTACGATAATATCGGCAAACTTACCACGACCACCGGTTTGTTTTTTAAACACTTCACGCAACTCAACCGGTTTGGTAATAGCCTCTTTGTAAGTAACCTGAGGACGGCCTTGATTACACTCGACTTTGAACTCACGTTTCAAACGATCGATAATAATTTCGAGGTGAAGCTCACCCATACCACTGATAACCGTTTGTCCAGTCTCTTCATTGGTAGCCACGGTAAAGGTCGGGTCTTCTTCGGCCAATTTCTGCAAGCCGATACCCAACTTATCGAGATCTTTCTGTGTCTTAGGTTCAACTGCAATACCGATTACAGGTGCAGGGAAATCCATAGCTTCGAGAACGATAGGAGCATCTTCTGCACACAACGTATCACCCGTGCGAATATCTTTGAAACCTACTCCTGCGCCAATATCGCCACAGTCGATAGATTCTTTCGGATTTTGTTTATTCGAGTGCATTTGGAACAAACGGGAAACACGCTCTTTCTTACCCGAACGGGAATTAAGCACATAAGAGCCCGCTACGACTTCTCCCGAATACACACGGAAGAAGCAGAGACGACCTACATAAGGGTCGGTTGCAATCTTGAAAGCGAGCGCACACATCGGCTGATCGAAAGAAGGATGACGAACGATTTCCTTTTCAGGATCATTCACATCGTGTCCCACTACGGCGGGAGTATCCACCGGGCTGGGTAAAAACGCACACACGGCATCGAGCAGAGGCTGTACACCCTTGTTCTTGAAAGAAGAACCGCAAATCATAGGAACAATCTGCATAGCCAACGTTCCTTTACGAATTGCACGCATAATTTCCTCTTCGGTGATAGTCGAAGGATCCGTGAAATACTTCTCCATCAACTCATCATCGCACTCGGCTATTTTTTCAAGCAGTTTGTCTCTCCATTCATCACACTCGGCCTGCAAACTAGCTGGAATTTCCTCCACACTATAATCAGCACCCATTGCCTCGTCATGCCAATAAATAGCTTTCATTCTCACCAAGTCGACCACACCTTTGAATGTTTCTTCTGCACCGATAGGTACTTGAATGGGGCAAGGATTCGCGCCCAAAACATCTTTTAACTGACGGACAACTTCAAAGAAATTCGCACCCGAACGGTCCATCTTATTCACGTAACCGATACGAGGAACATTGTATTTATCGGCTTGGCGCCAAACAGTTTCAGATTGAGGTTCAACGCCACCGACTGCACAGAATGTAGCCACAGCTCCGTCCAGCACACGCAAAGAGCGCTCTACCTCTACGGTAAAGTCCACGTGCCCCGGAGTATCGATCAAGTTGATTTTAAACTTCTCGTCCTTATAATTCCAGAAAGCGGTAGTAGCGGCAGATGTAATGGTTATACCACGTTCTTGCTCCTGCTCCATCCAGTCCATTGTAGCGGCACCATCGTGTACTTCACCGATTTTGTGCGTCAACCCCGTATAGAACAAAATACGTTCCGAAGTCGTTGTCTTACCGGCATCGATGTGTGCCATAATACCAATGTTTCTGGTATATTTCAAATGAGCGTCAGATTTTGCCATTTTCTTTATTCCTTATTTTATTCAATTAAAATCTAAAATGAGCGAATGCACGGTTAGCTTCTGCCATCTTGTGCATATCTTCTTTACGTTTAAACGCACCACCCTGTTCGTTAAAAGCGTCGACAATTTCGGCAGCCAATTTGTCGGCCATCGTTTTGCCTCCTCTTTTACGAGAATAGATAATAAGATTTTTCATTGAAATAGATTCCTTACGATCGGGGCGGATTTCCGTAGGTACTTGGAAAGTAGCACCACCCACACGGCGAGATTTAACCTCTACTTGAGGTGTAATATTTTCTAGGGCTTTCTTCCATATTTCGAGGGCAGATTTTTCCTCGTTCGGCAACTTAGATTTCGCAATCTCCAATGCACTGTAGAAAATAGTATAGGCAATATTCTTTTTGCCATCATACATCAAGTGGTTTACAAACTTCGAAACCCTCACATCATTGAATACGGGATCTGGTAATACAACCCGTTTCTTTGGTTTTGCTTTTCTCATTTTTTACAATAAATTGTCGTTCTTGTTTTTGGTTGCTGTCCTTTACATCTTCAACGAAGTCCGCCGACCTCATTTACTCAACCCAATCAGCCTATCCAATAAACGAGAACCAGTGTTCGACACTAATTCTTTAATTCTCTTTGCTGGCTTTTATAAAAAAGGGATTCTTATTTTTTACCCTTTGCGGCAGGTGCAGCGCCTGCTTTCGGTCTCTTAGCGCCATACTTGGATCGACGTTGTGTACGTCCTCCCACTCCTGCGGTATCCAATGTACCACGAACGATGTGATAACGCACACCGGGAAGGTCTTTCACACGGCCGCCACGAACAAGTACGATAGAGTGCTCTTGCAAATTGTGACCTTCACCCGGTATATAAGAGTTCACCTCTTTCCCGTTGGTTAAGCGCACACGAGCTACTTTACGCATGGCAGAGTTAGGTTTTTTAGGAGTCGTCGTGTAAACTCTCACACACACACCACGTCTTTGGGGACATGAATCCAATGCGGGAGATTTACTCTTGTCTTCCAATACAACCCGTCCTTTTCTTACTAATTGTTGAATTGTAGGCATTTCTTAGAACTTTTTAAAAAAATCTTTTACTTATAACTCTTCTTATTTTTCTCTTTATCCACGACACCAAAACCAGCCATTACTTCCACATAATCAAGCGATTATATAAAAATATCGACCTTCTACGGCATCAAAAGTGGTGCAAAGATAAAGACTAAATCATTAAAAACCAAACATATTGGGATTATTTTTCAGCTTTTTCTCTTTATGCCATAAATTCTATCATCGTTCTCCTTATTGGAAATCCAAGCATTACATTTTCATAAAACAGACAACAATATTCCATTCTTTCGAAGGAGCTAAATTCCACCCCTTATAGTATAAAAATTCGTATGATATTTATCCAAGGTCTTTCGATGGGCAACACTTATTACAGTAGTATCAGGAAGTTCTTCCAACAGACGTGCAAACAACTGTTGTTCCATTTCTTGGTCAAGGGCAGAAGTCGATTCGTCCATAAAAAGAAAATCCGGTCGAACAAGAAAACATCTCGCAAAAGCCAATCGCTGCTTTTCTCCCGGGGAGAGCCTCTTGCTCCACAGAACATCTTCCCGATCCAGCAAACACACATATTGTTTAAGCCCGCATTTATCCAAAGCTGCGACACACTGCCCTTCTGTAAACGCAGTAGGCCGATCGGGATAGCACAACGCCGCACGCAATGTTCCCAAAGGCAAATACAATTCCTGAGGGAGAAACATCATCTTGCCTTCCGGCACACTTATACGTCCGCTCCCATACAACCAAACACCCGATATGGCTTTAAGCAGGGTGGTCTTCCCCACTCCCGAGCCGCCTCTTATCAACCAACGGGTTTTCGGTTCAAAAGACAACGAATCAACTCGAACAACCACAGAGCCGTCCGCCAATGACAATTTAAGATTCCTTATCCTCAAAGCCCCGTCCTCGCTTTTATCGAATACAATGTTACGAACGACATTCGCATTCATGGAATCATACAATTCACCAAGCCTTTTACACATCGAACGTAACGAGGCCAACCGTTTATATTGGAATACAAACCAAGCAAAACCCACCCTCACTTTTGTAAAGCTCATCGTCAATTGCATAATCGACCCCAAAGTTATCTGGTGGGAAAAATATCGCGGAATAATCACCAAATAGGCCAACAAAATACCGAATTCGGTATATCCTTTTTCGACAATTGTAACCCTCTTGGTATATTGTTTAAAATCCGCCCAATTCACCTCTATACGTCCAAAAAGGCATTTCAATATCTTTCGTTCGGCCGTTCCGCCTCGGCTGATAGCGATTTGCGAACTGTTTTCCCGTATCCTCATCATCGAGAAGCGGAAATCCGACTCCCTCAACTGCTGTTCATATTCCACGGAGACCATCTTTCTTCCCCACTTTTCCACCATAACAGAAGCCAATACTGCATATATGATCGACACCCAAAGCATATACCCGGGAATATCGATCGTCAATCCCGCCACGCTAAACGTGAGAGTCCCCGAAACACCCCATATAATGATAGAAAACGTGATTAAATTCACGAGGTTGGAGAAAAAGCCCAAACTCAAATGCAGGCTCAGCTCCACCATATTCTTCAAATCTTCTGCAATCCGCTGGTCGGTATTGTCTATCTTCCTCGAATCTTCTATCCGGTGAAACGTAGAATCATTGAGCCACTTTTTCAAATATACATCCGTAATCCACTTTCGCCAGCGCATCTGCAAGGTCTGATAAAGCCAAGTCCTGGAAGCCTCTGCAAAAATACCACAAACCGCAATAACAAGAGCTTCGAGCATAAGAGCCCAAACCCGGTTCAAATCGTAATCAGCAAAAGCATTAAAAAAGTTTTTATTCCAATAGGTAAGCCAAACGCCGATAGCGACAATAGCCATGTCCAGCATGAACACAAGAAAGAACAATCCTCTCGCCACCCATTTTTCTTCCGAGACCCACCAGGGTTTGATCAAAGCCCAGCATGCCCGTATTTCCGATTTTCCAACACCCTGTCGACCGCCTCCGAACAACGACATACACATCAGAATTTACATCTCATACATAGCGTAAAATTACGAGGGTCGCCAAAGAAATCGCCATTACCGCCCAAACGCGAATAATAAACCCGATCTGTTATATTATTGAGATTGAAATAAAACGCCACGTGAGAATTAAGTTCGTACGATACGAATCCATTGAGCAATGAATAAGGCGTCTGGTTCCTTTCCGGAGTAAGGACAGACGCATAACTGGTGCTGTAATACATCACATTCGCCCCTAAGGATAGCCCCCGCAAAAGCCCGCCATCAAACCGATACGCACACATGAACTTAAACGAGTGCTCCGGCTCTACCGGACTAAAAGCAAGCCCCTCGTCGCCATTGGACGATTTGGTAATTTTCGTATCAAGATAGGTATAGCCGGCGATCAACTCCAACCCCTTATAGGGATATGCGCTCACCTCAACATCGATACCTTTATTCTCCACTCTTCCCCCATTTACATAAGCCGGAGCCGGGCTCACTTTATAAGCTCGCCCATCGTCTTGTATATAGAACAAAGCCAAATTACCCTTTAACCGGTCATTCAAAAATCCGCTCTTGACTCCTACCTCTCCTTGAAATCCGGTTCGGGGATTCAGCATAGTGCCGTCCTCTTTCTTTTCGGTCTGAGGAACAAAAACATTTGAATAGCTCGCATAAAGCGTTAAAGCATCGATAGGATCATACATAACCCCCACAAAAGGAGTAAACCGATATTCCTCCTTAATCGCCTCGACCCACTTCGAGCCGGCAAAATCATACATGCTCGCATACACCGATCCTAAACGCCCGCCCAAAACCACTTTGAGGTTCCTAAGCAGAGCGAGTCGTAACTGGGCATACAATCCGCCTTGAAGTACCCGCATTTTAGAATGGTTAAGATTATCATACGGCACTTGAAAATCGGGCACGAGAAAAGGATCGCCAAATTTTATTTTATAATATCCGCTAAGATATTTCTTGTCATCGATAAAACTCTCGAAATTAAACCCGATGAAAACATTTTGGAGCTGATTAAAGAGCTTGAATTTACCCGTTACATCTACGGCCGCGGCAAAACGAGGCACACTTTCGTTGTTATATCCCCGCAAATAATTCGAGGTCGAATCCACAGCTGTCACCGTACCGGCAAAAGCATATTTGTTTTTCTGCCGTTGCGCCCTCCAATTCGCCTTTACCGAAAGATCCCAATTCTTTACCAACCGCTGGTTCATCTTAAAAAGCACTTCATGGGTTTCCCACGACGAATTATCCCAGTCCGGCGAAGGGTTAAAATCACGAGCAACCGGTAAATGGTTCCGGCTGTTGTCGTCGGGAGTTTTCCGAAGAGCCGGCAATCCGTTATAAAGCACATCACCTTTGGAATCTTGATAGGCATACGAAAGGCTAAACAGAGTGAACGGCGCAGCCTTCCATTCAAGAACGCCATAGGCGCCTACTTTCGTCAAATGCGACCGGTCATAAAAGAAATCACGGTCATTAATAAAAAACACCCATCTGCTTTTAAGGGATCCCTTTTTATCGATCGGGGCGCTTAAATCTATCTCGCCTCTATAATTACTCCAAGTACCCGCACTTACCGATGTCCGAAGTTCCATTTTTTCGGTAGGACGCTTTTTCACCAGATTTATAATTCCCCCTAAGGAATAACCATCGGGAACACCTTGCAAAATTCCCGTAGGCCCCCGAAGCACTTCTACCTGATCATAAAAAGAAAGATCGAGTTGTTGCGACAGAGCGAGAGAGTTGTACGATGGCAAACCATCGTTCATGACACTCATATCATAACCTCTCGATTTATAATGGCTGCGCATATAATCATTGGCAATCGTCGTCACCCCCGTCGCATACTGCATAGCCTGATCTATCGTCGTGAGGTTCATCTCCTTAATTCTTGTCGGGTTAATGACAGAAACAGATTGCGGAATACTTCGCATCGACTGCATCTGTCCCGAAATTGAGACCGGCGACGAATATTTGGCTGCAATCTCTACTTCCGTCAGAACAACAGTAGTATCCTTCTGCGCATATACGCTCGTTATAAACAATATTACTACAACGGTAAAAAGTCCCCTTTTCATGATATTAAAGATTAAAAAATTTATAGTGATAAATTAAATAGATTCAAAAAAACTATGAATGATCATTACGGCTATCCCGTTTTATTCGAAAACCTCGATTTCCTCAAAACCGAGTCCCTTCTTATCTTTTTCCGAGAGCAACATATCCTCGGCCTTTATAGGCCATTGCACGGCCACATGAGGATCGTTATAAAACAATGTCACTTCCTCATGAGGAGCATATACATTATCTACCTTGTAACAGAATTGGGCAGTTTCACTCAATACGGCAAAACCGTGAGCAAACCCTCTGGGAACAAATAGTTGCTTTTTATTTTCATCGGACAGCTCTATCCCTACATACTGCCCGAACGTAGGGGACGTACGACGCAAATCGACAACCACGTCATAGACACGCCCCTGTGTCACTCTCACCAATTTGGACTGTGACCATTCACCCCTTTGGAAATGGAGTCCCCTCACCACGCCATAACTCGACCGCGACTCGTTGTCTTGAATAAAATCGACAACCCCTATATACTTCTCGAAAAGTTCCTTCTTATAACTTTCCATAAAATATCCCCGGCTATCGCCAAACACCTGCGGTTCTATAACAAAAACCCCCTTTAACTTCTGCTCTGTAAATTTCATCGAAATATATTTTGGAAGACAAAGATAGCGCAAGCCGAGAGGAGAAACAAATATAATCTCCTCTAAACGCAAAAATTTTACAACAAAAGATAAAATGTATCAGAACCGCTACATGAGCACGATCAATTCAAGTCAAACTTTTCAACTGCAAACACAGAGACAACAACTTCCAGGCCTTTACCGGATCGGAGAAAACTCCGCTTTCAGGATTCTCCCACGCTCTTTCCAACCGGGGATAATCAAACCATTCCGAAACTTGCCCGAATCGCAAATCATGCACCACTTCATCGGCCCAACCTTTTAATTCCGTGGGAATATCATAAAGTCCCTCTACCTCATTTTTGGGAGCAAGCCTTATTTTTTCAGGAAGTAAAGGCATCACGATTTTATCCGAAAACCAAGCCTTTCGATGTTTACCCGAACTTCCATCGGCCAATGCAAAAGCGATTTCGATCAAGTTGTGATTTAAAAAAGCATTCCTGATTTGAACCCCGTAATACATACTCATTTTATCGACACTTCTCAACAAATGTGGTATACGTTCATAGCACAAATCACAAAACCGTAAATTTTCATTTTCCGAAACAAACGAATGTCGATATTCGGGTTTCCGTGCCAATCGTCTGAAATCGGCCGACAGGACCTCCGAAGGGACCAATGATGTAGAACTGTCACCCGGCAACGAAACCCCGCCTAAAAAATGATTAAGGCCCCATCCGCCACTAAGCACCGAAAGTCCGCGTTTATGCATAACCCTGAAAAAAGCAGAGTAGGTAATTGTGTTCAAACCGTCGATAGGTTCCTCTTGCCATCTCGCCAGATAATCGAGCTCCTTCAACAACATCGATTTGGTAATTTTCACCTGTTCCATCGGCAAAGGCGTCTCCGCAAGCATCTCAGCACTCCACAAAACTCCGCTTTGATGAAGTTTCCCCCGATAATGCATATAGCTCTTCAACGACCTCGGAAGTCCTATTTCCTTCATCAGAGAAATAAATAACGCCGACTCCAAACTACCATTTAACGACAAACCTTTCTCCATTTCTCCCATCAAGCTGTATCCGACACTCCTGTACATCTGTTCCAGAAAAGCCTCCGGCAATCGCTCGGGCGACTCCTCGCTCCACAATGAGACTCTTTTTTCAAACTCATACCAACGTTTCTCTACCAGCGAATAACCATTATAATGCAACAAAAATCCGGCAGGGAGCTGATGCACACCTTCCCAAAAAGTTTCATAAGGACTGCCATAAGTAGAATAGGCCAAGTAACTCGCCCATCGTTCCGCCGACAACAACGGACGAATTCCACCGGCAAACAAAGCTTTGATTTCGGATGCGAAAAATAAGTTACCCCTTTGGGTGGCATAATAAAAGGGTTTTATGCCAAACCGATCTCGGCAAAGCAACAATTCCTCCGACCAGCGATTATATATAACGATAGAAAAGTATCCCTCGAACCGGTCGAAACAACCATCTCCCCAACGGTCATACGCTTTTGTAATCACCTCGCACATTCCACGAGTCGTAAAAGAATAATAATTTTCGAGCTGGCGCCGGACGTCTTCATAATTAAATATTTCACCATCTAACATAACGACCAATCCGGTATCGTTATCTTCGAACGGTTGTTTAGGAGCCACGGCCATATCGATGGTTTTCATGCGATTATGCATCAATCCCACCCGAGCATCAATAAAAGAAGAGACCCAGCTATTAGGAGTCTCTTTTCCTCTGTGATTTTGTGCCGCAGACATATGAAGCAATACTTGCTCCATCAAATCCACCTCTCCCACTATCCCGGCTAATCCGCACATATTTTCTATTCCTCCGATTTTTTTTAGTTTTTATCAGCCAAACTGGGTTCACAAACCCGATGGAACAACTCACCCAACGTTCTCGTGCAATCAAAATCCTCAGGAGTAACCTCTACTTGATATTCCTCTTCGAGCATCATAGCCAAAGAAACCTCAAATAAATAATTCCACTCTTCCAGACTTTTATAACGAGTCTCCAAATTCAAAGATTCCCGATCCGTCCGATACAGCATATCGGCCACCAACTGCACAAAACGATTCTTCTCCATATATCCCTTTTTCCCTCATAAACGACTATATGGCCTCATTTGTTCAAAGGATTTCACAAACCGCTGTTCATTAGTTACCTCGCTCTACTGCACACCCCTCTGTATGAAATATTTATTAAAAAAACCGAACCTATTTCTAAGATTTACATTACCTTTGAAGTATCAAATTACATTTGGTTATGAAAAATATCATTCTTTTCGACGTTAATCAACAGCATTTCGATCTTTTACCGCTGGCATTCACCCGTCCGGTTTCGGACATTAGAATAGGAATTCTTACCATACGAGAAAAATGGGAACACCGGTTACCCGGCATGTACTCCTATCTCACACCCGAATATATGGCAGCCAAATATCCGGCGGCTCTCTCGGACGATAACATTTTTATCGCAAGTCACATTCTTCCCGACGATTCATTGGTAAAACAAATATCCGATTTGGATCCCGGAGAAACCATCGTCTGCAATCAAGAACTGCTTGCATTTCGAGGAAATGAAGCCGATTTCCGAAACGAACGATACAATCGCACGATAGAGTACGACCACACGCTGAAATGTATCCGACATCTTTATGATATATTTCTGATGAACGGAGAATGTCTGGAAGCCGATTTCCGACTCATTACAAACGGACGAACGAGCGAGAAACTCAGCGATTCGAACCGTATCATCGGCGAGCCCTGCTTCCCAAACGGAACTCCCAAGATATTTTTAGAACCGGGAGCACATGCCGAATGTGCAATTTTCAACGTCACAAATGGTCCCATATATTTAGGAAAAGACTGCGAAATCATGGAAGGCAGTTGCATTCGTGCGCCATTCGCTGCCTGCGAACACGCCGTTGTCAACATGGGTACTAAAATTTATGGAGCGACCACACTGGGGCCATATTGTAAGGTAGGCGGAGAATTGAATAATGTAGTCATGTTCGGATTCTCCAATAAAGCCCACGATGGATTTTTAGGAAATGCCGTTATTGGCGAATGGTGTAACTTGGGCGCCGGAGCTGTATCCTCCAATCTCAAAAACGATTACAGCGAAATTAAATTGTGGAATTATCCTACCCGCCGCTTCCTCCGCACGAACCTGCAATTTTGCGGACTTATCATGGGCGATCACTCCAAAGCCGGAATCAACACCATGTTCAACACAGCGACGGTCGTAGGTGTAGGCGTGAATATACACGGAGCCGGATTTCCGCGTAACTTTGTCGCCTCGTTCAGCGAAGGGGGAACCGCCGGATTCACCGACGTACAACTCACCAAATTTTATGCTATCGCCGAGAAAATGATGGCTCGCCGCGGACGCACTTTAACCGAGGCCGACAAAACCATTTTCGAAGCTATTTACAATCAAGCGGAACAATTGAAATAAAATCCGTATATTTGCGCAAACAAATAAAACACAAGAGCCTATGTAAATAACTTATCGTTTTTAAGACATATATAAAAGAGCGTTAGCTTTTATTCTTGTATCTCAGAATCTGGAAAATTCTATAAACATTAAGCAAGGATATAGAGTTATAACGCCTGCGTCGCACGACGTGGGCTTAACTTTATTGCTTAATAGGGTATTCCAGAACCTTGAGATACGATAAAGTTAGGTTCCGCGTCTTTTTTATATCCGTCTACAATCCATTTTCAAACAATCCGATTTTGGAACCGGTCGGATATTTACCTTTTTATTTTATGAAACATTTAACATTTCAAATCTCTATCTTTTTACTTTTACTCATCACTTTCACCTCATGCGAGAAAGAATATCCAACCAACGTCGATACCGTATGGACAAGGGGATTGATCAGCGACCAGTCCCCCTTCGAGTTTCTCAATAAGAATATTATCATCTCATGGAATAACGGAAAAGTCGAGGGACAAGAAAACAGAATAACCACCTTTACCGATTTAGGGAAACGGGAAACAGAAGATATAGACCTGAATACCATTGGCATTCCACAAGAAGGAGAATCATACTGTTATCCTCAAATCGGGCATCTTTATTTTGTACATCAAGCATGGAAAAGTTCTTCTCGAATACAGAACCATTGCGGATATTTCTTAGTCATAGAATCTCTCCGAAATCAAGAGGGAATCGTTATTCTTTCATCGGAATATACACCTTCCGGTTGGGAATGGATAGGTCGATACTAAAATTTCACCGAGGGGACTTCATTTAAATAAACGATAACCTATCCTTAACGACAAGGGTTATTCCTTTCGGAATAACCCTTGTATTTTATTTATAGACGACTATTCGTTTCCCAATTCCTGCAAAATGATTACCCTTAAAGATGAATCAACTCAGTATTAATCCAACGACATAAGCAATTCCATTCTAAACGCTTATCCTACAATCCTTGTCCCCCTATCCTTCTGCCCTATACTATCGGCACGAGTAATGATTACCTCGCATACCCCGTGCCGAATAGCCTCGAATGCATTTTCGAGTTTAGGAATCATGCCGCCTTGTATAATTCCTTTCTCTCGATATTCTTGAAATAAAGAAAAATCGATTTCCGGAATAACACTCTCGTCGTCCTTCTCATCTCGCAACACTCCTTTTTTCTCGAAGCAATAGACCAGTGAGACATCGTAATAAGGGGCCAAAGCCTTAGCTGTTTCTCCCGCCATAGTGTCGGCATTGGTGTTTAGCATAAAGCCTTTACCGTCATGGGTAAGCGGAGCGATTACGGGAACGACCCCCATCTCGATTAGACCTGTAAGCGCTTTGCCGTCGGCATGACGCACATCGCCTACATAACCGTAATCGACCTCTCCTGCCGGACGTTTGTCCGACAACAAAATATTCATGTCGGCTCCCGTCATACCCAAAGCATTCACACCCACTGCCTGTAATCCGGCTACAATGTTTTTGTTTACCAAACCGCCATAAACCATTGTCACCACTTCGAGCATAGATTTATCCGTAATGCGACGACCGCCTACCATTCGGCTCTCTATCCCCAAGCGGGAGGCCATAGCGGTGGCCGACCGACCGCCACCATGTACCAAGACCTTTTTCTCGGGAATGGCAGCAAAAGCAGCAAGCAGGCGACTCAACGTCTCCTGCTCCTCCACTATTTTACCTCCTACTTTTATCAGTGTCAGTTTGTCCATTAGTCTAACCGTTATTTTCTTCCCCGGCAAACTCCATCAAATAGGCTTTGATAAAATCGTCTATCTTACCGTCCATGACGCCCTGCACGTCCGAAGTTTGATAATTGGTACGGTGGTCTTTCACCCGACGGTCGTCGAATACATAACTGCGTATTTGCGACCCCCACTCGATTTTTTTCTTGCCGGCTTCGATTTTAGCTTGTTCGGCCATACGATGTTGCAACTCTTTCTCATACAAAATAGAGCGCAACTGGCGCATGGCATTCTCCCGGTTTTTAGGCTGATCCCGTGTCTCGGTATTCTCGACCAAGATTTCTTCTTCCTCTCCGGTATAAGGGTCTTTGAACTGATAGCGCAACCGCACGCCCGACTCCACCTTATTCACATTCTGCCCCCCGGCCCCGCTCGATCGGAATGTATCCCACGAAATATTCGCCGGATTGATATTGATTTCTATCGTATCGTCGACCAACGGTGTGACAAATACCGATGCAAAAGAAGTCATGCGCTTTCCTTGCGCATTATACGGAGATACCCGCACCAACCGGTGCACACCGTTCTCGCTTTTCAAATAGCCGTATACATAATCACCTTCTATTTGTATCGTCACCGATTTGATACCAGCCTCGTCGCCCTCCAATATATTGGCGATAGAGGCTTTATAGTTATGCTGTTCGCACCATCGCAAGTACATACGCATCAACATCGATGCCCAGTCTTGCGACTCGGTTCCTCCGGCTCCCGAATTGATTTTCAGAACGACACCCAATTTATCCTCTTCCCGACGCAACATATTGCGAAGTTCGAGATTCTCGATAAGCTCCGTAGTGCGTTTGTAAATCTCGTCCACCTCTTCTTCCGACACGATACCTTCTTTCACGAAATCGAAAGCCAGCCTCAATTCTTCTACCGACTTTTCTATTTCGGTATAACTGTCTATCCAGAAATGTAAGGCTTTTACTTTCTTCATCTGCGCTTCCGCCTTTTTTTGGTCTTCCCAAAAATCGGGTACATGGGTACGCAACTCTTCCTCTTCTACCTCGATTTTCTTCGAATCGACGTCAAAGATACCTCCTCAACGCCAACTTGCGTTCTTCCGTCTCTTTTAATTGTTCTTGTGTAATCATATTTATAGGCTTCCTTATGATATGACAAAAGGGTGTACAAAAATATACACCCTCTGCCTATTTACCAAATTTCATATTTCGTTTTTAAGCATACATGGCCTCTATCTCGTCTTTATACAATAAATTGATAACCGACCGACGAATTTTCAACGTATTGGTCAACTCGCCCTTTTCCATGCTGAAAGCCTGCGGCAATAGCGTGAACCGCTTGATTTGTTCGAACCGGGCGAAATTCTTTTGCAACGCTTCTATCCGTTCCGAAATAAGAGCCTGTATCTTCTGGTTTTTTACCAGCTCTTCCAAATTTCGATATTGTATCTGTTTTTGAGCAGCATACTCTTTCAAAGCCTCATAAGCCGGAATGATAATAGCCGTCACATATTTCCGTTGGTCTCCTATCACCGCCACTTGGTCGATATACTTATCTTCGCCCAGACGAGTTTCCAACGCTTGCGGAGCGATATATTTCCCATTGGACGTTTTGAACAAATCTTTCAAACGCTCGGTCAACACCAATGCCCCTTGTTCGTTTACCTTGCCGGCATCGCCCGTACGGAACCAACCGTCCTCGGTAAAGACTCTGGCCGTCTCTTCGGGTTTACGGTAGTATCCCTTCATTACGGTCTTTCCTTTTACCAATATCTCGTTATTCTCACCCAACTTCACCTGAATATCGGGCATTAAAGAGCCTACCGTTCCGAATTCATATCCCACCGAATCGAAGCAACTCACCGTCGCTGTCGTCTCGGAAAGGCCATAACCATAAACGATATTGATACCGCAAATATGCAGAAACTCGTTAATCGTGTCGGATAACGGAGCTCCCGCCGTAGGAAAGATATTCCCGTTTTCTATCCCGACAGCCCGACGAATTTTCGAGAAAACGAACTTGTCGTAGAATCTGTATTGGCATTCGAGCCACAGCGGTACACGTTTCCCCGCCCGCAAATATTCCACATTGCGCCGACGACCTATTACGAACGCCCTCTCTGCCAAGCGACGAGCGATACCTTTCATCTTCGACAGGTTATCCTGTATGGCCGAGTAAACCTTCTCCCAAAAACGGGGAACACTGCACATAATAGTCGGCCGTATCTCTCGAATCGTGTTCTGTATATCTTTCGGATCGACATTGATAGCGATACGCATACCCACGGTCAAACAATA
>Ga0129308_1002179_pt1 | contig 17472 bp, 15 predicted proteins | sample L827metagenome_FD_94440 | JGI IMG/M metagenome (GOLD analysis project Ga0129308, IMG submission 94440) | Ring-tailed lemur group fecal microbial communities from Wisconsin, USA - L827 metagenome | ecosystem: Host-associated > Mammals > Digestive system > Large intestine > Fecal | place: USA...
GGATCCTCCAGGAGATCCCGACCGTATTCTCCTCATGCACCATGACGAGCTGCTTGCGGACCGTGACCGGACCGGCCTGGTAAACCCACACCGGAAGCCCCTCCCACTCAAACATCTGAAGCAGCTCATGTCCCTGCTGATTTTTCGTGGATGTCACATAGGATTGCGCTGACAGCTCATACGATACCGGTTCCGTGATCCCCTCCCCCGTAAGCTCCACGGTTTCCTGCAAAGCGGTGATATAATGATACCGGAAATTCGGCGCTTTCTCCGCCGCCATCAGCAGCGCATGATCCCCCCTGGATACCGCTCCGGTCACAGTCAGAGAACAGTACCCTCCCAGTCCGTTTGTAAGAAGAAAGCAACGCGTTTCTCTGTCCTGTACATCCTTCCAGTCATCCGGCCCAAATCTCATTTCGTCTCACACCTCCCACTCTTCTCCGTATACCGTCACCTGCCCGCGCCAGGACCGTACCAGCTCCGTCCGCGTCACGCGCTGTTCCTTCCCCGGATATACCTGCTTTCCATCCGAGAGCAGCCTGCGGTCCGACTCCGGAAGCCGGATCTCATCAAATTTCGCTCCGTCCGTCTTTTTCGCATTATAAATCACCCACAGTCTGCGATACGCATCCGCCCTGCTGTCCGCGTCAACAGAAAATGCCACAATCCCCGCATCCGTCTCATAAAAACGGATCTTTTCAAGCGCTTCCTGCCCGCGTTTCCGGTAAACCGCCATCGTCCGGCGCAGCTTCAGCATCTCTCTGTAATACTGCATCAAATCCTCAAACCGATACATCCGCTCCCAGTCCAGTGCATTCAGCTCCGGCGAAGAGGCAAAGCTGTTTCCATCCCCCATTTTCGTCCTTGCCGCCTCTTCCCCCGCCTGGAAAAAGACTGTCCCCAGACTCGTCATCACGATCCCCGCCGCAAAGCGGTTTGCCTTCAGGATTTCCTCATCTCTGCCTGCAAAGCCCGGCTTTTCCAGCAGTGTAAGATTCAGCTTGTCCCACAGCGTCCAGTTGTCATGCGCAGACACATATGTGATCGTCTGTCCCGGTCCGTGAGGCTGATAACCTCCCGCTCCGTCGCACCATGCAAGTACACTGGAACGGATGGCTGATTCCATCCCCTGTCTTCCGTTTACAAATCCCGGAACACATGCATCTCTCACGCTTCCCTTTATCGCATCCCTCGTATCATCATTGAATATGGCGATTGTTTCTTCCAACTGTGCCACATTCTTTTTCACCGCAGGCACTGCTCCATCCTTCATCGCTGTCTCGGTGCCGGACCACGGCTCCCCATACAGGAAAATGCTGCTTCCGCCCGGCAGCTCCCGCAGCCGTCTGCAGATTTCATTCATCGTCTCTACATCATGCAGCCCCATCAGATCAAACCGGAATCCGTCAATATGGTATTCTTTTGCCCAGTAGCAGACAGAATCTGCCATGTACTTCCGATACATGAGATGCTCGCTTGCCGTATCATTTCCGCAGATGGAACCATCCGACCACGTCCCGTCCTCCCGGAAACGGTAATAATAGTACGGCACCGTCTTCTGAAAACAGGAATCGGAAGAATGCGTATGATTATAGACCACATCCATGATCACCCCGATCCCTGCTTCGTGAAGAGACTGCACCATCTCCTTAAATTCCCGGATGCGCACTCTCCCATCCTCAGCATCTGTCGCATAGCTTCCCTCCGGGACATTGTAATTAACCGGATCATATCCCCAGTTAAACTGCGTCCGGAGGTCTCCCGCCTCATCCACGGAGCCAAAGTCGAAACACGGAAGCAGATGCACATGCGTAATTCCCAGCGTTTTCAGATATGCAAGCCCGGTAGGCTTCTCCCCTTCTCCATTTAAAGTGGCATCTGCAACTGTAAAAGCCTTGTACTTTCCCCTGTACGCTTCCGGGATGCCGGAACTGCCTGCAAAGGAAAAGTCTTTGATGTGCAGCTCGTAGATCACCGGCAGAAACGCTGCGTCATACTGCCAGGTATCCTCGTGCCAGCGCTCCGGGCAGGTATCCTCCAGATCCACCACCATACTCCGCTTTCCATTGACTCCGCAGGCCCTCGCGTAGGGATCCTGTGTCTCCTGCACCCCCTCCTCTGTACAAACGGTGTACGTGTAATACAGGTTTTTCACGTCCGGCGCCAGATGGAGCTGCCACGTTCCCTGTTCCGCGCGTTCCATCGCAATGGTTTTCACGAGGTCCTCTTTCCCGGGATTTCCGCTCCGGTATAAATTCAGGCTTACCGCCTCTGCTGTCGGCGCCCAGATCCGGAATGCTGCTCCCCTGTCGCTCCAGGTACAGCCCAAGTCATCGCCGCCATAACAATACGTCTGCTCAAACAGCTCCGATTCAAAATATTTTTTCCACTCTACAGGTGTTTTTCTCATCCTGCTATTCCTCCTTGTTTTAAAAAACAGGGGCTGTGGAAAAAGCCACTTTTTCACAGCCCCCTTTTTGTCAGCCTTTTACAGCTCCGCCGGATACTCCCTCCACATAATACTTCTGCATACTGATGAACAGTGCTGCAATCGGTATGGAAATCAGCACACAGCCCGCCGCAAACTGCGTATAATAGTCATTGATAAATTCCCGCTCCAGCATTTTGAACAGGCCCAGAGCCACGGTATAGTTATCATAGTTATCTCCCATAATGACACTTGCAAAAATGAAGTCCATCCACGGGGAAAGGAATGATGTAAGCACCGTGTAGACGATGATTGGCTTCGACAACGGTACCGTGATCTTGAAAAAGGTCTGCATTCTTGTCGCACCGTCCAGATAGGCCGCCTCGTCCAGCGCACGCGGAAGTGTGTCAAAAAATCCTTTTGCGATGAAGAAGCCAAGTCCTGCGCCGCCGGAGTACACCATAATCAGGGCTGCGAGCGACTGCGTGATGCCAATTCCCTTCAGTATGTAATAAATGGCAATCATAGACATAAATCCGGGGAACATTCCCAGAATCATCGCGATATTCATCAGGGACTTTCTCATCCGGAAACGCATTCTCGACATAACATAAGAAACAGCAAGCACAAAAAACGTCGAGATCACACAACTGCAGACCGCTACGAACAGCGTATTTGTGAACCATCTGGTAAAGTGAAACTGCGTGTTATCCGTCAAAAGCTTTACATAGTTGTCAATCGTGTAGCCCTTTGGGAAAAAGTATGAAGTATACGAGCCCGATTCTTCCCGAAAAGACGTCATGACTACCCACATAATCGGAATCATCCAGATGAAGGACAGGACGGACAGAGCGATGTAGGATGCCACATCCTTCATTTTTTTATTTCTCGACATAGAACCTGAATTAAACATTACTGGAACGCCTCCTCGTTATTGTATGCGGATGTCCTGCGGTAAGTCAGCAGTGAGAATACCGCTGATATCACAAACACAAGAATACCAATCGTTGACGCGTAGCTGTAATCCTTACTGCTTACCGTCAGCTTATAAAGCCAGGTAACCAGCAGGTCTGTCTTTCCCGCCTGATAATAGTCGAGCGTACTTGGACCTCCTCCGGAAAGCAGATAGATCACATTAAAATTATTGATATTTCCAATAAACTGCGTGATCAGATACGGGGTTGTCACAAAAATAACGTACGGCATTGTAATCTTCCTGAACATCACACTCGCATTTGCACCGTCCACGCGTGCCGCCTCATACAGCGATTCCGGAATATTCATCAAAATACCAGACGTAATCAGCATCGTATACGGAATACCAATCCACAGATTCACGACGATAATCGTAATCTTTGCCATGGTAGCATCCGTAAGGAACGGAATGCTTTCCTTGATCCATCCCATGCTCTTCAAAAGAACATTCACCGCGCCATCCGGCTGAAGCATCGTCTTCATGACCAGAAGCGATACGAAGGACGGGATTGCAATCGACATGACAAACATGGTTCTCCAGAACGGCTTAAATTTTACACTCTTCCGGTTGATCAGCAGGGCAAGGAGGATTCCGCCAATGTAATTCAGCAGTGTGGCAAAAACTGCCCATGTAATCGTCCAGCCAAGCACTGGCCAGAAAGTCTGTGAAATCAGGCCGCCTGAGCCAAGGATCGTCCCGAAGTTATCCAGCCCGATCCAGGTGAACAGATTTCCCGGTGGCTGATGCGTATTGTCGTAGTTGGTGAACGCAACCAGAATCATATATACCAGAGGCATCACCGTGAAGGCCAGAACACCAAGCATCGGAAGCGCCAGCATGGTGCGGTGAAATTTTGCATCAAGGTACGTCTTCACGTCATCGATAAAGCCCGGGATATGCTTTCCCTTCGCCTCAAGCTCCTGCACCTCCAGAGCCGACTTCAGATTTGCCCTCCAGGTCATCACGAACGCGACGATCACGAACAGGCACAGCACACCCCAGAGCAGAAGCAGCATGGAGTTATCTCCTTCTGCCAGCACATCAATTCCAAGCTCCTCATCAAATACCCAGCCCTGCGTCTGTGTGCCCAGCGTGATCATTCCTTTCAGAGCCTCGATCCCGCTCTTTGCCATATACAGAAGAAAGGACACTTCCAGAAACAGAAAAACACATCCTTTCACGATCTGCTTCCTTCTCAGATTCGCGATTCCCATGATTACGAGAGATAATTTAGCCCAGATATCCCCTTTCGATACCACTCCGGCCACAGCCGACTCCGGCAGCACTCTCTTTTTTCCTGTTTTACCCATACGATTCTCCTTCTGACAGAAGCGGAGCTGCCGCAAACCCGGACAGCCCCGCCAACATCTCCTGCCTGATTATTCTCCGATTCTTGACAGAATCCCCGTTACCATGGTATCCAGCTTTTCCTGCATGTTATCTTTCGTCACTGCCTTTGCAATGCAGTCCTGTCCGAATGCTTCCATCGGTGACCAGAAGTTTGCAATCTGCGGAATGGACGGCTGTACCGTAGAGGTCTTAACCTGCTCGGAAAGCACTGCGACCGCCGGGCTTGAAGCAAGGAGCTCCGTGTCATTTACAAGGTTCAGATTCGTCGGGGAAGAATTGCGCACCTCGAAACGGATCTTCTGGCACTTCTCACTGGAAAGGTACTCCGCGAACAGCATGGACTCCAGCGGATATTTTGTCTGCGCGTTTACGCCGTACAGGTTGAAGTTTACGATTGTGCTCGGGCTCATCTCCGTTCCGTCCTCAAGCGTAACCGTCGGCACAGTCGTTACGCCAAAGTTCTCACCCAGGCTCTCCTGAATCGCCGACGCGTTCCAGGTACCAGTCAGCGTTGCCGCCAGCGTGCCATCCTTGAAAGCCGCAAGGAGCAGCGCATCGTCATGATTTTTCACCTTTGGATTCGTTGCAAGTCCCAGAAGGTAGTCGCCGACCAGAACGCCACTCTCACTGTTGAAGTCACACTGCGTCGGATCCGATCCATCCTCGCCAAACAGGGTGCAGCCTGCTCCGAAGAAGAAGGAAGAGGTATACCAGCCGTTATCGAGGTCCATAGAGAAATTCGCCACGTCGTCCCCAAGATCCTTCGCCAGCATCGTATCCAGGTTTTTCACCTCGTCCTCTGTGTATTTGCTCTTATCATAGTACATAAAGAAGGAATTGGACGTATTCGGGTATCCATACATCTCTCCATCTATGGTAGCTGCATCTACGGAATTCGGAAGATTGTTTGCCATGATTTCTTCTTTATTCTTTGTTACCCGGTACAGCACGCCTGCTGCCTGAAGCTCCGCGAGCTGATCCGATGCAAACTCGAAAACATCCGCTGCCACTGACGGATCTTTCAGAACCTCTGTCTTCGCATCTGCCGAGCTGACTACCGCTGTGTTAATCGTCCAGTCTGCTGCCTCCGGATGATCCTCCTTAAAATTCTCAATGATGGTCTGAAGCATCTCCTGGTCTTCCTGTGATCCCCACACCTTGATTTCTGCGTCGGACGCATACTCCGCTGCTGACACGCATCCTGTCGTCATTGCTGCTGCCATCACTGCTGCAAACATGGCCGCTCTCATTTTGTTTCTCATAAAACTGTTCTCCTTTCCTGTTCCCGCCCGTGGCGGCTGCTCTTTTGATGAAAAAATTCTAGCACCGAGAACCGTTTTACAAATACAAAATACTAAACCCGTTTTATTAATTTTTATACTTATTGCATGCTTGCAAATCCTTTTCTATTTTTTACTCCGGATCTCCTCCACCCTTTCGTCCATCATTTTTAAAAATTCATCCGTCTGAATCTCTCCCGCCAGGAATCCGGGCATATATTCCGTGAAAAATTCATTCTGGATTTCCTGCTCCCATTGAAGCTGAAAATTCGGCATCACACGGTAGTCCATTTCTGTGGCCGCTATGTACGAATCCATCAGTGTACTGCCGTCCGATACATCTTTCGTGTCCTGTGCACACCGGATCCGAAATTCCAGAACCTTCACCGCTCCCTCTGTAACCTCATCGGAATATCCTTTCGTCACCGCCCATGCGCTCATCTGCGGAGAATTCATCAGAATCCCGCCTGGGAACGGGGCAAACCTGTACTTCTCGTAATTTTTCTCCCCGATTGTCTCAAACATCCATCTCCCGTTCGCGATCAGAGCCGCCTGCCCATCGATGAATCTGGCTGCCGTCTGATCGTAGTCAAACTCCAGCGCATCGGGAAACGTATAGCCGTACAGCCGCCGCAGGAATTCCATCAGCTCCCTCATCTCATCATTTTGATAACTGTCCGGCAGTCTCTCATCCAAAAAATCCTTCCCTTCCGCATCCCCGTAAATATAAGCCGTCGCCAGAAGCATCGGCACCCAGTAAGATCCCGAGCCATGGAGGGCAAGCGGCGTAATCCCTTCCTGCTTCAATGCATCCAGACATTCCCAGAATTCCTCCCAGGTCTGCGGAAACTCCCTGTACCCGACGCTTGCAAGCAGATCCTCCCGGTAAATGATACCTGCATACGTGTGGATGTTGTTGCCCAAAGGAGACAGGAACACCCCGCCGTCAGGATCTGCGCAGCCTGCCAGAATATCCGGATTCATAGCATCCAGCCAGAAATCAGACGCCTCCATCCACGGTGTTAAATCCACCAGACGGTCATTCTGCGTCAGTACACGGTAAAAATCATAATCAAACCCTGCATCCGTAATCAGGACCGGAAGCTGGTCCAGCACATTCCATTGCTTCAGCTTATTGCGGTAACCGCTGGTGCTCTCAATCAGCCAGTTCGGTTCCATTCGGTACTCTCCGGCAAATTCCCCGTTGAAATCCTTTACAAGCTGCTCATTGTCACTCTGGTTCGTCAGCGGATCCACGCGGAATGTGACCGGGATCACCACTTCCGTCTCCGTCTGCAAAACCAGCTCCGGCTCCGGGCTGTGACTGCATCCGCAGCAGAAAATCAACCCCCCCCCATTGCAAGTATTTTTGCCCTTTTGGCCTTATTCATCGCCATTCCCGCCTTCTCCCTTCACTGGTATCTTGATTACACATACCGTGCCGCCCTCCAGCGCACGGTAATAAAACCGCACCTCATCTCCATAGCGCAGCCTCAGCCGCTTCACCACATTCCGGATTCCGTATCCGCCCTGCCGGTACTGAAGAATCTCATCCATTTCCCCCAGAGGCGCCGACTCAAGGCGGTTCAGCTTTTCCAGCTGCTCCGCGCCGATCGGCGTCCCGTTATTTTCTACCGTAAATACAAGAAAATCTCCTTCTCTCCCGGCTGAAATAAGGATTTTTCCTCCCTCCTCTATATCACAAAAGCCGTATTTAATACAGTTTTCCGCAACTGGCTGCAGAATCATTTTGATCACGCGCCAGGAAGCTACCGATTCCTCCATGTGCGTCTCATACTCAAACAAGTCCGCATTGCGAATCTTCTGAATCTCCAGATACGAGCTGACATGCTCCAGCTCCTTCGCGGTCTCGATCTGTTCATTTCCATTGCTTAAATTAATCCTCAGGAATCTGGAGAGAGACTGAATCATCCGCATGATCGTCTCTTCCTTCTGAATTCGTGCCAGCATATAGATGGTATCCAGCGTATTGTAAAGAAAATGCGGACGGATCTGATACATCAGTGAGGCCAGCTCGCTCTCACGAAGCTCCCCCTCCTTTTGTTTCACATCCTCCATCAGCTCCTTTACGCGCACCACCATCTTGTTATACGCCTGTCCGATTTCATCCAGCTCGGTGTTTGTATTCAAATCAATTCTATTTCCCATACTCTGTTCATCAAAGCTGCGCATGGTCTCACTGATATACTGGATTGGTTTTGTAAACCAGCTTGAAAACAGAATGATTCCCAAAACAGCAACACCATACGTGATGAAAAATACCGCGAGCATCATCCCCTGAATCTTGGAAATGACCGCATCCGTCACCTCCTTCGACGCATAGGTCACTACGGTAAAACAGGAATTTTCATCATAGTCCCAACTGACAATCCCATCGCTCCAGTCAAGATTTCCTGTCTCCATGCCCTGCCTGCTGATGACATTCTGCAAAATCTCCCTGTTTACCGCTTCCTCCGGATTCCACCTGGCTCCGCCCGGCATCCGGCTGAAGCAGACCTCCTGATTTTCATTCAGTATAAAATAGGACAACTGGTCATCCGTGATGCTGTCCTTTACCGGATCCAGCAGGTTCTCATTCAGCTTCAAAATCAGCATTCCAGGCTCATGATTCACATTGAGACCCCGGATATGGCGAACGACAAAAAAGCTCATCTCGTTTGTCCCGAAAATCACATCCCTCGCCCACATCAGAACCGTTTTCGAATAGTGATCGCCAAAGCCTCTGTAAATCTGGCTTTTCCGAAACTTTTCAAAATCAAGCGTCACCTTTTTCTGTGAGTACAGATTTTCCTTATTGTCAATCACCAGATAGTAATCCAGATAGCTGCGGTTATAAAATGCAAGGCTTTTCTTCATCATTTCCAGATCCGACGCGGTGATCTCCTGATTCGTCAGCGTTTTCTGCACATACTCATTCAGGATATACTTCTCTGTAAGCTGATCCAGCTCCTCGCTGATCTTCTCAAATGCAGAAATCATCTGCCGGTTAACATAATAGTACTGCTTCGTCAGCGTCTCATACCGATCCTGCTTCATGATCTGATCGACGCCAAGAAACGTTCCACAGAAGAGAAGGCTCAGCATCAGAGTGACAATCAGGATCAGTTTTCTTCTCGTACTGTATAAAAAATGGCCAGGCCAGGACCTTCGCTGTTCTTTTTTCATTGCAGGCTCCTTTTATATTCGCTCGGCAGCACACCGGTATTCTGTTTGAACAGTTGGGTAAAATAAGACTGGTTCGGGATTCCCACCTTCAGGCAGATTCCCGCTATGCTCTCATTTTCCTCCAGCAAAAGCTCCTTCGCCATCTCCATCCGCATATTCTGAACATAGCGCTTAAAGGACACATTCATGACCTTTTTAAAGATCCGCCCAAAATACACGGAATTCAAATACACATACTCGGAAACCTCTGTAATTGACAGCGTCTCTTCATGCAGATGCTCCTGAATATAAAAGACTGCGGAGGATATGTAGTCCTTAAAATATTCCTCCGAAGGCAGCATATCCGTCTCGATCCTCAGCCTCACAATGGAGAGAAACAACTGATACAGAACATCTACCAGCTTCAAAAGGGAGACCTGCTTCAGAATCTGATAAAAATTCCGGAATCCCATTCTCATCTCCTCTGTCAGCATGCTGCTGTCCTCCAGGGCAAATTCGATCCTGACTGCCAGCCTGTGAAGATAGACCTTCGCTATCTCTTCCTTCTCCGGCAGCGTATAGATGAATTTCTCGTACACCTTTTTCACCTGCAGCTTATCATTTTTGCGGATTGCGGTCAGAATCTGCGCCTCTACATCCAGGGAATACTGCGCCCCGCGCCCGATATCCTGATGCTCTCTCGCCGACAGAAACGTCGCTCCGGCCTCACTCGCCGCCTCGTACAGCCGCAGTGCCGTGTGATAGGCATCCTTCATTCCTGCAATCCCCCGTCTCGGCGCTGACAGGGCGGAAACAAGCTCGTTTTTCAGCTCCTGCCTCTGTCCAAGCAGCGTCTCCTTCACCCCCTCCAGCTCCGGTGAGGATCCGAGATCCACTACATAGCAGGCGGTCTGGCCGGAACCCTTCTGCGTCCAGATCCGGTAGTTCTCCTTCAGCTTCTTCTGCAGCCGCGTCTCCAGCAGGTACTGCTTCATCTCATATTCCTTTTGATTGGCCACGCGGCATGCCAGATCAATCCCGACCGCCACCACCGCAAAATAATGCTCCAGCTCCTCCTGCCGGTGCAGGCTCCTGAAAAAATCGGCAAGCTCCTCCTCCGAAATGCCGTCTTCCAGATAGCGCTCCAGCATCTGGTTCAGGAAATTGTCCTTATCCTCCAGGAGAATCCGCTCCCAGATGGTGTAGTTTTTCTCCTTGAATTTCTTCTCCGTGCATAGTTCGTAGACCTCAGCCATCGTCCGCTCCAGTTCATCCTCCTCGATCGGCTTGACCAGATAGGACAGTGCGCCGTGCCTGCACGCCTTCTGCGCATACTCAAAATCGCGATACGCGCTGAGCACGACAAAGCTTGTTTTCCAGCCCGCCTCTTTCACCCTTTCAATCAGCGTCAGTCCATCCATCTTTTTCATCCGCACATCGGTCAGCGCCACGTCCGGCTGCTTTTCCTCAATCAGCCGGAGTGCATCGGCGCCATTCTTCGCCGTTCCTACCACGGAAAACCCCATACCTGCCCAGTTATACGTTTCCAGCAGTCCCTTCAGAATAATCGGCTCATCGTCCACCAGGATCATCGTCAGTAATTCCATAGTCCCTCCATCATATGAAAACACGCTCATGGTATCCTTATACCGGCAAGTATACCATAAGCGTGCAGATATTGACAATCGAAATGATCCCTTACAAAATGTTAAGCGTTAATTACCTGAAAGCTTTTCCATTTACCTGTTTTTTCTCTCCAGATGAAAAGAGCCGCCCGGACCACCCAGTCGCACACCATAGCCAGGGCAATGCCAATGACACCCATATCAAGGACGATTCCCAGAAGCCAGGACAGAAACAATCGTACCGCAATCGTGGAAAGAACAGATACATACATCGTAAATTTCACATCGCCCGCCGCGCGAAGCCCATTGCTGAGTGCTCCGGAAAAAGGATATGCCGCCGCAATAAAACCGGAAAAGAGGGTGGAGAACAGAAAAAGCTGACTGGCCGCTTCCCCCGCATAACTGATCACCAGCGTATACCGCAGCCGGTCGTACCCATAATGGTTTCCAGGAAACGATCCCTCTGGAGACATTCCGGAACAGCATAACCAGCATCAGAATCCCATTGAGCATCCCCAGGCAGCTTATCAACCTGTTTGGCGCGGCAAATGAGCGCCTTTACTATACGCAGTTTGCCATCAAGAGCTTCCGGATTTACCTCTGCATGATGATCTTTGCCACGGTTTTTCGGGCTGGACGGCGTACTGTACTCCATGCCGGTATCCGATATTCTGACCTTTTTGATTGCAGCAATCATTATCGCACGGACATATAAAGAGCTGACTCCTCTGGATTAGGGGAGATTATGCTGAAATAGCGCAATGGAAAAATGGAAGGTCGCTTGCCTTTCATCTTTTTCCATTGCGCCAGGGTATCCCTTAATACAAAGCCCTTTCACCTTTGCCACGGTCTGGACTTTTCGAGCCACCCCTGCTCTGACCAGTACTTTGCATCCAGATACTCCGGATTCTTCTTATATAATGCTTTCTGCATCATGCGGCAGAAATAGAATTTCGCTTTTGCAACTACACCTGTCCTCGCAGGCTTCGTGTAATCAATACCGGCTAACTTCTTTGACAGCGCCTGCATTTTTCCTGTCAGCCTTCTTTTCCGTTTTTCTGTCAGATTTTCCCATGCAATATTCTCCATGAGTGGTTCTGCATACATGTGGATCTCAGAAATCCCCCACCATGAAAGGCTGTGCCGGATATCCTTTGCCGCAGATTTTGCTCCCGCCCCAAGGCATTGTGTGATAACAACGGCACGCTTTTGAAACATCTGTGATGCTGGCCTGTGCGGCATCCAGCGGTACGCAAAATGATCAAGGAGGGATTTCATTGCTCCTGTCACGTGCATGACATAGGCGGGCGAGGTCATTACAATCAAATCTGCTTCTAATAAGGAACCTTCGATTTTTCGTATACAGGCAGCATCCTTACAGAATATCTCTCCCTTCAAAATGCAATTCACGCATCCCGTACAAAAAGCAGGACAATCCCTGGGTAAATAGTATTCTATAATTTCAGCCTTGCTTCTGAATGCCTCTAAAAACAGTTCCTTCAACCGCCAGGTTACGCCATGCTTTTCCGTCCCATTGATCACCGTTATTCTCATTCGCTATACCTCCAAAATATCCTGCAGAATCTGTGTGTGAAATTTTCTCCGCTCTGCAGGATCTGCCAGATCAATTCCCATCTCCAAAAAAAGCACTTTATGCCTCAGAAATGCCTGCTGCATGACGTTAATCAGGCAGAAGGTTTTTCGTTTCACTTTTTCCATGTCCCAGTCCGGACGGCAGGCAGCCACTAACGGCAGATACGCCTGATATGTTCTATGTGTATTATCGTCCTCTTTGGGAGAAACCATATCCGAAAGGACAGAAGTTCTCGACACGGCATAATGATCAAACAGAAAAGTCAGTGTCATATTTCCCAGATATTCCAGCTTTTCAAAAGGAGAAAGCCCCTCTGTTTTCTCCTGAATGGAGCGGAACTGATCAACAATCCCATTTACCATCTGCTTCACACAGAGCTCTATCAATTTGTCTTTATTCCCAAAATGATAATTGACAAGCCCTAAGCCCACATTAGCCCTTTTGCAAATATCCCGCACCGTAATCTCACTCATCTTCTCGCCTTTTTCATGGATCAGATCAATGGTTGCCTGAATAATGCTCTCTCTGCTATCCATAATCTCCTCCTTGAACAATGTTCAATCTCATTGTACTGAACATTGTTCAAAATGTCAATCACAAAAAACCCGGAACCAGCATGAAACACTGAATTCCGGGGCATCTGCCTCAATCCCAAGTTCCAAACCTTCGCCAGGATATCCTTCAAAACCAGAAAGGGGCAAAAACCCAGCTCTCCAAATTAGCAGATGCATCACTTTGTGTTGCAGAAAACTGCGGCCTCTCTGATCCATGCCATCAGGTCATCATCAATCTCTTCTGTATCACCATGACGTCATTGTGGGAAAGATCAGCAGATTATTTTGCAGCGATTACTTCGATCTCACATAATACCCCTTTGGGCAGTGTTTTTACGGCGACGCAGCTTCTGGCAGGTTTTGATACGAAATAGGTGGCATAGACCTCATTAAAAGCTGCAAAATCATTCATATCCGCCAGAAAGCAGGTGGTCTTAAACACTTTTTCAAAACTGCTGCCGCCGGCTTTCAGGATAGCGCCTACATTTTGACAGCTCTGGTCTGCCTGGGCAGCGATCCCCTCCGGGATCATCCCAGTGACAGGGTTGACCGGGATCTGGCCGGAGGTATAAAGAAAACCGTTTATTTCATATCCCTGTGAATACGGGCCGATGGCGCCTGGTGCATTAGTTGTCTCAATTACTTTCATTTCTGTGTCTCCTTTTTTATCTTATTTCGATAATCCTTAAACCGTTTGAAAAATTCCGGGCTCAGTAAAAACAGAGCGATCATATTGGGAATGACAATGAATCCCACTGCCATATCCGCAATGTCCCACACCTGTTCCACAGCCAGCAGGGAAGAGGCAATGGGAAGAGCCAGGAAGATCCACTGCAGGTAGCGGACTGCTTTCAGGCCGAACAGATATTCCACACACGTCCTGAATTCCACAAAGAATCCGATATAGCTGGAATATGTAAACAAAATAACCGCAATGCTCAAAACAATGATCCCCACTTTGCCCCATACACCGCGGAATGCATCGAACGCCATCACCACGCCTGTATTTCCGTTATCCCAGACACCGCTGGTGATCACCGTAAGGGCGATTAATGTACAGATAATGATAGAGACAATGAACACCTCTAAAATCCCATACATTCCCTGATGCACCGGATCATCCGTCTGTGCAGTTGCATGGACAGTCGTTGCCGTACCCATACTGGCTTCGTTGGAAAAGATCCCCCTGGAAGCGCCTCTGGCCATCGTAAGGCTGACCGTTGACCCCAGAAATCCTCCGGCAGCAGGTGCAGGTTGAAACGCATAGCGGACGATCATGGCAAGCGATTCCGGCACCCTGGAAATATTTAAAAAGATAACGCCAAGGCAAGGACTCCCATCCGGGAAGCCCTGCAGCTTTTGGGCGAGCAGAAGCTGGTTTGTATCTACCCGGGAAAGGAATCCCGCATTGCCCCCATTGACTGGGAAAACCTGCACCAAATCTACCGGATCATTTCCGAGCTCCATGTCCTTGCCCTGGAGTTCGCCTATCCGGAAATCACGGAAGAAACCATTGCAGAACTGGAATCCATCAATATCCGTCTCTCTGACGCCCTGGATTCCAATGATCAAAAAAAGCTTCTGGAATTGGATAACCAGTTCCACAACGTTTTTTTCCGGGTTGCAGGCAATGATTTCCTCACAAGCTTCGCCGATATTCTGAATATCCATACGGAGCGGGCGGAAAATATCTATTTTTCAGATAAAAAAGGAAACGGGATTTATTCCGTAGACGAGCACCTGGCCATTATCGCTGCCCTAAAAGAGCATGACCTTCCAAAAGCCCTGGAAGGAATGCGGAGAAACTGGGAGCATACCATAGAGATTCTTATGAAACAATAAAATAATCCATTCATCCTGCAACAGGATCCTGATATGTTTTCCAAAACAGCCGGGGCTGTCACATTGAATGTAACAGCCCCGAACATTATACATACTTTTTTATATTTTCTGTCCGTCAATTATGTCACTTTTTCGTCCTTCCTGATTTCATCACGAAATACAGTGGCGCCACTACTGCCATTGCTTCTACGGAAGGCATATTGTGAAAATATACAGTTTCCCATATATCAAAATACTCCTCCGACGACAAAATTATCACTAATAAAATACCATAATCACACTCATATTTCTATCTTATTTTCATAATATAAAAACTTTTCCAAAACGTCGGACTATGGGGTGCCTGCTCTCGTGAAGTCAATTACAAAAGATCTAAAAGAGGATCTCCTGGCTGTCTGCTTCCTGACAGCAGAGCATATAAGCCATATTTCTTCCAAGCACCCGCATCGTATACAACCCTTCCGCATCCTCCTTTACCTGTTCTGCCGTTGCCCCATGAACCATATTCCAATACCGTGAGGACACATCGAATACGCATTTTATTTCTGTTCATCCACCGGAGGTACAAAAGCCGCATAGCCTTCCAGCATTTCCGGTGTACTTGTGTAATACCGCCTGTTTTTATTCAATGCGGCAATCTCATCCATTTCAGCCGCCGTCAGTTCAAAATCAAACAGATCAAAATTTGCCCGGATATGATCGGGATTCTTCGAGCCGGGAATGACAATATTTCCCGCCTGGATATGCCAGCGCAAAATAATCTGTGCATTGCTCTTGCCATACTTTTCAGCCAGAGTTGTAAACAGCGGCTCGGAAAGCAGCGCCCTGTCTCCGTGTCCAAGCGGATACCATGCCTGGATCACAATGCCTTCCTTATCCAGAAATGCTTTCAGTTCTGTTTCCTGGGAATAAGGATGAATCTCCGTCTGCAGCACAGCGGGCTTCACTTCACATACATCCAAAATCTCCTGAACCTGTCCACTCGCAAAATTAGAAAGGCCGATCGCTCTCACTTTCCCCTCTTTATATGCCTTCTCTATCAGCCGGTATCCGGCAATGTAGTTCCCTGCAGGCTGGTGAATCAGCAGCAATTGCCGACAGAAAACGTTTCACGGCTTCTGAGGGATTTGGAGAATGGAGCAAACCGTAAGGGATCGAATGCTCCCATTCCACGGGAATAATTTTTAATAAAGGATGTACATTCTCCCACGCCTGAATTTGCTTAATCACCGCCGTAGGTGTGATATAGGATAACTCAGCCGCCTTATTGAAACTGCCGGCATCTGCTACCCGAAGAAATGTTTCAAGCTGAGGGAGATATAATCCACATATCCTTTTCCGTAGCCGCATACTCCCTGATTTTTACCGATACCGGTATACCAGATACCATCCGTGCCAAATCATCACACCGCATGCTGCAATCACCGCTCCCAGGAATTGAAAAATCATAACAATTCCATGTTTATAGATTTCACAGTAAAACCGTATTTTGAATACATTTCATATGCCGCCTGATTTTTTGAATTGACCTGCAGCTCAATTCCATCACAGTGTTTCTGCTCCTTAATCTGTTTCACTTTTTCAAAAAACAGATGTCCAATCCCCAGCCCGCGATAGCTCTCATCTACCGCCATGCTATCAATAAAAATCACGTCTCTTGTAATATGTGATGGATTCTCAATGTGACGAAATATGATTTCCATAATTCCAACCACAATCCCATCAGCCTCAGCGACAAAGAAAGTATCATCTTCCACAATTTTCGCGAATATATCCATAGGAATCATGTTATTATTCGTTTTATATATATCAGGTCTCCAATTAACGTGCATTTGCTGCACCTGATTCATTATCCTGACAACGGATTCATAATCGTTCATCACTGCTTTTCTAACCGTAAAATCCATATTCCCCTCCGCAATCCCAAAAGCTCTTACCCGTCTTATTGCATACTGTTTTCCTCTTTCACATCCCTCCAAAAACAGGATGCCATCACTTTATTCTTTTATAAACGCCTTATCTGTCCCGGGAATTCCGCTTTCGTCAGGCACATATCGTTCTACTTTCATATGTAAGCCGTATTTCTCCCGAAGCTTCGCTATTCTTTCCATCATGGGGGACGCATGATGAACATCTATTGAGTGCTGGTCTTTCCAACTATCAATTAAAAGCACGGTTTCTTTATCATCCATTGGGAGAAAGTATTCATATCGAAGATTTCCATCCTCTGCACGGATGTCAGCAACAACTCCGCTGTTAATCATTTCTTCCGCAAATTTCCTGGCATTTCCATTCACGCCGCTGTAATAAATATTCACTGTAACAGACATTTTATTTACCTCCCTATTGAATTCCGATCTTTTGCCCCGGTAATTTTGCCTCTCCGGTCCTACATCCATGCAGCATCCGGCATTCTTCCAGAAGCTGCTTCCCCGCAGCCCGGTGGCCTGCCCTGTCTGCTCCGCCCAGATCACCTGCCGTTTTAGAAATATGCAGAGCCGACTCAGCAAATGCAGAATTGCAGGTACACATAAAACACGATATAATAATAACACCACTCGCAGGCAAATGTATAGAATAATTTGCTCAAATTTCTTTATATTATATATGTTTGATGAACCTGCAGTTTCCAGTTAATCTGCGGCTTTTGCCGCGACA
>Ga0129308_1002180_pt1 | contig 17469 bp, 11 predicted proteins | sample L827metagenome_FD_94440 | JGI IMG/M metagenome (GOLD analysis project Ga0129308, IMG submission 94440) | Ring-tailed lemur group fecal microbial communities from Wisconsin, USA - L827 metagenome | ecosystem: Host-associated > Mammals > Digestive system > Large intestine > Fecal | place: USA...
CAGTCTTCGCCCGGTCCCATCCCGGTAAATGCATCCGTAATCCTGGGCTACCGGCTCCACGGCGTCATCGGATCGCTGACCGCCGTGGCCGGAACCATACTGCCTCCCATGATCCTGCTTTCTCTGATCGCGGTCTTTTACGATCAGTTCCGCACTAACCGCATCATCAACATCGCCCTGACCGTCATGCGTGCCGGTGTTGCAGCCGTGATCTGCGATGTGGTCATCAATCTGGCCAAAAATGTGATCGGCACCAAAAAAGCGTTGTATATCGCACTGATGATCATCACCTTCATTATGGGATATTTCCTGAATATCAGCGCCATGATCATCATCCTGTGCTGCCTTATCACAGGAATCATCTGCGTTGTCATCGATGTTGTACAGAAAAAGGAGGACAAATAATCATGCCCATATTATTCAAACTGTTCATAAGCTTTTTACAGGTAGGACTTTTCAGCGTGGGCGGCGGCTACGCAGCTATCCCCCTGATCCAGAACCAAATCGTCAATGTCTGGAATCTGATGACCATAGAAGAATTTGCCGATCTGATCACCATTGCGGAAATGACCCCCGGCCCCATCTCCATCAACTCCGCCACCTTCGTGGGCATGCGGCTGGCCGGCATCCCCGGCGCGCTGATCTGCACCTTCGGCTGCATCCTGATGCCCTTTACGATCTGTCTGATTCTGGCCTACTACTATTATAAATACCGCAGCTTTTCCGGCGTGCAGACTGTTCTTGGCTGCCTGCGCCCGGCTGTGGTCTCCCTGATCTCCTGTGCGGGACTGTCCATTCTGACCCTCGCCATTTTCAAAAGCGGCACTGTAGACTTTGCCCCGGACAACCTGAAATTCCTGGAAATCGCGTTGTTTGCAGGCTGCCTCTTTTTACTGCGCAAGTTCAAGCTGGGCGCCATTCAGATCATTCTGGGCTCCGGTGTAGTGGGAACCATCCTCTATCTGATCATTCCGGGACTGGCCTGAATAGAGACACCAATATCACGGCCCGCAGCATGTGTTTCCCTGAATGCGCAGGGCATAATCTTCACAGAACCGCAGGAAGCTTTCCAGAGCTTCGCTGCGGTTTTTTTCATGATGAAGCACCAGATGGATTTCCCGGTGTCCGTCCAGTCCCTCCACGCTGAGAGCCTTAAGCGTTCCTTCTTCTGTCTCCTTCTGTGTCACCAGCGAAGACAGCACCGAAATTCCCTGTCCGGCCATGACCGCCTGCTTGATCGTGTGAATGTTGGTGCAGCTCCATTTGACCTGTACCGGAATCCCCCGGGCAGCGAGCATGTTTAAAAGCACATTGCGTACCTGCGAGCCCTGCTCCCTGGTGATGATCCCATAATCCGCAAGCGCTTCGGGCGGTACTTTGTCCAGCTGTGCCAGCGGACTGTCCGGTGCCGCCACCACCTGCATGCAATCTCTGCAAAAGGGAAGCAGATCAACTTCACCGCTGACCACCTGGCCTTCAATGATCCCGGCGTCCAGCTTTCCGCTTAGAATATTTCCTTCCACGTATTCCGTATTGTTCACCGTCGCCTCAACTCTGATATGGGGATACTTTTTTTCAAATTCCGCCACCAGGGGAACCAAAATCTCCTCTCCCACGGAAACCGTTGCGCCGATCCGCACAACGGGATTCTCCTTCAGCTCTGTCATGGCCTGATTTAAAGCATCGTACTGCGCCAGAAGCAGTCTGCAGTGCTTTAACAGCCGCTCTCCCTCCGGCGTTAAAATCAGTTTCCTTTTATAGCGCTCAAACAGCTTCACCTCATAATGCCGTTCCAACTCCCCAATCGCCTGGCTGATGCTGGGCTGGGACAAATACAGCTCCTTCGCCGCCTGATGCATGGTGCGGCAGTCCACCACCGCAGTAAATATCTGAAAGTGTCTGATGGTCATTTTACCTCTCCCTCCGCCTGATGCTAAGCCCGCTGCCGGGCCCATAGTTATATCACGGGCCTGCCTGCGGCACTGTGTCACTGATTCGCCGCTCCATTATTCAATCCTGACCGCCAGCACCGCCATGCCTTCCTTCCCGGGAAGCGCAAGCTGGGTCTTTTTGCTTGCCCGCTCCAGCAATACCGTTCTGGTCATCTCCCAGGTATCGATCAGTTCCACCCGGTAAACCTTATCCTCCGGCAGTTCCAGCACATCCTCTGTACAGGTGCGCAGATCATAAAAAGTCAGATAAGCATCTTCTTTGCAGTGCCCCTGATAGGTAAATTCACTGGCGCAAAAATCTTTCAGCTCATCGCCCATCCTCAGCATCGCTTTTACGAAATGATCCCCATGGACAAGCAGCCGCTCCTTCTCTTCCGGTGAGGCATGCAGCACTTTAGTTGCCCAGACTTCTGCAGGTTCAATGGGGCCCGGCAGTTCTTCCACAATGCTGCGCAGGAAAGCGATGCGCGCCGGGCTTTCCCCTTTCAGCACGCCTCCCCTGCTCCACCACAAAATTTCCTTCTCCGGATTCAGGAAGGTCTCCCCGTGGGTACAATAGCCGCCCATGGTGACCACCCTCCAGAAACGGTTTATCATTTCCTTTCCCGATATACTGCCCCAGAAATGCCTGATATTTCCCTCATAGCAGCATTCATCCACCACCACCGGTTTCTGATATTTCTGCCGCCATTCCGATACTCTTGTCAGCATTTTGGTCTGCACGCTCACATGGGACACATTCGGACGTGAAAAATCCCAGAAAACAAAGCAGTTGTGGTTGGACAACAGATGACGGTAAGGATCGTGCTCCGCCACAAAGCATTCGATCTCCTCCCAGTCTTTCAGCGACTTTGCGCTACACAGATCATATTCGTTTGCAAGGCTCCACCACACATTCGGCCTTGCTGCAAGGCGGCGCAGCAGATAATCCAGATAAATCAGGTTATCCTCCCCGGGCATCCTGGAAAATCCCCAGCGGTCATATGGATGAAACAAAATCAGATCCGCCTGGATCTCCATTTCCTCAAGCTTACAAAGGATCTCATCCAGCCTGTCCCAGAATGCGAAGCAGGGACGGTTCACATCCCAGCTGCCGTCCTCCTTTTTTTCAAAGGCATAGACAGGCGGCTCATTGTGATTGAAATCATAGTGCTTGGGAAACACGCAGAAACGCACCTTGTTAAAGGGGGCGCCTTTCAGGCTTTCCATGGTCTTTGCCACCAGACTGTCCTCCTGGTGCATCAGGGCATAGACCGTGGTTCCGAAGGGATAAAACGGTTTCCCATCCTGATATACAAAGTGCTGTCCCTCTGCCCTGACAAGGCCATGGCTTTTCCGCGGCCGCCCTGTGAAGGGCGCAGGCAACGTTTCGCCCTGATCGCTGCTGCCTGCAAAAAGCGCGCGCGACGTTTCCTTTTGACATACGCTCTCTGCCGGTGCCACCTCCACCGTTCCTTCCGCTTCCACACATCCAAAGATCCGATAGCTCCATGTTCCCGCCTGATCCGGCAGAAAGCGCACCTTATATACACCGTCCCCCGCATAAAAGCCTGTGACGGTCAGTTTCCTGTCCCCACAGCAAAACATTCCTTTCAAATCAATCTGTGCCCAATGATCCTCCAGCTTTTTTCCTGTAAAGCTAAGCTCACACATGCGATACTGTTCCATTGATCCTGTTCTCCTTTCTCTGCCTTCGATCATGCCGCCGGCTGCGCCCCGTTTTTATAGCATTGCCGTTCCATACCGTCAAAGAACTCTCTTTCTATTATACACTCCATCCCAAATAATCCCAGCAGCATTTTCAAACAATGATTACTTTTTCGCGATGTTCGGCGCAGACAGGCGAAAAACTCCGAAACGCTCATCCCGCAGATAAATGAATCGTCTCGATTTTCTTTCCCAATGAACTTTCCGGGGCAGAATATGTTACAATGGTTTAAGTGTTTAAACAAAGGAGGTGTATGCTTTGTCTGCACAAAGTGAAGAGATTCGCCGGCTGGCGGAAGAATTTGAAGGCTGTCAGAAGATTCTGCTCGCGCTCGGAGATGAGACCCGCCAGCACCTGATGCTTGAAATGATGCGGATGGGACATTGCTGCGGCGTCCGCGTGGGAGCCATTACGGAAAAGACCCATCTGTCCCGCCCTGCGGTATCCCACCACATTCAAATTCTGAAAGATGCAGGCATCCTCAAGATGCGCCGGGAAGGAACGAAGAATTACTATTACTTCGATGCGGATGCGGAAGCCATGAACCGGCTGATTCATATGCTCAAACATGCCAAAGAAATTATGGAGCAGCTGCCCGACCGGAGCAAAACCGATGATTGATCATGAATATTTTTCAGCAAACGGAGGAAAACAAGATGACTTTAATGGAAGCAATGCAAACACGGCACAGCGTTCGCCGGTACAAAAACAAACCTTTAACGGCCCGGACCATTTCTGCTCTGCAGGCTGAAATCGAAGCCTGTAATCAGGAAAGCGGCCTGCACATCCAGCTTGTGACAAATGAGCCCAAAGCCTTTGACGGCTTTATGGCCCACTATGGCAAATTCAGCGGCGTTAAAAACTACATCGCCATGATCGGCAAAAAAGGCCCCGATCTGGAGGAAAAATGCGGCTATTATGGGGAACGTCTCGTTCTCATGGCTCAGCAGCTGGGCTTAAATACCTGCTGGGTGGCGATGACATACAGCAAAATTAAAACCGCCTTTTCCACAGCCCAGGGCGAAAAGCTGTGCATCGTGATCGCTCTCGGCTATGGAGAAACACAGGGTGTGGCTCACAAATCCAAGGCTTTGGCAGAAGTGGCAAAGGCGGATGAGAAAATGCCTGACTGGTTTAAGAGTGGCGTTGAAGCTGCGCTTCTTGCGCCGACGGCGATGAACCAGCAGAAGTTTACGTTTACGCTGCATGACGGTCAGGTATCGGCAAAGGCCGGGATCGGTTTTTATTCCAAAATCGACCTGGGCATCGCCAAATACCATTTTGAGATCGGCGCTGATAAGCCGGGAATGGAATGGGGAAAATAGAGACACGCAAACGTGCCGCCTGTATCCCGGCCTTCAGCGTACAGATTTCGGAAAATCCTCCAGTCTCCACTCATCATGCCGCCGCACCACAGGCTTTCCGTCCTTCCATTCCACGGGAAGCCGGATGTAGCGGGCAATGCCGGTATTTCCCATATGTTTCATCTTCCTGCGTGAAAGGGATGTCCAGCCAGACCCGGCCGGGTTTAAAGCTCTGATTCATGTTTCGATTCTCCTTTTCCAGTGATTTTAAAAACATGTCTCCCGCATCCCACCTCATGATGCTGTCCATCCGGCAGGATGACTTCTGCAGCAGTATTTGCCGGAACAGTGACCGTAAAATGCACTCTGCCGTCCTCCGCCTTTTCCCAGCCGCTTTCCACTCTGCCATAGATGCTGTCATACCCCGCTTTCGCATTGGTCAGCGTGCCGCCGGGCACCGGCGCGATGGTGAAACGGTTCTCTTTACTCACCCGAATGCCCGCAACGGTGTCGAAAAGCCACTGGCATACTGCGCCGGGGCTGTAATGGTTATGGCTGGCTGTTCCTTCCCAGTTTTCCCATACGGTGGTGGCTCCCTGATTCACTTCATACAGCCAGCCGGGCGCTTCCCCATTCTCCAGCATTTTATAGGCGAGATCGGAGCGTCCCATCTGCGTCAGCACGCCAAGCACAAAGGGTGTGGACAAAAATCCCGTGGCGATCCGGTATTGCCTGTTCTCCACCGCCCGGGCCAGCCGCTTTTCAAGCGCTTCCTTTTGCCCGCCTTCCGCCAGCCCAAACGCCAGCGGGCGCACCAGCTTCGCCTGCCGGTCCGTATCAGGAGTTCCATTCCTTAAAAACAGCCAGCGGTAGGCGTTCTTCGCCCCATCCGCATATTCCGAAAACAGCGCTGCATCCTTCTCATTTCCCAGCGCTTTCGCGGCTTCTGCCATGTGCCGCATCGTATAGTGCAAATATGCTGTGCATTCTTCGGTGTGAAGCATACTGTGACCCGCCGCGATCTTATCCTGAAATTCCTCCGGTTCCAGCCACTCTCCCAGGTGCATGCCCTTTTCGTAGGTATATTTGTTATAGGGATTTTCCTTTGCAGCTTTTCTGTTTTTCTGCCCGCAGCTATGGATCATGAACATTGCATAGCTGCGCATCACAGGATAAAAATCCCGGATCATCGAAATGTCGTTATAACGCTTCCAGTACCGGTACGGCAGCAATACCGCCGCATCTCCCCAGCCCACGCTTCCTCCGGTGTTGTCATAGAGCATGGAAGCTCCATTGTAGGGAATGACCGCGGATATCTTTCCGTTTTTAAACTGATTGTCCGCCATATCATACATCCATTTGCGGAAAAAAGGCGCCACATTCATCAGATATGCGCCGGTATCGAAAAATATCTGCGCATCTCCCGTCCAGCCAAGGCGCTCCCTGGTCGGGCAGTCCGTGGGCACATCCAGAAAGTTTCCCTTCATGCTCCACAGCGTATTTTCAAACAGGCGGTTCACCTTTTCATTGGAGCAGGAAAAATCCCCAGTCCGTTCCAGATCGGAATAGACTGCGACCGCTTCAAACTGTTCCGGCTTAAAATCAACTTCCGTCTCGATCAGTGCATAGCGGAAGCCAAACACAGCAAAGGACATTTTGTAAAAATCCGCCTGTCCGGAACAATAAAACAGAATTTCCTGTCTGGGCGTGGGCTGCATCCCGCCCCTGATCCGGCTGCCGTTTCCCGTGATGAGCATAACCTCAGTCATCCGTCCAAATTCCCGCACAGGCTTATGCTCCTGCATGTTTTTCTGGGTGAACTCTCCGTCCTCATCCAGAATTTCCCCGCAGGTGAGCCTGATCCTCTGTCCTTTATTGCCTGTCACCTGAAACGCCAAAAATCCTGCAATATTCTGTCCGAAGTCCAGCACCTGCTTTCCGGACGGCGTAGTGAGCAGCTTCGCTGCAAAGCGCTCCTGTTCCTTTGGCACCACGTTGTCGGAGGCGGAAGGCATCAGCGTTTCCTTTACGAGCTTTGCCCTGCCGAAATAGGAAGGCGTCTTCGACGCATCGTATATTTCCCCGTCTTTTAAGTCCGCGAAGCGCACCGGACCGTCGTTGGACCATGCAAAGCTGTCGTCGCTGTTGACGGTTTCCAAAAAACCGTCCTCATATTCCAGCTCCAGCTGGCATAAAAGCTTCGTCATGCGACCAAACACATTTGTCAGCCCGAAGCAGCCGACGGAACCGCGGTACCAGCCGTCCGCCAGGGCGATCTCCAGCACGTTTCGTCCGCCGAAAGCGCTCTGTTGTGCCGTGCCGCATTGTCTGCACGCGCCGTCCTGTCCTGCCGCATCTCTTGGCCCATTCGTACCAGTCTGCCCGCTCTGCGCACACAGCAGCCCGGTTACATCATAGACCTGATACTGCAGACGCTTCCGGTAATCGGTACAGCCCGGCGCAAGCACCGCTTCCCCGGCCCGTTTTCCGTTGATCTTCGCCTCATAGACTCCGCAGGCGGTGATATACAGCCTTGCCTTTTTCAGCTTTTTTCTGACCCGGAATTCCTTTTTGAAATAATCCACAGGAAAACGGCAGTTTTTCTTTGACTTATAGTCCCCGCTGATCCATTTGGCGGTCCAGTCGGATGCTTCCAACAGCCCCATTTCAAACCGGCTTTTCACCCACTCACCCCATGCGCCGCTCTCATCCTTCAACCGCACCGCCCATTCCACGCAGTCACGGCTGCTTAAGGCTTTCCCTGCGTATGGGATATGGGTCATGGAAGGGCTTTCAACTTCCCCGCTGTCCCACACCGGCTCAACGCCGCGCTTTGCCTGAATCTGATAGGCAAGCTGTTTTCTGCCGCCCTCACACTTCCAGTAAAACCGCGGCCTTCTGATTCCCAGCCCCAGCGGCTCTGTCAGATACTCCGTCTGTAAATGAATGGCTTTCATCATAACCTCCCCGTGATTTGTTATTTCACCGTGATTTCTGCCCTGCTATTCTGCGTTCCGTCCGTCACGGAAACAATGATTTTTCCGGCCCGATCTGCCAGAACCACCGCCAGCGCCCTGCCATAATAAGTGGTAAAGCAGCCTGTGTCATAGCGTTCCTGGGTCCGGGGATTGGCACTGCCAAAGGCCAGCAGCGTTCCGCCTTCCACAGAAACGGTCACTGTGCGGTCGCTGTTGCACTCTGCAACGCCGTTTTCTCCTGCAAGGGTCACAGGAACATAGACGATGTCCCCGGTCTTCACCGTTTTTTCCTCCGGCTCTGCTCTCAGACAGATTTTCCCCTTTGCGGAACACAGCTCGCTGCGCGAGATTTCTCTTCCCGATGCGTCATATGCAACAGCGTCCAGCGTGCCGGGGACATACCGGGTTTTGAAGACGGCCCTGCATTCCTTCACTTTTTTTCTTCCCAGCGATTTTCCGTTCAAAAACAGTTCAACGGCTGCGGCATCCGCGCAAACCTCAACCACAGCACGGTTGCCCTCGCATCCCTGCCAGCTCCAGGAAGGCAGGGCATTGGTGCCGCGCCATACGGACTTTGCAGGTTTGATGCCGGGGTGATTGACGGGCTGCACCGCGATTGCGGGCTTTTGTAGCAGGCCCCACGCCGCCTGCGCCAGATACAGCTCACCGTTGGGATTGCCCAGCACGTCAAAAACGCCTACGTCCGCCAGCAGCCAGGGATAGGGCTTGTCAAAGGATTTTCCGTCTGAGGTATAAGCCCAGGCGCCGATCCCGGCTTCCCCCAGATAATCCCAGACCGCCCACATAAAATCTCCCACCAGATAGGGATATTTTTTCACCATCTGCCAGTTTTTGTAAATGTCCTGGGGGAAGGTTTCGCTGCCTAAGATCACCCGGTCCGGATGCGCCTTTTCTTCCAGCGGATAACGGCCGGAAGCGTAATTATAGCCCGCAATGTCCAGGCTGTCCAGCACAGGCGAGGTAATTGCATCCGCCTTTTTCCCGTTCGCTCCCTTGTTCATACCCGGTCCCACCATGGAGGTGATCATGTTGAACATCGTGCTGTTCATGCCGCCCATGGCGTTCTGTTTTCCCCCGTCGTCGCGGCCGCCATCCTCCTTATAAATGCCGTTCCCTTTGGCAGAGCGGCTGATGATCATCAGGTTGATGCCCGCCGTAACTGCGCGGCTTTTATCCAGCTCATGAATGTACGCCGCCATCTCCTTTGCCAGCTTCACACCCTTTTCCTGCGCAGGCTCGGAAACCTCGTTTCCGATGGAATACAGAATGACAGAAGGGTGATTGTAGTCCCGTTTCACCATACTGCGGATGTCGTCCCGATATGTGCTCATGAAATCTTTTGCATAATCATATTTGCTTTTGTGGCTGTACCACACGTCCCAGGTCTCATCCATGAGATACATGCCATATTTATCGCATGCCTCCAGCATGGCGCGGGAAGTGGGATTGTGGGCGGAACGCAGGGCATTGAAGCCCGCCTTCTTCATGATCCGCACCCGGCGCTCTTCGCTCTTGTCAAAGGCAGCCGCACCTAAAATGCCGTTGTCATGATGATAACAGCCGCCCCGCAGAAGCGTTTCCTTTCCGTTGATGAAAAGGCCCTTGGGACTCCATTCCACCTTGCGGATGCCAAAGCGCTCTGCCGCCTCATCCATCACCTGTCCGTCCTTTGTCAAAGTCACATGGCAGGTATAGAGATTCGGCGTTTCATCGTTCCAAAGTCTGGCGTTTGGAATATCCAGTTCACAGGAAACGCCGCTGCCCGATGCCACCACCCTGCTGCCGTCCAGAATCTCCACTGTAATGTCAGCGCCGCCGGTTCCTCCCAAAACAGCCTTCGTTTCTACCAGAATCCTGGCGGGTTTATAGGAAAGCGTGGAAACCCGCACACCCTGCCATTCGATATGTGTTTTGTTCCCCACGATCAGGTTCACCGGCCTGTAAATGCCGGAACCGGTATACCACCGGGAGTTGGGCAGCCGGGAATTGTCCACAGTGACCGTGATGGTATTTTCCCTGCCATAGCTTAACATCCCGTCCGCGCAGACCGTAAAAGGCACATAGCCGTACGCGCAGCCTCCCGCCTTTTTGCCGTTGATTGTAACCACAGAATCCTTATATATGCCCTCAAACTCAAAGGACACTGTTTTGCTCTCCCATTCCTTTGGAACGAAAAAGGTTTTCTCATAATGATAAACGCCGCCCGGGAAAAAACCGTGTGCGGAACCACCGGGCGCATCCGCGCAGCGTTCCTCATGGATCATGGCATCATGGGGCAGCGTTATCGTCTGCCTGCTGTCACAGCCCTGTTTCCAGAATTGCCAGTTATCATGAAATCTCTGTGCTTTCATCTCGCGCTCTCCTTATAAATTTTGATCAGCTGCACGTCATTGACCCCCAGCGCAGTATCGATATACAGCTTTCCGTCCCGGCAGCCAAAGGGCTGTTCCTCTTCTACAAGCGCAGTCGCTTCGTCGATCTTTTTTGCATCTGCGGGCTTCATGTCCATCGGGCTTCCCATCTTCTGCCACAGCTTTAAGGGATTACAGTGGTCTTCATCGATTTTCTGCACCGTCACCCTCACAGGGCGGTCACATTCTATCTCGATCCGGGCAGTCTCTGCAGGCAGCTTACGGCATTTTAAATCCAGACGGTACAGCAAAAGCTGCATGCCTTCCTCATTTTCAAAAGCGCCGATCCCGATCTCTCCGCCCTCTTCCGTCACCGCAATGCGGACATCTCCCACCTGCCGCAGCAGTTCAAAAGCGTGGTACACCGGCTTTTTGATGCCGTGAATTGTCAGCAGCCCGAAATTGCCTGAAAATTCCTGCGGGAACATAAAAGACTCCTCGAATATATCGGAAAAACACCAGATGGAGCTTCCTTCCAGATGTCCCTCCACGTCCAGAATATTTTTTACCGCATTTGCCGCCAGCTTCCGCGTGTCATTGTGAGGTGCACCGCAGCAGGAAGCGGCGTTCCACTCCGTATAAAACAGAGGCAGCTTCCCCGCCTGTTTCTTCACCGCTTTTACATTATCGGCAAACAGCGTTTTGGAAAAATCCCTGGTTTCCGAAGAATCCTCAAACATCATGCGCACGCCCTCGTTGATGCTGCCGCCGGGATGCTTTTTAATCTCCTTCATACCGCCCAGAACGCTTTTGATGATCCCCTTCATGCTGCCTGCATCGTGCCCTAAAGGCTCGCCCATATACTGATGGGTGGAGCAAAAATCGATGGGAACCTTATTTGCCTGACAATATTCCACCAGCTCCTTCACCCAGGAATTAGTCGCCGTGGCAGGCCCGCCGACCCTCAGGTTCTTATCCACCGACTTGATGGCGCGGGCAGTGTGGGCATACAGTTCAAAATAATCCTTCCGGCTGCCGTCAAAAAAAGTGCCGATGTTGGGTTCGTTCCACACCTCAAAATACCACTGCTCCACCTCCGCTTTTCCATAGCGGTCCAGCAGAAAGCGGATGAATTTCCGGATGAAAGCATCCCATTCCTTATAATCCCCGGGCGGCGAGATACGCGCCTTATAGCTGAAGCCAAGCTGCTTTTTGCTGCGGGCAAAAAGGGCAGGCATAAAGGAAAGCTCCACCAGAGGCTTCATTCCGGTTGCAAGAATATTGTCATAAGCCAAGCCGATCTGGTTAAAAGAAATGTCCCGGAATTTCTCCGTGCCGGGCATGGGCAGGTAGCTTTTTAAACTGAGCACCACCTTCATATCCTCGTCAAAAATGCCGTGAAAGCGCACCCGCTCAATCCCCAGCTCCTCATGCACCTGCTTTAACTGTTTTACATAATCGGTGCGCAAAGCCAGCGGCGCATGACCGCTGCCAACACAAAACAGATAATGCCGGTCAAAGGGTTTTCTCTTTTCCGTTGCTGTAATCGTACATTTCATATAAATCTCCATTCCGCCGCAGCCCGGCATCCCCGCTGCATACGGCGGGGTATACGGCATTCACGGCACAAAATTTACTGATTCAAATCTGCAAGCAGCGCTTCCAGTTCCTCCTTCTTCTCCTGTGGCAAAAAGCTGTACAGGACGGAGAGCGGCTGCCCCATGAGAACCTGCAGGCCGCTGGTTCCTCCCGCAGCATTCCCCGCGCGGCTGGCGAGCATATCGATCACCGCCAGATTGATGCCGCCGGGAATCTGATCGAGTACGCCCAGCAGTTCCTTAGGGATAAAGCCCGCCATCGCCATCCCCCGGATCATGTGTCCTATGTTCTCATCCAGAAATCCATGTCCTTTGAAGCTCTTTGCGAACTCGCCCATGGGCATGCCCACACTGTAGCCTCCCACTGGCGGAATGGGTTCTGCTTCGATCTGTACCTTTGTCTCCAGACAGATGTCGTGCGCGCTTTCGCCGATCTGGACGGCATATGCACCGTTCTCGCAGCGCCAGCTGTGGGTGACAGGATTCCAGTGGGCAAAGGCCCTCTTTCCCAATGTGAAATTGACCGTCCTGCTCTCTCCGGGCGCCAGCTCCACCTTTTCAAAACCCTTCAGCTCCCGCACCGGCCGGATCATCTCCACCTTTTTGGGCGCAATATACAGCTGGACGAGCGCCCTACCCGCCTGGTCTCCTGTATTTGTGACAGTGACGCTGACAGACAGCTCTTCGCCCTCGTTCATCCTTTCTTTGTTTAAGATCAAATCGCTGTACCGGAAGGTTGTGTAACTCAGCCCATGGCCGAAGGGGAACAAAACCTCCTGCTTTTTGCTCTCATAATAGCGGTACCCCACAAACAGCCCTTCATTGTAGGTCACTCTGCCGCCCTCTCCGAAATAATATAAATAGGAAGGATTATCCTCCAACCTCTTTGGGAAGGTCTCCGGCAGATGACCGGAAGGGTTCACATCGCCATACAGCACATCCACCACGGCCTCGCCCACCGCCTGTCCGCCAAGATAAGCCTCCAGGATCGCTTTGGGCTTCTCTGCCCAGGGCAGCTCCACCGGAGATCCGTTGTGCAGCACCACCACGGTGTTGGGATTGGCGCTGCATACCGCTTCCACCAGCGCGTTATGCCCCTCCGGCAGGCGCATATGGCGTCGGTCAACGCCTTCCGACTCCATGCTTTCCGTCAGGCCTACGAACAAAACGGCAACCTCCGCCGCTTTTGCCGTCTCCACTGCTTCTGCCAGCAGCGCCTCATCAGGCGTTCCGTCACCGCCACAGCCCGCCGCGTGGCGCACGCTGATTCCTCTGGCTTTGGCAGCCTCCAGGGCACTGACCACTTTGAAGCTGTTGATATGGCTGGAGCCGCCGCCCTGATACCGTGGCGCGGCGGCAAAGGGACCGATCAACGCCACATCCGCTTCTTTGGAAAGCGGCAGGATATTCTCTTCATTTTTCAAAAGGACCATGGACTGCCCGGCGATTTCCCGCGCCAGAGCATGACCGCCCTCATAGTCAAATTCCACACCCTCCCGGCGGTTTTGCGCCGCCTTAAGCGCCAGCTTAAAAAGCCGCATACAGCAGGCATCCAGATCGGCCTCTGCCAGCGTTCCTTCCTTCACCGCTTTTACGATCTGCTGATCCGTATCCTCTGCGGGCATGGTCAGGTCACATCCGGCTGCCACCGCAGCGCTGCGGTCGTGGGTCGCGCCCCAGTCGCTCATCACCAGTCCCTCAAATCCCCACTCTTTGCGCAGAACATCGGTGAGGTATTTTCTGTTGGCAGTGGAATAGGTGCCGTCGATTTTATTATAGGAAGCCATGACTGTCCAGGGCTGCGCCTTTTTTACCACAGTTTCAAAGGCGGGCAGATAGATTTCCCGCATCGTCCGCTCGTCCATATCGGAGCTTGCATCCATCCGGCGATGCTCCTGGCTGTTGGCGAAAAAGTGCTTTAAACTGGTCCCCGCTCCCTGACTCTGCACGCCGTTTACAAATGCCGCGCCCAATTCTCCGGCGAGCATGGGATCCTCCGAAAAATATTCAAAATTCCGCCCGCACAGGGGGCTTCTCTTGATGTTCACGCCGGGACCCAAAAGCACCTGCACGCCCAGCGCCTGGCACTCCTGTCCCAAAGCTTCGCCCATGCGGGTGAGCAGTTCCCGGTCAAAGCTGGCTGCGGTTGAGCAGGCTGCCGGAAAGCACACCGCCGAAACGCTGGCGTTTTCCGCCAGGGAGTTGACCTCCCCCGCCTGGGTGCGCAGGCCATGAGGTCCGTCGCTGGTGCGCACAGCGGGAATTTCCAGCCGTTCCACAGCTTTGGTAAACCAGTTATCCCTGCCGGAGGTCAGCCCGGCCTTTTCCTCCAGTGTCAACTGTGAAACAAGCTGGCGGATATCAATCTTTTCCATATGGTATCTCCTTTTCTGAAAACAAAACCTGTCTAACTGTTATAGGACAGCGGTATCTGCCGCCGCCCTGAACACTTATTTCTTCTTCTTTGCGGCCTTTGCCTCTTCCTTCGCCCTCTGCGCAGCCAGCTTCGCCTGATATTTTGCTTCCTCTTCCTCAAAATTCAGGCCTTTTTTCGCACATCTGGACTTGAGCTCCTCAATGCGCTTCGCCTCGGAGATCCTCTCCTGTTCCTCCTGCTCCATGGCTGCCTTCTCTTCCGCAGAATAGTAAACCTCTCCTCTGGCCTCCGCCTCCGCCTTGTGACGGGCTGTAATGTCGGCGCTGATCTGAGGAATCTTATCCTCCACATCAAAGGGAAGCATCAGCAATGAACCGATACAATAGCCGATCATGGGAATACCCACAAAGCACCACTTAAAAAAGGTCTGCACCGCCCCGGGCTGGGTGATGACTTCCGCTGCAGATGTGGGAGCGATATAGCCAAAACCGCTGATACCGCCCAGAAGAATGGACTGTCCGATTCCCGCTGCCACCGTGATAATGATGCTGTAAACCGATGCGGAAAAGCCGTCCGCACGGTAGCCATTCTGCCATTCAATATGATCCAGGGACTCCGCCAGCTGAGCTGCCATAACATAGGTAGGCAATGCGCCGATGGACTTGATCACCAGACCGCCCAGAACAATGCCCATGCTGTTTCCGCCCAGAAGGACGATCAGGCTGCCGATCGCGCCGATGCCGAACCCGAACATCATGACCATGCGCTTTCCGAATTTACGCACCAGCGGCCACAGGATCACCAGACCGATGCCCAAAGGCGCCTGGCCAATCATGTTGACCATCACCTGTTTTGCCGCACCCGAATCCACAGAATTGCCAAGAACCCAGTTGCAATAATAAATCATGCTGTTGGTGGAAAGATGATTGAAAATCTGATATACAAGCCAGAAGCCCATGACGATCAGCCAGTAAGGATCATTGAAGCACGCCTTCATCTGCTGCCCGAAGCTGATCTCATCACCTGTCTTCTCATCGCCTGCAGCCATGCTGTCTTCTGTGACACGTTCCTTTGTGAAATAGTATTCCACCAAAGTTGCCGGAATGGCGAGAATGGACAGCACGCTCATCATGGTGATCCAGGTGCCCTGTGCACCGGCTCCCACGCCGAAGGCACGGATCATCAGTGGCATCACGATGGTGACCAGCAGTCCCGGAATCATGCTGGTGCCCGTGGAAGTCAAAAGCGCCAGCGTGTCCCGCTGTTTCGTGTTGCGGGTGGAAAGGGGAACCATCAATGCGTGGCTCATGTTGTAGATCGTAAAAGCCAGCGCAAAGAACAGGTTATAGCTGACCACGACCCACACGATCTGTACCGGATAGGATGCCCTCGGCACAGTATAGAGCAAAATGCCCGTAACCGCGATCAAAATACCGGAGATCAGGATCCAGGGTCTTGCTTTGCCCTGACGGGTGCGGGTACGGTCGATGATCCGCCCCATGATGATGTTGGTGACAGCATCAAATATCTTGGAAAATAAAGGCATCAGCGTCAGGAAGGTGCCTGCCAGCCCCAGCACGTCGGTATAGAACTGGGTCAGATAAGTGCCCGCAATGGCATAATATGCCATATACAAAAGACACGGACCGCCGAAATACCCCAGCCACCGTTCGCTGTTTTGTGTGTTTGCCGATTTAATCCGCGAGTCAAGCAGTTTTGACTCAAACAACCCCTTCTTTTTCGTTGTTGCCATCGTGTTTTCCTCCCGTTTTCTCTATTCGCTTAACGAATGGTAATTTGTTGTTGTATCCAGAATAACAAAAATACTGAGGTATCCGTTATCGCAAATCAGCTCTTTTGATAATAATTCGGTCTTATTTCAAAAATAAAGCCGAATTGTTATAAAATTAGCCGTTTAGTGATAGATTCAGTCTCAAAATTTTGTTATACTGAGCCTGTAAAACACAAACAAAAAACTACTCCAGGAAAGGGGCTTTCACTTATGAAATTGAAACCAGATGTAAATGTTCCTGCTTTTCTGCAGGCAGTACAATCCTGTACCGGTGAGGTATACTTTTCCACCTCCAAGGGTGATCATCTGATTCTGAACTCCGTTTTATCACAGTTTATCTTCACCACAGTGATCGCTGATAAGCTTCAGGAACTGGACGGCAGCATTATGGTCCAGAACCCGCAGGATGAAGCCCTGCTGCGTGATTACGTTACGATTCAACGGTAAACACACAAGTCTGTTAGCCTGCCGGAGTGCCGCTCATCCTGCCCCGCCGCAGTCCGCGCCTAAGGAAACGGACATTTCTCACATATATCAGAGGAGGTTTCTGCAATGGACATTGATAGCAGACTGGAACTGTTTCGCGATATGATCGGCTGCTGTCACGATCTGTACCTGTGGACCTACGACAGCGCATTCCATCTCATTACCAGCAGCTGTCCGGAACAGGCTACTGTAAATGATTTATTCGTGATGACCCGCCGCCGGGAAGAATTTTACAGCCAGATTTCAGAACATAATACTCCCATTATTTTGACGAATGAGATGGGGCTCATGTGGGTCATGGAGCCCTGTTTTCAGAACGATGAACTTATGCGTCTCTATGTGCTGGGACCGTTTTTCGTTGACGACATCCCTCCGAAAAGCCTTGAAGAGCAGCTAAACAGACATGCGTTGAGCCTTTCTGTGCGCCAGGAATTTCTGCGCTTTCTGCGCAGGCTGCCGATCATCAGCTTAAACCGTATCTTTGAATATGCGATCATGCTGCACTTCTGCGTCACCGGGGAAAAAATTACGGTGAGCGATCTTCGCTATCATGAGAGCAGGCAGCAGATCGCGGGAAGCTTCTCTTCGCAGGAAACGGTGGATGCTCACGGCACCTATAAAGGGGAACAGGAAATGCTGCGGATGGTGCGGGAAGGCGATCTAAACTATCAGGCTCATATGGATAAAATGTCCGTCACCGGACAGCTGGGCAAGCTAAGCAACGGCGATCCTATGCGTCAGATGAAAAACGCAGTTCTGGTCTGCATTACGCTGTTTTCCCGCGCTGCCATCGAAGGCGGGCTGACACCGGAAGTTTCCTATACCCTGACCGACCACTATTTTCAAAGCGTGGAAGCCTGCAGCGCCATTCACGATCTTGTGGAGATCGCACATACCATGCA
>Ga0129308_1002181_pt1 | contig 17465 bp, 13 predicted proteins | sample L827metagenome_FD_94440 | JGI IMG/M metagenome (GOLD analysis project Ga0129308, IMG submission 94440) | Ring-tailed lemur group fecal microbial communities from Wisconsin, USA - L827 metagenome | ecosystem: Host-associated > Mammals > Digestive system > Large intestine > Fecal | place: USA...
AGAATATTACAAAAACGATTGGAGAAAAACTATTTTTAAAGAATGTTTGTGTTCGACCGACAATGGTGGACGGAAAAGGAGGAAAAATGAAAAAATTGGAATCAATTGGTTTAATTGGATTAGGTGTTATAGGTGCACCAATTGCACATAAATTATATAATTATTATAAGGATAATTTCTATTTAATAGCTAATGGTTCAAGAAGAGAAAAATTGGAAAGGCAAAAAATCACTATTAATAATCAACGATTTAGACCTAATATAATATCTACGACTAAGGATGTAGTAAATTCTTTAGATTTATTAATAGTATGTATTAAAAACTATGATTTGAAGAATTCTTTAGAAGATATTAAAAATACAGTTGGAAATAATACAGTTATATTACCATTACAAAATGGTATCTTCTCATATGATTTTTTTTGTCATAATTTTCCAAATAATGTAGTTTTAAGAGGTTATGTACAAGGACCAAATACAAAAAAATATGGAAGCAATATAAGTTATACGAATTCTGGGACGATGCATATTGGAAAAACACAAATAGATAAAAAATGTGTAGTACAAAAAATATTTTGTATACTAGACAATGCTGGTATTGATGTTATTTTGGAAACAAATATTAAAAAAATGGTTTTGAAAAAATGGATGTTAAATGTTGCTGGAAATTCGATTACGGCTTTAACTTTGGCGGATTACAATTATTTTAAAAACAGTGAAGATATTCAAAAATTATGTAGAGAAGCAATGCATGAATTTTTATTAGTAGCAAAATATGAGAATATTAATTTGATCGAAAGCGATATAGAAGATGTTATAAACTATTTTATAAATTATAATGGAAAAAAGAAGACATCGATGTTTGAAGATATATTAAATAATAGAATGACTGAAAATGAATTTTTAGCAGGTGATTTAATCAGATTAGCTAATAAGTATAATATTTATCTTCCGATTATAAATACTCTTTACCTATTAATTAAAATAAGACAGGATCAATATTTGAGAGATGTAAAATGAAAGAAAATAAAAATTTAATATATTCAAATGTCAAAATTATTAATTCTCATTTAGAAAATAATATAATTGTTGGAGAGAATTCTTTTATTAATAATTCTCTGCTAGACAATCATGTTCAAATAAATAGATCTAATATGATAGTTGGAAGTAGTATTGGTGCATATACATATACTGGTATGAACGTTACAATAAAATATGCTAAGATAGGTAAATTTTGTTCTATAAGTTGGAATGTATCTATTGCTGGAGGAGGTCATGATTATCATTTTATTTCTCCACATCCCTTCATACACTTGCCATCTTTTGGGCTTGTAAATGAAAAAGAATCAATTGAAATTAATGAGATTGAAATTGGAAATGATGTATGGATTGGAATGAATTCCTGCATACTAGCAGGCGTTAAGATAGGGAATGGTGCAGTTGTTGGAGCTGGAGCAGTTGTGACTAAAAATGTTCCAGATTATGCTATAGTTGTTGGAAATCCTGCGAAGATTATTAAATATAGATTTTCAATGCATGAAATCGAGTTGCTTAATAAGCTAGAGTGGTGGAATTTTTCAGAAGAAATTATCAAAGAAAATATTGGATTATTTAAAACTAAACTAAATGTTGGAGATTTAATAAAATTACTTAAAATAAAGAATAATCTTTAATAGGTTTATCAAAAGAGATATGTAAAAAAGAATAAAAAGAGTTTGTGTATGAAAGATTAAGTAATTTATTGATATTTTTATACAAATTTAATAATTCAAATTTAGAATAATTGAATAAATTTTTTAAAATTATTATGGATAAATATTAATACAATAATCTAAATATAAATATTTTTATTTGCTATGCAAAAAGATGGTTTAATATTTATAGATGTTTACTTTATTAGAAATCAATTTAAATAATACGAGATAAAGTTAGTATATATTTTAAAATATTATTTTTAAATATAGAATTATGTATTTAATTTATATATTTTTTAAATAATTAAAATTTAAAAGATCTAGAAGCATAGTTAAAAATTAATTATATAAATGTAAATATTTCATTGTGTTTCAGAATAATTAATTATTTTCACTTGGTTAAGTGATTATTTATAAAAAGGAGAAAGTTTAATATATGAATATAACAATGGCAGGAACAGGCTATGTAGGATTAAGTATTGCTACATTATTAGCACAACATAATCATGTTGTTGCTATAGATATTATTAAAGAAAAAGTTGATATGATTAATAATAAAAAGTCTCCTATCCAAGATAAAGAAATAGAAGACTTTTTATTAAACAAAAATTTAGATTTATATGCAACTACTGATGCTAAAGAAGCATACAGTGATGCAGATATCATAGTTGTGGCTGCACCTACAAATTATGATGATGAAACAAACTCTTTTGATACGAGTGCAGTTGAAAGTGTTATTAAATTGGCTTTAGAATATAATTCTAAAGCTTTTATTGTTATCAAAAGTACAATACCCGTTGGTTATACGAAACAGGTCAATAAAATGTTTAATACAGATAGAATCATCTTCTCACCTGAATTCTTAAGAGAGGGGAAAGCATTATATGATAATCTTTATCCTTCAAGAATCGTTGTAGGAGAGAGAAGTGAACGAGCAAAACTATTTGCTGATTTATTAGTAGAAGGGGCTATCAAGGAAGATGTCCCAGTTTTATTTACTGACAGTACTGAAGCAGAAGCCATCAAACTATTTGCTAATACATATCTAGCATTAAGAGTAAGTTATTTTAATGAATTAGATACATATTGTGAAATAAAGGGATTAAACAGTCAGCAGATTATAGAAGGGATAGGCTTGGATCCTAGAATCGGTTCGCATTATAACAATCCATCATTTGGATATGGAGGATATTGTTTACCAAAGGATACAAAACAGTTAAAAGCAAACTATAGAGATGTCCCAGAGGAAATTATTAGTGCAATTGTTTCATCAAACAAAACAAGAAAAGAACATATAGCACATGAAATAATTAAAAGAAATCCAAACATAGTTGGAATATATAGACTAACTATGAAAGCTAACAGTGACAACTTCAGAGCAAGTGCAATTCAGGATGTAATGAAGAAGATAAGAGGAGAAGGAATAGAAATAATCATTTATGAACCAACATTAAAGGACAAAGAATTTATGAAATATAAAATAATTAATGATTTAGAAAAATTTAAAGAGAAATGTGATGTAATAGTAGTAAATAGATATGACAGCGAATTAGATGATGTAGAAGATAAAGTTTATACAAGGGATTTGTTTAGGAGGGATTAATTTTTTTATGGAAAAAAAAGTAGTATGTTATTCACCATATAAGAATATAGAAAATAAGTATATTGATATTTCAAAGAAAGCAATAGCCGAAAATGGTTATTTAGTATTGCCTATTAACTTAAAGAATATATTAAAATGTAAAGTTGTTTTTTTGAATTGGGAAGAAAAATTACCCAAGAATAAATTAGTTTTTGCATATTTAAAAAAGAGAATAAAGTTATTTTTATTTAGTATTTTAAGAAGAAAATATATTATAACATTTCACAATAGGAAGCCACATGATAGCACTGACAATTCATTACAAAAGAAAATTATAAAAAAATATTATAAAAAAGCTTACAAAATTATTGTTTTGAGTAAAGATTCAAAAAAATATTTAAGTGAAATAGATAATGACTATGATTTTGAAAATAAAATATATTATATACCACATCCAAACTATATTAATGTATATTCGTCTAATAAGATTAAAGAAAGAACAAATCATAATATTTTAAATTTAATGTTTTTTGGAATGATAAAACCATATAAAAATATTGAGTTATTAATAAAATTAGCATCAGAATTTCAAAATGAACCAATAGTATTTAAAATTGTAGGAAATTGTACAGATGAAAAATATAAAACACATATTACAGATTTATGTGGTAAATATAATAATATTGACTTAGAATGTCGATTTATAGAAGATGATGAAATAGCTGATTTTATGTATTTATGTGATGCTTTAATTTTGCCATATAATATTTCAAGTAGCATGAATTCTGGAACAATTATACTAGCATTTTCATATAAGAAAACTGTTATCTGTCCAAACATTTCTACAATAAAAGATTTTGATAAATCTAATATATATTTTTACGATTATATAAATAATAACGATCATTATCAAAAATTAAAAACAAGTGTAGAGATTATTTTAAATGATTTTAAGAAAGATAAAACTATCATATATGATAAAGGTATTAATTTATATGATGAAGTTTCAAAAAACAATTCATATGAACTTGTTAAAGGAAAATATCAAAAACTATTAGAGGCTTTGGAAAATGAGAAGTAAAAATTCATTAATTAATATAATAGTTACTATATCATATTTTATTATTAATAATATATTTACCTTTATTTCTAAATCTGTTTTTATAATGTATTTAGGGATTGAATATTCAGGTTTAAATGCTTTTTTGCTGAATATTATTGGTGTATTAAATTTAGCTGAATTAGGTATATCAACTTCTATAGGATATTCGCTATATAAACCTTTGAAAGAGGAAAACTATATTAAGATAACAGAAATCTTAACTTTGTTTAAAAAATTATATCAATGTATAGGAATATTTATTTTATGTGTAGGAATAGTTGTCATGATATTTATTGACAATTTGGTTACAACAACTATTTCTATATTCGAGATACGAATATATTTTTTACTATATCTTTTTTCAATTTTAACTTCTTATTTTTTAACATATACTAACGTACTGCCAGCAGCAGATCAAAAAAATTATATTGTTATACAAACTCAAGGAAATGTAAAAATAATCAAAAATATTATAGAATTATTATCGATTTTATTTTTTAAAAATTTTTTAATTTGGCTAATTATAGAAATTTTTGGGAATATAGTATCATATATTATTTGTAATATTAAAATCAAGCATTTATACAATAAAATTAATTTTAGCAATTCTTCATTAAGATTAAAGCAATTGTTAAAAAAATATGATGAAATAGTGTACAATATAAAAAATTTGTTTTTTCATCAAATTGGTAGCTTAGTTGTTAATCAAACTGATAATTTATTAATATCAAAATTTTGTAATTTAATTGAAGTAGGAAAGTATACAAATTATATATATATTTATACATTACTGACAGGGTGCATAGATCAAGCATTTAACTCAATCACTGGTAGTATAGGTAATTTATTAGTCGATACAGAGGGTACTAGTAAAAGTTATGATATTTGGAAAAAAATATATGTTATAACATATTTTATTGCAGTTTTATTTTCTTTTTTGTTTTATCACTTATCGTATGGTTTTATATCATTATGGGTGAGTAAGGAAAATTCGTTGAGCAATATAGTTGTTTTTTTTATTGCATTAAATATTTTTTTTAGAATTGTTAAATGCCCAACAGAACGCTTTAAAGTTGCATATGGAATATTTTATGATAAATATGCTCCATTAATTGAATCATTGATAAATTTAATTATCTCAATTATACTTGTACAATATTTTGGGGTTTTAGGTGTTGTTGTAGGAACAGTTATTAGTAATATAATAATTATTTATATGTGGAAACCATATATTACTTTTAGAGATGGTTTTCAACAGCCGTTTAGAAGATATATAATAATTTCGATGAAATTAGTTATAACTTCATTTATTGCAGTTTTTTTAACAAGTTATGTTATTAATTATATAGGAATTATAATAAATTCATGGTTATATTTTATTTTAGCAATTATATATTATGGATTAATCAGTATAATAATGCTATTAATTGTATTTTCTTTAAATAGTGATTTTAGGTCTAGTTTAAAATATATAATTTTAAAATTAATGAATATTATTAGAAAAAGCTAATTGTTAACATAAGGATATTATATACTCGTGAAAATGTTGAATATTGATATGCTAATAAAAAGGAGTTGTATATGTATATAAATACAAGAAGTAAAGAACAAATAGAAGAATCTATATGTAAAGTATTAAATATAAGTATTAAAGAACTTGATGATTTATTAGTAGATTGTTATAACAAATTTCAAAAAGATCATCAAGTTTTTATAATGGATAATCAATATGATTACTTTTATGAATTTATCAAAGAACATCAATGTAAGATTATAGACAAAGTCTTATTTATACATTTGGGTAGGAGATTAAAAGATGATCATGATGATAATGGATATAACTTTGTAGATTTATTATCAAAAGAAACATCTTTATCAAAATATATGAAAGATTATGATGTTTATTTTGAATATGATAAATATATAAAAATGTTTGTTGATCATAAAGAAATGATGCTAGAAGAACAAAGTAATATATATTCATATTTATATTTAAGAGATAGATTTGGTTATCGTTATAAAGATTTTGGTTTTAAAGGATATATATTTGCAGATGAAATGAAAAATAGTGATATTTATCATATTCATGAACAAGGTCCAGAATTTTTTGGACATCTTTTTCTGTTTATGAATAATGATAAGATGAGTGATGAATTTTATGAAAAATCTGACTATTATCAATTGGAATATTTAGTACCAATTGATATGATATGTTTTGATGATTTTTATGAATTAAATAATCAAGATAAGCAAAGACATATGATTGTAAGATGTCTTCAAAGATTGTATGAATATAAGTATGATTTTGATATGATTAAATCAGAAAATAGAATTGTTGGAATTGCTGATAATATGAATTTATCTGATTGTTTTTTAGTAAATAAAATAAAAATTTAAATGTTAATGTAAAGGTATAGAATAAAACATTTTTGTTTGTGTCTATACCTTTTTATATTTAATTTGAGAATTATTTATAATAATAACGTTAATGTAAATAGTTTAGCATTTTCATTTTAAAGTAAATGCTAAACTATTTTTTAGTTATTCTTCTTTTTCTAATAGTTCCAACCATCTTAAACTTGATTCTTCAAGCTGATTTGATAATTGGTCTCTTTGATGAGTGAGTGTTTGAATAGTAGGATAATCACTGATATCATTCATTTGTTCATCTATATCCTTAATTTGTTGTTCTAAGCTTGGAATGAATTGCTCTAATTCTTCTAATTCCTTCTTTTCCATATAAGAAAGTTTAACCTTTCTCGCTTTCTGTTCCCTATATTGTTTTGACTGATTCTCTTTTTTGAAAGTTTGTTTTGAAGTTATACTTATATTTTGACTATATCCACCATTATAATAAGTAATCATTTGATCACGATAAACAAATAGACCAGTACAGATACGATCTAAAAAATAACGATCATGTGATACAACCACGACAATCCCTTGAAAATGATCTAAATAATCTTCTAAAATCTGTAAAGTCATAATATCTAAATCATTTGTTGGTTCATCTAACAAAAGAACATTAGGAGCTTCCATCAAAATCTTCAATAAATATAAACGTTTTTTTTCACCACCGGATAATCTTTCAATTGGTGTATATTGAAGCGTAGTATCAAATAAAAATCTTTCACACATTTGCTTAGCAGATAACTGTCCTTCATTGGTATTTAATATTTGAGCTGTTTCTTTAATATAGTCAATAACTCTTTGTGATGGATCCATATCTTCATGTCCTTGTTTAAAATATCCTATTTTAACAGTATCACCAATCATTATTTGTCCTTGTGTTGGTGTTATAATACCTGTAATGATATTCAATAGTGTGGATTTACCACAACCATTTTGTCCTAATATGCCAATTCTGTCATTTTTCTTAAAAAGATAATGAAAGGGGTAAAACAAGATTTGATCTTGATATGACATAGAAATATTATCAAGTTCTATTGTCTTTTTACCTAAACGAGAAGAAAGTTGGATCATTTCTACATTTTGAATTGTTTGTATATCTGCTTGTTGACTCAATTCTTCAAATCTTTGTAGACGATCTTTACTCTTAGTTGTACGAGCTTGCACCCCAGCACGTACCCATTCTAATTCTTTTTTTAAGAAAAGTTTTCTTTTTCGTTCACTAGCTAATGCAATGTCTTCTCTTTGTGCTTTTTGTTCAAGAAAACGTGAATAATTGGCATCATATGTATATATTTGCGAACGATCTAATTCAAAAATTTTATTGGTTATTCTTTCTAAAAAGTAACGATCATGGGTAACCATAAATATAGCTTTGTTAAATTTAATAAGATATTTTTCCAAATATTCAATCATATCATTGTCTAAATGATTGGTTGGTTCATCTAGTAATAAAAGATCACAAGGCTGAAGTAAAGTGATAGCTAAGGCTATTCTTTTCTTTTGCCCACCAGATAATTGACTAATTGTTTGATGATAATCTTTTAAACCAAATTTATTTAATATCGCTTTGACTTCATAATCTGGAACATCTTTATCAATATAATGATAGACTTGCTCTATGATTGTATAATGATTTTGAAAATTTGGATTTTGTGGTAAATAACTTATTTTAATATCTTTTTTTCTCATGATTTCACCTTGATAATCTGTGAGATTAGCTATCATTTTTAAAAGCGTTGACTTACCCGTTCCATTAATACCAATAAGGGCAATTTTATCTTGTTCATGAATGACAAATGAAACATCTTTGACAATACATTTCAACTGATTGTATTTTGTGATGTGTGATGCAGTTATTAACATAAATCTTCTCCTTTGTATTATTTATTTTATCATGAGAATTGTTTTTGTAAATATAAGATTATGATATAAAGAATGAGAAAATAAAACTTTTAAAATGAACTATTATAATAAAAAGAATTGATTTTGAAATATAATAATTGTTTTGGTAGTTATTTTTCGATTTTTTTTGATAATAAAAATGTATTAAAAATAATACAATTTTTTTATTTTCATGAAAAAAAGGTATTTACTTTTATTGGAATGATAATTTTTTTCAAAATGATGGCATATATTGTTACTTTTTGTTATAATGACAATGTTGTATGTGTGAGAAATTAGATTGTTTAAACAATAAAACAATAAAGGGATAACTATATATTCACACAGAAAATAATTTATATCTTAAGTTATAAATAAGATATGAAAAATTGTATAGGAGGAAAATATGGAAAATTCAAAGAAAATTGTTTGGTATAACCTAGCGTTTATGGCATTTTCAACAGTATGGGGATTTGGAAATGTTGTTAATGGATTTGTTTACTTCAATGGTATTCAGGTTATATTCAGTTGGATCTTAATGTTTGCTCTTTATTTTGTGCCTTATGCATTAATGGTTGGAGAATTAGGATCTGCATTTAAGGACTCTGGTGGAGGAGTCAGCTCATGGATTCATGAAACAATGGGACCAAAACTTGCATACTATGCAGGATGGACTTATTGGGCTTGTCACATTACTTATATTGCAAGTAAAGGAAGTGGAGGTTTGAAAGCATTAAGTTGGGCTGTTTTCCGTAATGCTGAAACTTATGACACATTCCCTACACTTGGAGTACAAGTTGCTACTTTAGCTGTCTTTTTATTCTTCTGTTGGGTAGCAAGTAAAGGTTTAAACCCATTGAAGAAATTGGCAACTGTTGCTGGAACAAGTATGTTTATCATGTCAATTCTTTATATTCTCATGATGTTTGCTGCACCAGTTATTAATCCTAATGGTGGATTTGTTTCTATGGACTTTAGTTGGGATAAGATCATTCCTCAATTTAATGTCAATTATTTTACATCCTTGTCTATTTTGGTTTTTGCAGTAGGTGGATGTGAAAAGATTTCACCATATGTTAATAAAGTAGAAAATCCTTCAAAAGGATTCCCTAAAGGTATGATTGCTTTAGCTATCATGGTTGTTGTATGTGCTATTTTAGGTACATTTGCTATGGGTATGATGTTTGATCCTGCTATTATTAATGGTAGTGAAGAAGCATTTAATTCATACGTTTCTAATGGAGCTTATTGGGCATTCCAAACTTTAGGAGAATATTATCATGTCGGAGATGCATTATTAGTTATTTATGCATTATGTAATATGATTGGTCAATTCTCAACACTTGTTTTAAGTATTGATGCACCACTTAGAATGTTATTAGATAATGAAGATGCACGTCAATTCATTCCTACAAAATTATTAAAGAAAAATAAACACGGAGCTTATATCAATGGTATTAAAATGGTTGTGGTGTTATCTGGTGCTATTATTTTGATTCAATCAATCGTACCTGGTGCTGCTTCTGTATTGGCACAATTAACAAAATTAAATTCTGTATGTATGCCACTTCGTTATTTATGGGTATTTGTTGCTTATATTGCATTGCGTAAGGCTATGGATAAATTCCCTGCTGAATATCGTTTTGTGAAAAATCAAGGTGTTGCAAAATTCTTTGGTTGGTGGTGTTTCATTGTTACAGCTGCATGTTGTATTTTAGGTATGTATTCTACTGATACATTTACTATGATTTTGAATGTTATTACACCAATTGTTTTAACTGCATTAGGTTTAATTATGCCTGCAATTAAAAAGAGAGAAAAAGTACAAGCTGAATAAAAAAAGAGACATATCCTTTTGGACTACCAGAAGGATATGTTATAATATACAAGAAAAATATGGAGGTGTTAGCAGTGTATAAAGAAATTTCTCAAGAATTATTAGATTTTCTTCAAAAAAGTCCTTCAGCTTTTCATGCTGTTGAAAGTATTAAGGAAGAATTGGTTAATCATGAATATCAAGAATTATTAGAAGGAAGTCATTGGACTGTTGTTCCTGGAGGAAAATATTTTGTAACTAGAAATAATTCTAGTATTATTGCTTTTCATGTTGGAACGAAATTAGATCGTTATGGTTTTAATGTAGCTGCTTCGCATACTGATTATCCAACTTTTAAGATTAAAGAAAATGCTGAAATAGAAGTGAAAGGTAAATATACACAATTGAATACTGAAGGTTATGGTGGTATGTTGTGTGCAACTTGGTTTGATCGTCCTTTGTCTATTGCAGGAAGAGTATTGGTTAAAGATGGTGATCACTTTGTAACTAGATTATTAAATATTGATAGAGATTTGATTATGATTCCTAATATGGCAATTCATATGAATAGAGCTGTTAATGATGGTTATGCATATAATAAACAAATCGATATGTTACCATTATTTGGAGGAGCAGATACAAAACCAGGTGATTTTAAAAAATTAATAGCTGATGAATTAAATGTTGATGTTAAAGATATTTATGGTAGTGACTTGTATCTTTATAACAGAATGGCACCATCTATTTGGGGTGCTCATGAAGAATTTATTTCTTCTCAACATTTAGATGATTTACAATGTGGATTTACATCTTTAAAAGGATTTTTAAAAGGTTATAACGACGAATCAATTAATGTGTTAGCTTGTTTTGATAATGAAGAAGTTGGTTCACAATCAAAACAAGGAGCTGGTTCAACATTCTTATATGATGTTTTAAAACGTATCAACAAGGCATTAGGAAAAGATGAAGAAGAATACTATCGTGCTTTGGCTTCTAGTTTTATGTTAAGTGCTGATAATGCTCATGCTGTTCATCCTAATCATCCTGCTAAGACAGATGTTGCTAATTGTGTTTATATGAATGAAGGTATTGTTGTAAAATCACATGCTGGACAAAAATATACGAGTGATGCACTTAGCATTGCTGTTTTTAGAGGATTATGCGAACGTGCTGGTGTTCCTGTACAATTCTTTGCCAATCGTTCTGATGAATTAGGAGGAAGTACATTAGGAAATATTGCTATGTCACAAGTTTCTATGAATAGCGTTGATATAGGTTTGCCACAATTGGCTATGCATTCAACTTATGAAACTGCTGGTATTAAAGATACTTATTATATGATTAAGGTGATGGAAGAATTCTTTAATTCACATATTAGTGAAGAAAGTAGTTCGGTTTTAAAGGTAACAAAATAATGAAAAAGCAAGAAAAAAAATATGATTTATTTTATGAGAATAGTGTGAAAGCAAAGTCTTTAAATGATGATTATTATCAAGCATTTGAAAAGGTTATGACTTATGTTTTTAAACATCAATCACAAGTTGTGAAAGCAAATATTTTATTATCAGAAGTATTGAATCAAATGATTGAGCATCAGGAAAACAAAAATAATGTTTCTTTGTTGATTCCTAAAACTATTAAGGAATATGTCAATAAAGTTGATAAAACAATCCATTATAAAGAAAACATGGTAGAGATGAAGCATAATGATTCACAACGATATACAATATCAGGATTGTGGATGACAATGTGTGGATATATTGTTTTACTCTTTATTAAAGAATTTTTAACAGATCACTATCTCATTCATTTTTCAATTGATTTTCTTGTAGCAGTTGTTGCTTTCTATATTGCTCTTCATAATATGATGAATCAATATAAGATAATCAAACGTTATCAATTATCTGCTAAAGCTTTTATAGTTGAATTGGTTGGTATGATTGTAGGCATATTTGTTATCATCATGACATTGAAGAGTCCCTTTGATATTTCTTTCTTGATATTGGTTGTTGCTTATATCACAAGTAAAAAAATATTTGAAAAAGAGCTAAAAAAATAAAATCTGGAAACTCATTCCAGATTTTTTTAATAATGTACGACAACAGGTGTTTTTGTACTTAAAGAACTATATAATTGTTTAGCTATATTAACAGGTAAATTGACACAACCATGTGAACCATTTGTTTTATAAATTGTTCCTCCAAATTGACTACGCCATGAAGCATCATGAAATCCAATTCCACCATTAAATGCCATCCAATAAGAAACAGGAGTTTCATAAGGCCAAGATCCATCAGGTAATCTTGTTCCTCTTAAAACACGATCACGTTGTTTGAAATAAACATAATATGTTCCTGGTGGCGTTCTTCGCCCTGTATCAGAATATAAACCAGTTACACAATCGGATTCTAATACCAAACTACCATTTTTAACATAATAAATATGTTGTTTCGTTAAATCAACTTCCACAAATGTATTTCCTAAGCCGTTGTTAGAAGTAGAAGCTTGTACACCAGTTGTTACGGGTGTTCTTGTTTCATGTTTTGAAGCAGCAATATCTTCTAGTAATCCCTTGACTTCTTCCTCTTGATTAAGTTTTAAACCATAATTACCACCACTAACAGTTACTTTACGATTATTTGCGAGTGTAAATGTCTTAGAAGTTCCTATGTTATTGATTTTCTTAGATAAGCCTGAAACAAATTCAGTGGCTTTTTCTTGAAAAGTTTTTTCATCACGATAATAGTTACCACTTTCATCAATAGATAGCCAACTCATAATTGTTGATCCATCTAAAACAACATTACCAGAAATTGTTTTGTAAGTAATAGAAGCATTGGCATATTTTTTAGCTGCTTCTAATAAACGAGTCAAACTTTCATCTTGTGAAGTGACTTTAGGTAAAACATAACCACCTTTATCAAAAACATTAATATCTGCTTCACCATTAGAAAAAGCTGTTTTGACAATTTCCTTTAATTTATCTGTATCTATAGTTGTTCCATTATCTTCTTTAACAATTGAAAAATCTTCATCTTTGTAAACAACTTTGGCATCCACAGGAGCTGTTTGTTGATCCTCATCTAAATGCTTTAAGCTCGTTATTGTTGATTGCAACTTTTCATCATCTACAGAAATAATATCATCTAAAGTTAATGCTTCTTTATCAAAGAAACTCATAAACCATAGTAAATGATTTTGTTGATCATAGAGATCATTTAAATGATTATCTTGATTATATTGAATTCCTGAATTATCAATTGTGATAGTTTCACTTTCATCATCAACAAACTTTAAATTTAAAGAATGATTATTGATTTTTTCTTCAATTTTTTGATGTGCTTTTTCTATTGATAATTGTGATACATCAATACCATTAACTGTTGTTTGATTTAAAAATTTCCCATTAAAATACAAAAGACCAATCAAATAAACAACAAGAATAAATGACATACAAGCAATAATCATGATTCTATATTTAATTTTTAAATGTGTATTTTTTTTGTTTTGAGATTTTTTTCTTTTTTTAATCATAATGAGTCCCCTCTATTAAACTATCATTAGTATTTTATGAATTTTTTAGAAAAATGTCAATCTATACAGCTTATTCACAAAGAAAATATGCATATTTGTGTCTTTTTTATAAGTGTTGATACAAGATATGGTATAATATGGAAGAAGGAGGGATAGCATGAAAAAAATCATTTTAATCATATTGACTTTTGTGTTATGTAGTTGTACAACAACTCCATCACAATCTTCAGAAACAAAAACTGAACCAGAACCGGTAGAAGAAACAAAAGTAGAGAAAACAGAGATTACATTAAGTTTTGTAGGAGATATAACTTTAGGCAATTTTGCAGGTATGTCATATGCGAGATCGTTTGATAAGTTATATTTAGATATGGATGGGGATAAGACTTATTTTTTAAAAAATGTGAAATCAACTTTTGAAAAGGATGATTTAACAATTGGAAATCTTGAAGGTCCATTGACAACTAAGACGAAACATATGGATAAAAAATATGCTTTTAAAGGAAAGCCTGAATATGCTGAAATTTTAAAAGCTGGGAATATTGAAGTTATGAGTATTGCGAATAATCATTCTATTGATTATTATGAAGCAGGAAGGACAGAAACGAAGGAAACTTTAGAAAAACAAAATATTGATTATTTTGGATATGAAAAAGCTTTGATTAAGGAAGTTAAGGGAAAGAAAATCGCTTTTATTGGTTATAGTTTTGCAAGTCAAAGTCAGATTCCAGCAGATATTAAAAAGCAAATGACTAAAGCAATTGGAGAATTGAAGGAGCAGGCAGATATTATAGTTGTTTATTATCATTGGGGAATGATGTATGAATATGTTCCAACGAAGAATCAAGTGAAATTAGCACATGAGACAATTGATTTAGGGGCTGATTTAATTATTGGAACTCATGCTCATGTTATTCAAGGAATGGAAACTTATAAAGGAAAGAATATTGTTTATAGTTTGGGTAATTTTTGTTATGGTGGAAATTTAAATCCAAGAGATACGGATTCTATGATTTTTCAACAAACATTTACTTTTGAAGATGATCAATTGGTTGATTCTTCATATCATGTACTTCCATGTGCAATGTCATCACATGAAAATAAAAACAGGAATAATTTTCAGCCTATATTATTAGAAGGTGATGAAAATGAAAGATGGCAGAAGAAGTTTCAAAAGTATTCAGATCAGATTCCTTCAGTAGAATAGTAAGTCTTTTGTGCATATGAATTGAAATTTATAAAGAAAAGACTATACTATGATTGAAAGTGAGGATATGTATATGGTAAATATTCAAAAAGTAGCAGTTATTGGATGTGGTTTTGTAGGTGCAACATCTGCATTTAGTTTGATTCAAAGTGGTATGTTTTCTGAAATGGTTTTAATAGATGCAAATCAAGATAAGGCAATTGGTGAAGCGATGGATTTGAGTCATGGCAGTGCTTATTCAACTCCAATGAAAATATACGCAGGTCAATATGATGATATTGTGGATGCTGGATTGATTGTTATTACAGCAGGGGCTAATCAAAAGCCTAATGAAACACGTTTGGATTTGGTTAAGAAAAATGTAGCAATATTTAAAAGTATTATTCCAGAAATTAAGAAAAGAAATTGTGAAGGTATTTTACTCATTGTATCAAATCCAGTAGATATATTAACTTATGTTACATTAAAATTATCTGGTTTTCCTGCTCATCGTGTCATTGGTTCAGGAACCGTCTTGGATACAGCTCGTTTGAAATATGTTTTAGGTGAGCATTTACAAGTAGATAGTCGTAACGTCCATGCTTATATTATCGGTGAGCATGGTGATAGCGAATTAGCTGTTTGGTCTGGTGCACAAGTATCAGGAATTCATATTAATCATTTTTGTGAATTAAGAGGACATTTTCAACATCAAGAAGCTATGGAAAAATTGTATCGTGAGGTCAGAGATAGTGCATATGAAATCATTAAGCGTAAAGGGGCAACATATTATGGTGTTGGTGTTGCAGTAAGGAGAATTGCAGAAGCTATTGTGAAAGATGAACATGCTGTTTTACCTGTTTCAAGTTTAATGAATGGAGAATTTGGTTTAGAGGATATTTGTTTAAGTATTCCAACTGTTGTTGGACAAAATGGTGTAGAAATGGTTGTAGATATTTTCTTGAATAATGAAGAGAATGAAAAATTACAATCTTCGGCTAAAGCATTGAAAGACGTTCTTGATAGCTTGGATTTAAAATAATGTAAAAAAGGAGATTTGTTGAGATCTCCTTTTTATTTTAGGTATGGTTTTCTAAAGTTTGTAGAAGTGCTCGCATTTGTTGTACACCGGCTGATTGTGAACGAATAATGTCGTTTAAAATAGGAATAAGTTCAGTACAAAGATCAAAACGTAATGCATTTCTTGACATATTAATAGCACCTACATGGTGTGGAATCATTTCATTGATAAAATTAATATTAATATTATTGCTGATTGGGGCATTAGCCATATCATTGAACATAGTTTCTGTAATGGCTGTAAAGGCTCTTTGATAATTGATTACATCAGTATTTTGATTCATAACTGTTGAGCATCGATCGAATGCTCTTAACATTGCTTGTATGCTTTGATTTTGAGTAGAAATAATATTCATAGCGATATTTTGGAGTTCAATATTAGTTGTATATTTAAGAATATTGTGCGACATATCTATGGCTGCTTCATGATGTGGTATCATTTGTAAAATAAAGTTATGAGATATGCTGTTGTTGAGATTGACATTTGTCATTCTTTGAATCATTCTATCTAATATTTGATAGAATTCATCAAGATATTGTTGCGTGACTTGACTTAATTGATTGTCCATAAAATCTTCCTTTCTCTAATAATATATGTATGTTTTTGTTTTATGTGAAGCACTAAATTTATGATAAACAAATTGAAGAAAGGGCTTACATTTGCTATAATAAAACAAAAGAGGAAATTAACAGGAGATTGTAAGATGAATAAGTTAAAGAAAATGATACTTATAAGTTTAAGTGTGATGATGGTAGTAATGAGTGGGTGTTCTGCTCAAAAGAAAGGAACATCGGGGACAAAAACGATCATGATTTATATGATTGGTAGTGATTTGGAGGCTCAATATGGTTTTGGATCTTTTAATATTGATGTCATAGAAAAGAGTGGTGTTGATTTAGAAACAACAAATATTCTTTTAAGATTAGGTGGCTCTTTATCATGGCAAAGTGATGAGGTAAATCAAGATGGTGGTCTCTATGAATTAAATCAAGATTATACGTTAACAGAGATTCATCATGAGAAAGCAGATATGTGTGCTCCAGAAACATTATCTGAATTTTTAAATTATACTTATGAAAATTATAAGACTGATAGCTATGATTTGATTTTATGGGATCATGGTGGAGGTTCTATTTTGGGATATGGTTATGATGAGGTTTATACGAGTACGTTAAAAT
>Ga0129308_1002182_pt1 | contig 17459 bp, 21 predicted proteins | sample L827metagenome_FD_94440 | JGI IMG/M metagenome (GOLD analysis project Ga0129308, IMG submission 94440) | Ring-tailed lemur group fecal microbial communities from Wisconsin, USA - L827 metagenome | ecosystem: Host-associated > Mammals > Digestive system > Large intestine > Fecal | place: USA...
GCACCTTGGAGTGAAAAACTCCAATCTATCAAAAATCGCATGTGAATTATAGTGAATTACTCCAACTCGCAAAGGGCTGGGGTAATTTTATATTTGACCGCGGTATTATTTGGCGGTTACACTGTACCTGTTAGAGAATCAACAGGAACAGTAAAATGTAGTGAGGTGATTTGATATGCGTAAAAAAGAAGATAAATATGATTTCAGAGCCTTTGGTCTTGCAATCAAAGAAGCTCGTATGAAACGGGGATTAACCCGTGAACAGGTGGGAGCAATGATTGAGATTGACCCACGCTACTTAACAAATATTGAAAACAAGGGGCAACACCCTAGTTTACAGGTCTTCTATGACCTTGTATCATTACTCAACGTATCTGTTGATGAATTTTTCCTGCCTGCGTCTGATCTGGCTAAAAGCACCAGAAGACGACAGTTGGAAAAGCAACTTGATAATATGTCAGATAAAGACTTAATTATCATGGAAAGCGTCGCTGACGGAATCATCAAGTCTAAGGAAGTGGCGGAAGAATAACGCTCCACTTTTGATTACCAATAAAATAAGCCGATAACCCAAGAAATACTTATTCTCGGTGTTATCGGCTCTGCGTCTTAGCGTCTGGCTCTATAACAGTTATTTGTTGTTGCCTTACATTGATTAGGCTTTCTTGTTTACATTTAGGGCAGAATAGAGGATAATTTATCAATTCTGTATCCTTTCGTATTTTTGTGCGTGTTTTATTTCTGCATATAGGGCAGTATATCCATTTTTTTGTTATCATTCGTTTCCTCTCTAATATGCTATTTTATTGTAAACTCACATGCCAAATAATATGTGTCATAATCCCAATCTTTTGGGGATTCAAAATAAGAAACACTTATAATTATCCGATAATGCCCTGATGGGAGTTCACCATAAAACGAAGAAATATCATATGCTAACCTCAATCTTTCTGATGGTTTTATAATAACATCATCTTCATTGTTTTTTGACGGGTCAGAAAGTTGAGTTAATTGATACCATACATCTGATTGTTCTGCCTCGATTTCAAAATAAGATTCTGAATAATGGTATTCTTTATCAGAGTTGTTCTCGATAAAAAATGTCGCATTCTCTAAGTTAAAATCCCATTTTTTATCTAACGTAATTTCAACATCTGATAAAGAATTGATTTCTTCTTCATTTCCATAAGGCGAAACCTCGTAATATTCTTTAAAATTTTGTGGGAATACATTTTCCTCATTTTGTGATGAATTGCACCCAGATAAAATGCTTACGACTATTACTAAAATTATGCAGATACATTTTTTCATTTTTAAAACCTCCTCGATAAATGTTCAGTCCAATTATATGGAGCAAATATCTATTTTTCATCAACATCTATGATTTTTATCCAAGCTGTAACACACGCTCCACCCTTATCATTATTCGCAATTTTCAATGTACCTCCATGCCTTTCACACAATATTTTACAAATATTTAATCCTAGACCTAAATGTTCAGTCGTAGTGTCTTGCGACGATTTGTAAAACGGTAATGTCACACGCTCTATATCACTATCCTTAAAACCGCAGCCATCATCAGAGACGGAAATCAATAAATATTGTTTTTTCATACTAATGTCAATATCTATCATTGAATTGGCATATCTAATACTATTAGATAATAAATTTTCATAAATCTGTACAACAATATCAAGATTGATAAATAGGTTTTCGTTATTATTACAGCTTGTCTTAATAGAGTATTTTATGTCTGTACAAAGCAGTTCTGTTGTATCTGACAAAGCTTTTAATAGTAAGTTAAAGTTTATGGTCTCTTTTTCGATTTCTATATCTTCTAATCGGTATAGATTCGTCATGGCATTAACGTATTTTTCAAGTCGTTCCACATTCTTACGCATTGTTGATAATTCATCAATTACCTCTTGTTGGGAAACTAATCCTTTTGGAATAAATGATAACAACATTGTAGTATGCCCTTTAAGTAGTGTTAAGGGAGTACGCAAATCATGCGAAAAAGCAGCATTTAATCGTCTTTGTTCAGCAAACTGTCGTATCATTTTTTGATTGTTTTGATATAAACAATTTTTCATTTTTTCAAATGCAAGACACAGCTTACCCATTTCGTCTTTATAGGGGTAATACAGAGTAAAGTCCAATTCGTTGTTTTCAATTTTGCTATAAGCATTAGTTAGTAACTTTATCGGTCTCGCCAATTTTCGTTTTATAAAAATAGTTACGCAAAGTATCATACTGAATGAAAGAGCAACAGGAATAGTGGCAATATTTATCATTCCTAAAGTAGTATCTACAATCCTATCTTGTTTGGTAAAGTTTGGTGAGACCTCAATATAAGAAACATGATTTGGATAAACGTATTCTTGTACCGGGCGTTCTTTTTGATAGTCTACAACAAAACTACATACTTTCTTTTGGCTTGCATTATATATTGTATACTCTGTCTGGTCATTATTGTATTTTGCTATAAATGAACCATTTTCAGGTATATCATATCTTGTTGTCATGTCCTCATATTTATAGTTAAGATTCATTCTATAATTATCAACAAGAGCAATGGCAGTAACACTTATAGTAATACCAACTACTAAAGAAATAAGTGCGTAAAGAATAAATGAAATTTTAATACTCCTGTTATCAATATAGTATACTAATTTTTTTCCCCTTATTTTTTCCACTTATATCCGCACCCCCAAACAGTTTCTATATAAGGATTATCACTCATAGAAAGAAATTTTGTTCTTATCCGTCGTATATGTTCCGTAACAACAGAATTGTCACCGCAACCATCTAGCCCCCATACTTTTTCATAGATTGTTTCACGGTCGAAAACAATACCTTTGTTTTGTGAAAGAAATTCAATTATATCAAATTCTTTCTTCGTAAAGTTTATTTCAGCATTTTTATAAAAAACCGTTCGTGATGAATAATCAATTACTATATTTTTATCGAACTGTACTATTGCAGACGAACTATGCCTTTTCTCTCTCCGCAAATGGGCAGCAACTCTAGCTTCTAATTCATCAATAGAGAAAGGCTTTACAACATAGTCGTCAGCACCGATAGCAAACCCCTTGATTTTATCACAGTCCTCAACACGAGCTGTTAAAAAAATAATAGGACAGGAAACATAATTTCTAATCGCCTCACAAACTGTAAAGCCATTCATATCTGGCATATTTATATCCAACAGAATAATATCGGGGTTTTTAGTGATTGCATTTAGTGCTTCTTTTCCGTTAATTGCTGTATACACTACATAACCAATCTTGTAAAAATATTGATTTAACATTGATACAATATCTTTTTCGTCGTCTACAATCAAAATACTCTGTGCCATAATTCGTTCCTCCTTAGTCAGTATATCTTATCATGGAAAAAACAATTTTTTAACAACTTCTATCTATTACATGCGTGTGACTATCAATTTGACATTTTTACATCAATTACAATGTTACATTTTCATATCCATATATCCATTCAAACAATAACGCATTTTACCTGCTGCAATTATTATAATCCCTTAAATTAATTGTAACAACTCCAATAATCAGCTTACAAACCATACCTCGGTATGATTTGTAAGCCTTTCTTCATGCTATCCCACAACCTTCCAGTTACCGCCTGTCTTTTTCAGTACCAAATCAAACTGTGAAATTTGTGTGGCTTTTGTTCTCTGGTCGAGGTATTTCACAGCCACCGACACCTTTACCTGTTCCCCGTCTGACGTAAATACAGGGTTTACCAGTTCTGAAAATGTGTATTCTCGATTCACTGGCTCAAGCACATTTCCAGATACATAGTATGCCAGTTCCTTTTCCGTTGCAGTTGGATAGAGCTTGAAGAATGTTTCCAAGAACTCGTTCACTTCCGATATTGTGGCAGCGTCCACCGTTCCGTCAGACTGCTTCATAGTCGGTTCGTAGCTGGATTTTATAGGTATACTGCTGATGGTCGGATTCTGTGTAATCACCATATCCCCGTTATCATCCACATAGACCACAACGGTATAAGCAGAAGTATATTGCGTGGACTTTTCGCCCTCCGTTACCGTTTGATCTACAGAGTAGGTAACGGTAAAGTCGTTCTCATTCGTCTGTTCAATATCCCATATCTTCACATCTGTAGCGGTGGAGCTGGTCGGTATATCCGCACGCACCGTATCTACATTCAAATCCTGTAATTCTTTGGTAAGATACTGACTGATTTTATTTGTCCTTGCGTCAATGGCTTCCTGTGAATTGCTCCATGAATAATAGCACTTTGCAAATGCCTTGACGAAATTCTCTATCTTGTTGGTATCAACAATCCGTTGTTCAATGACTTCCTTTTCATGTACGGTGTGCATATCAATGGCGGTGAAATTCTTATATACGCCAAAGCTGACACTTACAATGAGAAGCAGCCACAAGGCAATCACGGTTTTCTTATGCGTGCCGACTTTCATCACAGGGACTTTCTTTTCTTTCTTCGGTTTCGATTCTTTCTCTTTTTTCTTAAATAGCATAGCACCATTCCTTTCTTAGTTGGTTTTCACTCGTCCAGCACCTATCAGATGTTGCTGCCAGTATGAACTTGTTAAATCGGTATATCCGATAGGGTCGCCAGCGTGATACATTCTGTTGTTTCCTGCGTATATCCCGACGTGGGTTACATACGTTCCAGCGTTATAGGTCGAATGGAAAAATATCAAGTCACCAGCTTTTGCCTGTGCAAGCGGTATGTGCTGGGTAGCGTCGTACTGTGTCTGTGCGGTTCGTGGCAGACTGATACCAGCCTTTCCATAGCACCACTGCACCAGACCCGAACAGTCAAAAGAAGTGTTGGGATTGCTGCCGCCATATACATATTTCCATCCTTGATATTTCAGAGCTTCATTAAAGATTGCCTGTACCGTAGCGTCGTCAAAGTGGGCGACCGCAAGATATTGAGCCACCAGTTTTACATAGAACATATTTCCGTACTTGTAACGCCAGCCGCCATTTTCTTTAATGGAAATCTCATTTTTATAAGTGATTTTGACACCGCCAGATTTCTCCTTTGCAAAGCTGACCGCCAGCTCAAAGGTGTATTTCTTTCCATGACTGGCAACGTAATCTATGAACCCACCGCCATAGTTATAGGCTTGTACCACAGTGTTGATGTCGCAGCCTTTTTCTTTACAGGAAGAAAGCAGGGACGCAAAATATTTACACCCCTGCTTAATGGATTCTTCTGTGGAAAGGGAGTTAGACGGCAGACCTAAAGATTCGCTGGACTGCATAACGTCTACCGCAGTACCGCCAGATTCTACCTGCATGATAGCAAGCAGATAGTTCACATAGTCCGAAATCCCGTATTCCTTTGCATATTTTTCGACTGTTGGCTGATGTTGCAGCACTTCCGCTGACAAATTCAGACCTGAATAGTCAATACGGGAAGTGCTGTTTTCTTCATCATCCGAAGTCACAATAAACAGGAACAGAAGCAGACTGCTAATCGCTACAAAAATCCCACCGAATACCGCAAAGTGTCTTAGCTTCATTTCTGCTTTCCTTTCTTAAAGGTGGATTTTTTCACAGTCTTTCTCTGTCGGTTCTGCGTGGTCTGTATGGTCTGTTTCTGACACTGTGTAGTCTGCTGGGTTACATTGGAAACAGGAACAGCATTTTGTCTGACGTTTTGTGCCTTGACCTGCTCTGTCTTTTGCACAGGAGATTCCTTAACAGGTCGAACCTGTTCTTTCACAGTAGAAACAGGTGGATGGCTCACGACAGATTGTATGTTGGAAGCTGCCGCCTGCGGAGCTGCTTTCGCAGGTACAGGCGTTGTCACTGGTCGCTCATGCACTGGGGCAGTTCCTTTTGTCACTGATCCAGCGTCCTGTTTCGCTCTGTCCAGTTCCATACGTTTCTCGGCAATGGTCTGTCGGTGCTGGTTCTCCCTGTCAGCACGTCCCTGTTTTCGGGTGGATTTTTCAGTTACAATCCCTCGCTTGAAGTCAGACACATTTTCCTGTATCTGATGTACCCCGTTATGTAAGGCGTACTCTGCCTGTGTCGGCATATCTTTCACCTGCTGTTTTACCAGATGTGCTTTATCTTTGATACGGTCAGCGGTATCAAGAGTCGCACCGACTTTTGCACCTGCCCGTTGTCCAAAACTGGAAGAAGCCGAATTATCATAGGTCGGTCTGGCACGACTGCCTGTTTTTGTTGTATCTGTTTTTCTAGTTCCGGCTACAGCCGCCGCACCGACTACACCGCCAGCAGCACCAGCAGCAAGCGTCCTTCCGATTTTTCGCTCCAAGCGTCTTGTCCCTCGGTGCAGAAACATATACGGTCGCCGCATGATTTGTCGGCTCATCTGCTGGGTATCACTGGACTGTAAGCTGAACATTGCCATCAAATCACCCAGCTTGAAGTAGATTCCTGCAAAGGTGACTATCTGTAAAAATGCTACCATAAAGAACGGGTATCCCACGGAAATGTTGTAGAACATTGTAGAGATACTAAATGCAATGGTGATAATCAGCGTGATTCCTGCCCGAATCATTATGGTGTTGAACAGCTTCATCAATGCCTTTTTCGCCATGCCTTCATAGGTCGGTATCATGGAAAGGACAAAGCTGATAGGCAGGAACATGGCATAGATGATAAATAGCACTTGCGAAAATATCATCATCCCCGTAAGCAGGAATACGAAAACGGAAATCCCGATATTGAAGATGAACAGGAACACTACCGTCCCCAATCGGCTCATGGTCTTTGTGACAGTCAGGTTCGCATTGTCGTTATCCTCAATCTCGGAGATAACAACGTCCTGCCTGTCGTCCGTATCTGGACTGGCAGATAACAGACTTTCCACACGGTCAGCTCCCAGCGTGTCCATATCCGATTCGTCATACTGTAATAGCAGCCACGGTTGCTGCACCTGTATAGAGAATAAGCTTTCCCGTATCAAATCCACGCTGTCTTTTCCTTTGCTGTCGGATTCTGGCAGTACAATCTTTGTACCAAGCGACAAGGCAGCATTGCTTACATCTGCGGAAAAGTCATTGATTTTCGTGATATAGTTCGGGGCATAGGCGATAAAGGAAGCGGACAACAGGAACACCACCAGAAAGTTGATGACCGTATGAACCGCCTTTGTGGTTTCCCTTTTGATTAGTCCTGTGTAGGCTACATAAATCCCCATTACCAGAATGAGGATAAGCAGGAATCCCACATAAAATCCCTCACTGGAAAAGCCGGTGGATGTCACACCAGCCAATGTCTGGATGTTCTTCCCGATAGAAGTTGCAGTATCAGAAATAAAATCCAGTTTGTAGGCTTCCTGCCCCACATAGCCTGTCGCATTGGAGATATAAAGGCTCACCGTCCAGATAAAATTTGTGACCGCATACAATCCGTACTGAATACTTTTCCCGATACCGTCAAGCCAGTTCCACGGTAGCCAGTCCCAGCTTGAATCCACATAGAAATCCAACTGATAGTTTTCCAGTGGATATTTGGAATACAGGTTAGCGTCATTCACCGTATTATCTACCAGACCAGCCGCATGAGCTACCGTTCCTGTAATAGATAGAAATACCAAAACTCCCAGAATGACAGAAAGTATGATAAGCAGATAGTGGACTGCCTTTTTCTTAGTCATAAGCTTCACCTCGATTCTTCCGACTGTACGGGCGGTCTGGTATCAAAGGCATGGAACAGGTCAGCAAAGACAGGGTGAATCTGGATAACACCCACACGCCCGTACAAATCTTGAAACAGGCATTGTCCGTTCTCTAAATCCCGAAGTCGTTTCTGGTTGTTCTCGTCCTCTTTATCCACACTGAAAAATTCAAGGGTATTCTTGATTTCTTTTATATCTGTGGAACGGAAAGCAAATTTCAGACCGATATTGTTCTTCATCTTTTCGTCGTCCACATCCCCAGAGTTCTGTGTCACGAAGTAGACAGCAGCGTTCATGGAACGACCAGCACGAATCAGTTTATTGGAGAGTGCTTTTCCCTGTGCCACCTGTAAGAACGTCCATGCTTCATCCAAATCCACCATCTTGAAAATGCTCCTGTCCGAATGGATAAAATCTAAGGCAAAGGTACTGATTACGATAAGCATAGCCACCGATAATAACTCCATTGTGGTGTATTCCTCAAACTTTGTTTCTTTGTCTGGCAGCACAAGGTCAGCCACCTGTATGATGTTGAGCTGCCTGTCTAAGCTGATGGACTGCTCCACGTCACCATTGGAAAAGAGCAGATGTGCAAAATCATAGTCTGTCATACTTTCGATATGGTCTGCGATATTCTCCGCAACGGGCGAACCATCTTTCCTTAGTTCCTCAATGACACGCAATAGTCCTCGTTGTTCACTCTGTGTCACGGTGCGGACAGCACGACGCAGCACAGGGAACTTCTCACCGTCACGGGAAGAGATACCCGTAAGGAATGTGAGTATATCTATTGCCAGACTTTCAGCGTCTTTGGTACGCTGCATAATCACATAAGGGTCAAGCAACCCTTGATTCTGTTCTTCACTGGTAAGGTTTACGATTTTGATTTCATGTGCAATATCGGGTAAGGTTTCCTGCCAGTTGCCACGTTCCGATTTCGGGTCAACAATGACCGCCTTTCCTCCGAACAGTACCGCATAATAGATGATGAGGTTATTGCAGAACGATTTACCGCCACCAAGAGAGCCAAGAAAAGCCGAAGCCAGAGCATTGGTAACAGACCCCTTTACGCTCTGTGCTGCAAGGCTCGGTTTCAGATACACATTTCGTCCTGTATCTAAGTTATAGCCGATATAGATTCCATCACTTTCCCCAAGCTGCTGTGTTGCTCCAAATCCAAGACCAGCCAAGAAATCACTGGTAACATACTGGATATAATCATTGATGTATCGCTTGCTGGATGGGATAAATTCACCATGCAGACCGAGCATATCCCCGAATGGTCGCACCAGCTTTACGTTGAGGTCGTCGTAAAAATCCTTGACTTCATCACAGCGGCGTTTCAGTTCATCCAGACTGTCCGCAGCCACACGGACAACGTAGGATAATTTATACATGGATTCTTTGGACTGGTCGAGATTGGTTTCCAGTTCGTTCACCGAATCGAGAGCTTCCATCACATTGCTTCCCGTTTCGTTATTAGATTCCCACGCATGGTTATCCAAATCTTTCAATTCCTTTTTCTTGTTGCGGACAGTAGTAAGAGCTTTCTTGTTTGTCACAATCTCTACATTCATGGAAGTAGAAACGGGGAACGTGAACTGCTGTTGTTGGTAGTAAAAGATTTCCGAAGATGGAAAATCCAGCTCCCCTACGATATTGTTAATCGTGAAGTAGACAACATACGTTGTCTGATCTTCACTGACAATCTTTAGGTATCGCTGGTTTTCTTCTATCATGCAGCGTGTCGGACGGATAAGGTCATAACGCTTCACCAGCGTTTCACACTTTAACTTCTTGACTGGCAGTTCATAGGAATAATCTTCATAGGCAACACCTGTCTTACCGTAGATGTGTTCAATGAGATACCCGAAGTCGTTCTTATCCAGTCTGCGTACTTTGAATCGTCTGGAAATCTTACTCTCCAAGAGCTTTTCCATCTTTAGAAAACGGTTGATTTCATCATTACTCATGGAAACAAAGTCGCCCATCAGCTTGTGATTCACTTCATAGATAAAATCTGCAAAGCTCATAGCCGCTGTTTTTCTCATGTTCTTCAGATTGATTTCTTCCTCATTTACCAGCAGCTTGAATCCCAGAAAAAAACGATAGTCCACTTGATTCTCGCCAATCATGGAAACCAAAGCTTCCGTCTGTTCATCCACCTTTGCACAGGCTATCTCACGAAGTCCACCTGTGATTTCTTTTTTGGAACGCTCCTGTATGGCACGCAGGCTGGATTCCGTACTAATCTGCAAGGCATGGATTTTTCCATCACGGTTCTGGGCGATAAGCTGACGGAAGTTGTCATGCACCAGATATTTTTCTTCTGGTGACAGGAACGAATAATTGTAGGGTATCAACTCATAGTAGGCAAAACATTCACCATCATGGTTGAATACCAGATTGTTTTCAATATATTTAATCGGGAACATACATCACACTCCTTACTGTGGTAATACTTTCATCAAGTGTCTGGTTTCTTACTCTGACCGCCTTGCCAGCATAGGTCACTTTCGGTCGCAGGAAGAATGAAACACAGGATTTCAAGAATCCGAAAGGTTTCTTTCCGTCAAAGGTCTTTTGCGATACGAACCATGTAAAAGCGACAGGTATTCCAATGTATTTTAAAAATGCACCCTCAATCAGACTGAATGGCGGCAGCTCTCCAAAGAGGATAACCACCAGCAGCGATACGGTGAACCATGCCATCTGACTAAACGTGACAGGGAACGGGAGCTGAAAATCATTGATGGCATAAATGACTTTTTCCACGCTCCAAATGCTGGTATAGCTTCTTATTTTCTTCAAGTTCTTTCACAGCTCCTTTCTTTGTAAAATGGAAACAGCGACCTGTATCACACAAGCCGCTGCATAAAAAATACCAGTGTCATTTCACTGGTGAATGTTACATTATTCAGTTGTTATGGACACTCGAACACGCCATGATTGGTGACGACGAAACGCCCCTCCATATCAAGGTCACGCCCGTAGGCTTCATAGTCTATGTAGTTCCTTATCCTATCTGGGATTTCCCCAAGACTTTGCAATTCATCTATGAAGTAATAGGCAACGTCTGTCATACTGCCACAATCGGGATAGTGGATAATATCGTCTGCGTGTTCGCACAAATCCTCCAAGCTGCTGTAATAGCCAAGCAGCTCCGATAACTCGTCCTGTATATCCTCTGATAAGTCTTCCACCATTTCACATAGGCGGTTTACTTCCTCAATGGACGTATATTCGTCAATCTCAAAGGGCAGCTCATAATCATGGATGGCGTATTCCTCGTAATACTCGTTCAAGCCGATACGTTCTGCCATTTCGTCATAGTCAATGGGCGGTGTGAACCATGCACCTACCAGCTCGCCCTCGTTATATTTTCCGAGATTGGCAACGTAAACTCGCATTTCCTCGATAATCCATCCCCCCTTTACTGGTAGCGGAACACACCGCTTTGAGTGAATAAATACTTATCGCTTGCTTCCAGCTCACGCCCATAGGAAGCATAATCAATATGCTTTAACAGGTCAGCAGGAATCTCACCGAAAACCGATTCTTCTGTAATCAGAAATTGTGCGAGAGATTGTGCGTCCTGTACGTCATAATGAATAATCTCGTCCTTATGGTCGATAAAGTCCTCAAAATTTATGAACCATTTTTCCTGTATGGCTTTCATTTCGTTACCGACAGGTGTTCCCTCAATCTCTAACACCATGCGGCAGTTGCGGTTGACTTCCCAGATGGAAGTATCGGATTGAACAGGAAATGGAAGCTCATAATCGGCAATGACTATCTGTTCTTCATGTTCTACACCCAGCTTTTCCTTGACTTCTTCAAAATCCACAGGGCAGTTAAACCATTCGCCAGAATAGCCATCTTCATCCTCACTGTATGGTTTCGTATTGTTTAACAGGTAGATTCTCATTTCATACAAGGCATATCACTTCCTTTCGTCTGTTCTAGTATTCCCATTATAACAGCATAATCTACGCCGAATACATAATGAGAAAATTTTTCTAACTGTTCCATAGGATAGGCAAGTGGTGACTGTCGTTTGATCACTTCCCATACCTTACGCTTACGGTAAGGCAGGTCAGAGATATACTCACAGTCGATCCAGTATGCCATATCCTCAAAAATGTCTTGTTTCAAAAGTTCTCCTTTCAATAGAAAAAGCAGCAAACCATATAGATTTACTGCTAAAATAATAACTATTGCTTTAATAAGTTTAACGATTTAATAACATCAAAGTTTTTAGTATCTGTATCAAATATTACAACATCCATACATCTTTTGTACATGTCATTAAAAAATAAGTTGTTTCGCCTTTTTATAGAATAGCCTGCTCTAAACATTTCCTTAACACAAAGTGAACTTGCCCAATTCTGAAGTGGAATGGTGAATTTGATGTTGTTAATATCCACTTTATTTATTACTTTTGAATACCGTTCCATTATCCATCGACTATCTGAATCCCACATTCTTTTTTCTTCTATGCGAAGAATCACTTCATTAACACATTTTGCAAATATGCTAACCGCATTGTCTGCCAACTGAACAAGTTCTTCTTCCTCACTATCAACAAAATCTAAATTCACATCAAATTGTTCAAGTTCAGATAAAAACGCTTTATCATAACCATCTATTTTATCATGATGAATTTGAATAGAAGAATTTTTTAAATTTTCTTGCCATTTCAATGTAATAATAAGTTCAGAAAGACAGTTTAAATTTATTACATTCACATATCGGGGATTATCGTAGCACCCATAGGAAAGGATATCTTTTATCCAACATTCATATTCTTTATCTTCCAATATCTTATTAGCCATCATTATGAGTGGATTACCATCGTGTGGAATTTCTACATATTCATGAGCAACAATTTTCTTTAATAATTTTTCAAAGTTTTGGGGTGTCGGCTTTTTTACCAGCTCACAATATTCAATTAAAAGTTCCTCACCGTAGAAACATAATTCAGCCGCCAAAAAATAAAATTGTACTGAAAAAGCTGTTTGAAATTCATATCCTAAAATAAACAGCAGTAACAGTGTTGCCAAATAAAACTTCTTGTCATAAATACAAATTTTGAAATGACTATCATCCAGTATATTATCTATGAAATACTTCAATTCATCATTATATTTTCTAGTCATTAAGTCGCTACCTTTTATTTCTTCTTCGATATTAAATTTCTTTTTGAATTGCCTATATTTCTTTACAAGTTTATTTTTTTCTCTTTCACTTTCTACTTTAATTGCACATAAAACAAAATGACGTTGTTTCTTAAAATTAAATTTGTTTCCGTTGGTTATCACACATCCTGTGTTTCCAGACTCATCTATGTACAATTCCATGTTACCACTTCCTCTTTATGTCATAATAAATGCTACATTAAGCTGGCTTTGTAAAAATTACGCCCTATGAGTTGTATATAATCGCATAAATTCATCTGCGAACCCTTTTACTAAATCTCTGTCAAGAGCAGTTGCTAATGTTTCATCATTATTTCTGGCGTTTTTACTCCAATTATATGAACCATGCATTACAAACTCGAAATCAATGATACAGAACTTATCATGCATTCTGTTTGATAAATATGTTCCACTTAAAGGTACTTTTACAGTATCAAATGTTTCTTCGAGTTGTGATAATAAATGTCTGTTACTTGCTTCATCTGATGTAACAATTCTAATACTTACACCAGCATTCTTTCTTAATACAAGTTCCTCATATATTTCATCGTCTGTAAACCATGCAACCGCAGCCCAAATAACATATTTGGCATTTCTAATACCTTGAATAATTGTGTCTTTAATCTCATCGAAAAAAACGTCATGTTCTTTATATTCATCACATTCTAATTCAACAGGCTTTGGTTTAATATGAAGTGAATTAAAATCATACTCATCTGATTCAACATAAACCATAGCAGCTAAATCATTCAGTTGCGCTTGCAGTGCTCGTGCGGTTTTTAACATAGGAACAGGTACACGTAAATCTATGTTTTCCCAACATTGCCAAGATTTTCTTGTAAAAGAACTTGTTTTATCAAAGGTAATCATTGAATTTCTTAAAATACCAAGTAACTTATCTTTATTTTCAATATCATCATATTTTACTGTTTCTATCATAGTTCTAATAAATTGTTGTTCGTTCATAAATACCTCCAATACTCCATCAAACATATAAATATTTTAGCATTGGAGATATTTGAACACAATAAAATTTTACGCCCCTATAATATTATTGAACAACTGCAACAGCACATCTTTTACGCCAGCCGCATTGAATACCAAGCCGACAGCGATTAAGGCAACTACTAAAAATCCGATAAGTTTGGAAAACTCACGTTTAAATCCGAGGTATACCCCGATAACCACGATTGCCATAAGTACAAGTGACTGTGCATTGCTTAAAAACCAAGTGTATAAGTTCTGTCCAAAATTCATTCTTTTTTTCTCCTTTCGATTTCTTCCATGCTTCTGTCAAAACTGCTCCCAGCTTGCAAAAGACACAGGGTAATGATTCCGATACCAGCACCAAGCGATACCAGAAATAAATCAAACAACAAATGCTTCATGCGTTCATTCCTCCTGTTCTGTAATGATTTCTTCTGTGGAAGTGGTCTGCTGTTCAATCAGTTTTTTATGATGCTCCGTAAGTTTTGTGTGGTCTAAAATATCTTTGAGGTAAGTCGTACCGTTGGTACAGTCTATCTGTTCTAATACTTTCCAAGTAGGAGCGACCTGTCTGCTTATCCAGTTCAGTGTCCGTGTGAGCGTATAAGGCTCTGGTTTGGTCGTTAGTTTCAAACGCCCACGATCAGAGCCGATAAAGTACGCCCATCTTTCATTTGTTTTCCATTCGCTACGTCGCTTATCCACCTCACTGTCAGCGAATCGCATATAACGATTGATAATAGAAAAAGCGGTACGTTCTGCGTCATGGTAGGTCAGCAGGTCACGCACCGCATGATAAGCTCGCTCATTTTTCAGTCGGATTTCAAAACGGTTCTTGATTTTTGTATCTTCTATGGGAATATCATATTTGACATACTGTTCATAGTCCTTTTCGTAGATACAGAAATAAACCTCCGATTTGAGCGAACCGACATACAGAGTATTTCCCATCCCGTATCTGTCCTGTTCGTGACTTCGCACCAGCTCACCACTTCGGTAGCTCTTGAAGCTGCGGAATACGGAAATACATTCTTCGTGGTTACATTTTTCTGTCAGCTCTGGAATATCCAAGATTCCTACCATATCGTTGATGGCAAGGTCAAGACGCTTCACCACACCTCCCTCTATCAGAGCGTCCATGAGAAAGTCAAGCCAGCTCCTGTGCTGTGCCAGCAGGTAACTTTCCATCTGGCGGCAGCCTTTTCCTTTCAGTTCCAGCAATGTGCCTTTTTCTTTATCGGGTGAAGTGAGTAGAGTACGAACACATCCCCCAAGACATAATGCTCTGAATAAGAGTAAAATCCGTAGTCCTCATGTATCATAACGTCCATCCTCAATCTGAGAATATCTTCAACGACGTGTTTTACATCCTGTGTAGGAAAGCGGATTCGCACATAGTCCAAGACCATTTCCAGCGGATTGTCTGGATTTAATCGTTCCAGAGCGTCCGTAAGTTTTGTTTTGATTTCTTCGGTCAAAACAACTTTTCCAGATTCCAAGCGGCTGACATATTCTCGGCTGACACCAGCCATGACAGCTAACTGGTTCTGGGAAACGCCGTACTGCGTCCGCTGTTCTTTCAGTTTGTTTATCCAGTCGGTATCATTCAGTGAAAATCCCTCCAATCGAAAAAGGAATGTGACATTTACCGAATTTGTCACACTCCCTTGAATGTACTGAAAGTCCACTGTTTTAGCGAACTTTCCGATATTTTTATGACTGTTTCCAGTTGATTTGTGCCCCCCTGTTAGATACTGGGGGCTACTGGTTGGAGTGGCTTTTGCCACCCCAACACAGGCTAGTCCGTACCTGCGGCTTCCGCTCCGCACGCCGCCTGTCCGTCCTGCCTGTTCTGTGAAAGTTTCCCTATTTCTTTCAGAAAGTCATGCACTTTTGGTACAAGGGGAGTGTAAAACTCGGATATGACACTTGTTCCCGTATCAACGTAGCCACGTCCTTTGATCTGTTTCAGAAAAAAGTCCTTGTCTACTTCACCGAACATCATGGAATAGCCAAGTTCAGACATACGCCCAAGTGCGACACGAAAATTGAACTGGTCACGAATACCGTCGCCCAGATATTTTGCATCTGGTCGTTGACAGGCAAGAATCAGAAAATATCCTGCCTGTCGTCCCAGCATGACTATCTGTTTTAATTTGTTGAGGACAGCAGCATTTTCCTTTGTTGTCAGCATTTCCATAAATGCCACGTATTCATCAAAAATTAGAAAATGCGGAGCAAGACCAAGATAGGCATAGTTTTCACCTGTCTTATAATTCGCCATCCGTTTCATGGATTCGCTTCGTTCCATCATGCCATCATAAAAACGGTCAATACAGGCAGTAATATCTTCCTTTTTATAGTAGACCTCTGGCATGACAACCGCCAAATCGGCAAGGTCGGCGTTCTTCGGGTCTAACACATACATAACCGCATTGCAGCGGAGCAGAGCTTCAATGATAGTGAGGATAAAATAAGTCTTACCGCCACCAGTACCACCAGCAATCAACATATGTGGGAGCTTGTCATATTCCCACCAAACATTTTTCATCAGACGGAGTTTTCCGTCTTTTGCTTGTACCTCGGCAATGGTGATACGGTTTGCGATAGTGTCATAGAGCAGTACATATTCCACATAAGAATCGTGTAGCTCTTTAGATACCAGCTCGCAGTACAAACCTGTTTCCAGCTTCTTTTCCAAATGTAGGAGCTGGTCTTGACATTTCCCCAGCGTGATTTCTGTCTGGATATAGAGCAGACCATGTTCCATACGATAATATATCTTTGGAAAATATGTGATTTTCTCTTTCGTCTTACTTGATGGTAAATCCTTGAAAAAGCCACCATCCTGTGAAGATTCTGCTTCATACCAGCCATTTTCCAGAATCATTCTTGCCAGTTTTTGGCGGTGATAGAGCTGCTTCACCTTGTCATATTGGAAACGTCGATAGAAAAAAGCAACAATCACACTTATTAGAGCTGACACAACGACAGTACCTATCATGTATGGCGTGACCGTAAAATGTATGCTGCCATCTTGAAAGAGTGTGACAGATTTCCAGTCAGTTGATAGGATAGTCTTTAAATTCAGCAATACCAGAACACAAACAAACAATAGTAGCAGTGAACTGGCAGAGAAAGTAAAGACCAGCGATTTGTCACTGGCTCTGATACGTTTTCCTCGTTTTAATAAAATCCTGCGTATGATAAACTCCCTCCTGTCTGTTGTTGAAATCGGAATGTATAACCAGAATCATCATTGCTTATGTAATCGGGCATATATAATTCTATAACTCCCTGTCGGTCATTTGCTTCCAATAATTCCAGCAGCATTTGTTCTGCCAACCATTTATATTCTGGTCGGGCAACGCTTTTGAAATCATCTTCGTATTCATCATATTCGTTGATATGTTCCATGTTCCTCCTTTCGAGCATGAAAAAAGCAGCTAATCATTATCGACTAACTGCTTTATGTCTGTTACTCAAACTTCGCACTTGAAAAAATGCCTGTGCACCTTGAAAATTCAATAAAAACTGGCAATAAAATAGCATGAAACCATCTGGTTTGGTATAATTGAGTTGTCCAAAAACAATTAAAAC
>Ga0129308_1002184_pt1 | contig 17447 bp, 12 predicted proteins | sample L827metagenome_FD_94440 | JGI IMG/M metagenome (GOLD analysis project Ga0129308, IMG submission 94440) | Ring-tailed lemur group fecal microbial communities from Wisconsin, USA - L827 metagenome | ecosystem: Host-associated > Mammals > Digestive system > Large intestine > Fecal | place: USA...
GCGCTTCCCATGCGGGAGGAGAGCGGTCTGCCGTTCGCCTGTACCAGCGGGGCGGCGCATGCCTGCGGCCACGACTGCAATGCGGCGCAGCTTTTGACCGCGGCCAGAATGCTCAAGGAGAACGAGGCCGCGCTGCGGGGCGCGGTTAAGCTGATGTTTCAGCCCGCAGAGGAAAATCTGGAGGGCGCGAAGGCCATGATTGCCGACGGCGTGCTGGAGAATCCAAGACCGGATGTGGCGCTGGGGTACCATGTGACGACAGGGCAACTGCCGCCGTCGGCGTTTCTCTACAACGATGCCGGTACGATGATGAACGGGAGCAATGGTTTTAGAATCCTGGTGCGCGGCAAGGGCACCCACGGCGCCTACCCGGAGCGCGGCGTCGACCCGATTAACATTGCGGTGCACATCTATCTGGCGCTGGAGGCGATTCTGGCCCGGGAAGCGGCCTCGACAGCGACCAGCGCCGTCACGATCGGAAGTTTCCGAAGCGGCGACGCCTATAACATCATCCCGGAGACGGCGGAGCTGCAGGGCTCCATTCGCAGCGACTCTGCAGAGGAACAGGCGCTCCTGGTCCGGAGAATACAGGAGGCTGCCCATGGCGTTGCGGAGACCTATCGCGGAACCGCCGAGGTGGAGCTTTTCACGGATGTGCCGCCGCTGGTCTGCGATCCTGCTGTCACCGGCGCGTTCGCCCGCTATATGCAGGAGCTGGATGTGCCCGGACAGGCGGCATATCCAGGGATCCGGGCGGTCGCTTCAGACGATTTTGCCTGCGTCTTGAAGGAGATTCCCGGCGCGTATATCTATCTCTCCGCAGGATTCCCGGACCGGCCGGCCATGCAGCCGCACAGCCCCGATGTGGTGTTCAACGAGGAGGTACTCCGGCTGGGGCCGGCCTACCTTGCCCACTGCGCTACCCGCTGGCTGGAGGACAATTCCTGATGCAATTCTACCGCTGGTTTCCTTCCCATGGGCGGATTCTACCGGCCCGCGGTTGAAAAAGAGGCGGCCGCGCCGTAAAATAACGGCAGGAGGTGCGGCGGATGTTTGAAATCGATCGGGAAAAGTTTGGCCGCTTTGTGGCGGAGCGTCGAAAGGAAAAGGGATATACGCAGAAAGAGCTGGCCAGCCGGCTATTTGTCTCCGATAAGGCGGTCAGCAAATGGGAGCGGGGTCTCAGCATGCCGGATATCGCGCTGCTCACGCCGCTGGCGGAGCTGCTGGGTGTGACCGTGACGGAGCTGCTGGAGTGCCGGCGAATCGAGTCCGCGATGGAGACGGAGCAGGTGGAGGCTCTGCTACAGCGGACGCTGCGCCTTTCCGCGCGGGAACGGCCGCGGCGGGCCGGTATAACGGGGCGGCGGGTTCTGATCTATGGCGCCTGCCTGCTGCTGGCGGCGCTGGAGCTGCTGGCGCTCTCCCTGCTGGGCTGGACAGCGGATGCGCTGAAGGCAGACCTCGGCGCGCTGATGGGGATCTGCGCGGCCTTTGGGTTCTACTTCTGGTTCCTCGTCCCGGAGCGGCTGCCGGACTATTACGACGGCAACCGCATCGGAACCTACAGCGACGGCCCCATCCGGATGAACTTGCCCGGCGTCTCCTTCCATAACCGCAATTGGCCCCACATTGTGAAAGCCGGGCGGTGGGCAATGCTGTCGCTGCTGGCGGGCTACCCGGCGCTGTATGGCCTTCTCAGTTGGGCCCTGGGCAGTCTCTGGGAGGCCGCTTCGCCTTGGGTGATGCTGGCCGCAGTCCTCGGCGGACTGTTTGTGCCCCTGTATGCGGCGGCAAAGCGGCAGAAATAAAAAAACCGGACAAGCAAAAAGCTTGTCCGGTTTTTAAAATTTGAATCAGAGGAAGGTCGTCTGGCTGTCCTGACGGTTTAGAGCGGCCTCGATAAAGCCGCGGAACAGGGGATGCGCCTTATTGGGCCGGCTCTTGAACTCCGGATGGAATTGGACGCCGACAAACCAGGGGTGATCCGGCACCTCGATGATCTCCACCAGATCGCCGTTTGGGGACAGGCCCGCGGGCAGCAGCCCCTGGCAGGTCAGCGCCGCACGGAAATCGTTGTTGAATTCATAGCGGTGGCGGTGGCGCTCGGAGATCTCCTGCATGCCGTAGAGCCGGCGGGACCGGCTGCCGTCTGCCAGCACACAGGGGTATTTTCCGAGGCGCATGGTGCCGCCCTTGGCGGTGACGCCCACCTGATCCGGCATCAGGGCAATGACCGGGTGGCCGGTGCTTCCGTCAAATTCAGCGGAATTGGCGTCGGCCCAGCCCGCCACGTGGCGGGCAAATTCAATGACCGCCACCTGCATGCCCAGACAGATGCCGAAGTAGGGCACGCCGTTTTCCCGGGCATACCGGGCGGCGCAGACCATACCCTCAATGCCGCGGTCTCCGAAGCCGCCGGGCACCAAAATGCCGCTGCAATCGCTGAGCTGCCCGGCCGCATTCTCCTCCGTCAGCCGTTCGGAATCCACCCATTTGATGGAGACGACCGCATCGTTGGCGGTGCCGGCGTGGAACAGGGACTCCACCACGCTGAGATAGGCGTCGTGCAGCTGGATATATTTGCCGACCAGGGCGATTTTCACCTGCCGGTGGGCGTTCTTGATTTGCTGTACCATGGCTGTCCACTCGGCCAGGTCCGGCGTGCGGACCGGGAGCTCCAGCTTCCGGCAGACGGCGTCGGCCAGGCCCTCACGCTCCAGCATCAGCGGAACCTCGTAGAGCGTAGAGGCGGTGGCGTTTTGAATGACGCAGTCGGGATCGATGTTGCAGAAGAGAGCGATCTTGCGGCGGATGTCCTCGGTGATCGGCGCGTCGGTGCGGCAGACCAAGATGTCCGGCTGGATGCCGATGGACAGCAGCTCCTTAACCGAATGCTGCGTGGGCTTGCTCTTCAGTTCGCCGGAGCCGGGAATCTGCACGATCAGCGGCACATGGATGTAGAGGACGTTTTTTCGGCCCTTTTCCACGGCGACCTGCCGGATGGCCTCCAGAAAAGGCTGGCTCTCGATGTCGCCGACCGTGCCGCCGATTTCCGAGATGACCACGTCCACATCCTGACCGTCCAGGGCGTAGATCCGGCTTTTGATTTCGTCGGTGACGTGGGGGATGATCTGGACGGTGCCGCCGAGATAGCCGCCCTGGCGTTCGCGGTTGAGAACGTTCCAGTAGACCTTGCCCGAGGAGACGGAGGAATCGCCGGTCAGGCTCTCGTCGACAAAGCGCTCATAGTGGCCCAGGTCCAGGTCGGTTTCCGCTCCGTCGTCGGTGACAAAGACCTCTCCGTGCTGATAGGGGCTCATGGTTCCGGGATCGACGTTCAGATAGGGATCGAATTTCTGATTGCGGACGCGCAGACCGCGCTGCTTCAGCAGGCGGCCCAGGGATGCGGCGCAGATGCCCTTGCCAAGGCCGGATACGACGCCGCCAGTGACAAAAATGTATTTCATATACTTCCTCCAACGGTTTGCAACTCAAAAAAACGCCGTAGGAGACCGGACAAGCCGGCCACCTACAGTGTTTTTCATTCCCGGACGGTCAGACGGAGAACAGCAGATCGTAGTAGGTCGGGAAGGGCCAATACTCCGATGCAGTCAGTGTCTCCAGCTTATCGATAATGGTGCGGATTTCATTCATCTGCGCAAAAATCACATCGTGGTAGTAGCGCAGCAGCTCCTCGGGGGCGATGCCTTCAGAAACGGTTTCCAGCGCGCTCTTCAGCGCCATGCCCTTTTCCAGAAGCTCCTCGTTCAGCGTGCTGAGAGAGGCGGCCAGGGCCTCCTCGACCTTACAGGAGAGGCCAGGCAGCGCCGCCTTTTTCTGCAAAATGGTGTCGCAAAGGCTGGCAGTATAGGAGGAGACGGCGTTCAGAATGGAATGCTGTACCATATCAATCAGTGTCGTGGCTTCAATATGGATGACCTTGCAGTATTTTTCCATGTGAATCTCGTGGCGGGCCATCATTTCGGTCTCGGTGTAGATTCCCTGGGAGGTCAGCAGTTCGATATTCTTGGGCAGAATATAGGCCGGCAGGGCCTCGGCGGTATTCTTGAGGTTGGCAAGGCCGCGCTTCTCGGCCTCCGCGATCCAGCTATCGTCATAGCCGTTGCCATTGAACAGAATACGGCGATGCTCGATAAACGCATTGCGGATGACGTCGTGGAGGGCAGCGGAGAAGTCCCCGGCAGACTCCAGCGTGTCAGCGAACTCCTGCAGCTCCTTGGCCATGAGGGCATTCAGAATGGTGGTGGGCCCGGCGACAGACTGGCTCGAGCCGAGCATCCGGAATTCGAATTTGTTGCCGGTAAAGGCGACGGGAGAGGTGCGGTTCCGGTCGGTCGTGTCCTGCGGGATGGTGGGAAGCACGTCGACGCCGATGCGCAGGGCCTTCTTCTCGCGGTCCAGATAGGCTGTCTCAGAGATGACGGAGTCCACAATGGCTTCCAGCTCATCTCCAAGGAAAATAGAGATGACAGCCGGAGGCGCTTCCTGGGCGCCCAGACGGTGATCGTTGCCCGCAAAGGCGACGGTGCAGCGCAGCAGCTCCTGATACTCGTCTACGCCCTTGATGAAGGCGGCGAGGAAGAGCAGAAACTGAGCGTTCTGGCTGGGAGTCTGGCCGGGAGAGAAGAGGTTCTTCCCGGTATCTGTGCAGAGGGACCAGTTGTCGTGCTTGCCGGAGCCGTTGACGCCGGCAAAGGGCTTCTCATGGAGCAGGCAGACCAGACCATGCCGGTCAGCAACCTTCTTCATGATCTCCATGGTGAGCTGGTTGTGGTCGTTTGAGATGTTGGCGTCGCTGTAGATGGGGGCCATCTCATGCTGTGCGGGGGCTACCTCATTGTGCTTGGTTTTGGAATAGATACCAACCTTCCAAAGCTCCTCGTCCAGCTCCTTCATATAGGCGGAGACACGGGGGCGAATGGAGCCGAAGTAGTGATCGTCCAGCTCCTGGCCCTTGGGGGGCTTGGCGCCGAACAGGGTGCGGCCGCAGAGGCGAAGGTCCTCGCGCTGCAGGAACAGCTCCTTGTCGATCAGGAAGTATTCCTGCTCGGGGCCAACCTGCGGGGTGACCTTCTGGGTTTCGGTGTCGCCGAAGAGCCGCAGAATGCGGATGGCCTGCTTGTTGACGGCAGACATGGAACGGAGCAGCGGGGTCTTCTTGTCGAGGGCGTCGCCGCCATAGGAGCAGAAGATGGTGGGGATGCAGAGACTGCCGTTTTTGATAAACGCGAAGGAGGTGGGATCCCAGGCGCTGTAGCCGCGGGCCTCAAAGGTGGCGCGCAGGCCGCCGGAGGGGAAGGAAGAGGCGTCCGGTTCGCCGCGGACCAGCTCCTTGCCGGAGAAGTCCATAATCACTCTTCCGCCGCCGGCAGGGGAGATGAAGCTGTCATGCTTTTCCGCTGTGATGCCGGTCAGGGGCTGGAACCAGTGGGTAAAGTGGGTCGCGCCGCGCTCCAGCGCCCAGGTTTTCATGCCGTCTGCAATGTCATTGGCCACGGAGAGAGAGAGCGGCTGGCCGTTTTGCAGGCAGTCCCGCCAGGCCTTCATAGCCGTGCCGGAGACGTACTGCGCCATTGCATCCTCGTTGAATACCATGCTGCCAAACAGCAAAGGAATTCTGTCTTTGTTCTCGCTCATGATCGGTTCCTCCTTGTAATCGTGTTCCGCGGTTGCGCCCTTTGCCGGGTGACAACCGGTTGGTTGTGTCGTAGCTCTTTATTTGCCGCTGGCGCCATAGTTCGAGAGGACGCGGGCCGAGGGGTCGGAGACGTTGCAGCCCTTCCATGCCTTGTTCGGCATCCAGAAGTCCTTGACCATATGGGCCTGGCCGGGATAATATTTCTCAAAGATGTCGCGGTAGAGCAGGCTTTCCTTGGTGAAGGGCGTGGCAAAGCCGTATTTCTTTCTGCCGGCCTCGTAGGCCTCGTCGGAATAGAGCTGTTCTGCGTATTCCTTCAGATCGTCCACCATGGAATGGCCCACGGCGTCGGAAAACGCTGCCTTCTGCCGCCAGAGAATGTCCTCCGGCAGAATATGGTCGTCCTGGAAGGCCCTGCGGAGCAGATATTTTCCCATATTGTAGGTGTTGACCTTGCGCTTGGGGTCGATGGACATGACATAGCGGACAAAGTCCAGATCACCGAAGGGAACCCGCGCCTCCAGAGAGTTGACGGAGATGCAGCGGTCGGCCCGCAGCACGTCGTACATGTGGAGCTCGTCGACCCGTTTCTTGGCCTCCTGCTGGAAGGCGTCCGGGGTCGGAGCGAAATCGGTGTATTTGTAGCCAAACAGCTCGTCGGAAATCTCGCCGGTCATCAGGACGCGGACGTCCGTCTTTTCATGGATGGCCTTGCAGCAGAGATACATGCCCATGCTGGCGCGGATCGTGGTGATGTCATAGGTGCCGAGCATCGCGATGACCTCTTCCAGCGAATCCAGCACCTGCCGCTTTGTCATGGAGACCTCCATATGGTCGGCGCCGATAAAATCGGCCACCTCTCTGGCATACTTGAGGTCAATGGGGTCCAGATCCATGCCGATGGCAAAGGTCCGAATCTTCTTGCCAAGGAGCTTGGCGGAGATGGCGCAGACCAGGCTGGAATCCAGACCGCCGGAGAGCAGAAAGCCCAGCGGGGCGTCGGCGTCAAGGCGCTTCTCCACGCCGGCAATCAGCCGGTCCCGGATGCCTTTGCAGAGGGTGTCGAGGTCCCCGTCCACATAGTCTGTGACCGTGGTCAGATCCGCATAGCGGACGAATTTGCCGCCGGCGTAGTAATGGCCGGGCGGGAAGGGGAAGATTTCCTTGCAGAGTCCCACGAGGTTTTTGGCCTCGCTGGCGAAGACGATGGAGCCGTCTTCGTAGTAGCCGTAGAAGAGCGGGCGGATGCCGATGGGGTCGCGGGCGGCAATCAGCGTGTCTTTCTCGCCGTCATAGATGACCATGGCGAACTCGGCGTCCAGCTTTTCAAACATGCCGAGGCCGTATTCGCGGTACATGGGAAGAATGATCTCGCAGTCGGAATCGCTGCGGAAGGTATATTTGGCGGCGAGACGTTCCTTTTCCTTCCGGAATCCATAGAGCTCGCCGTTGCAGACTACCAGATCCCTGCCGAGATGGAAGGGCTGCATGCCCTCTTCCGTCAGGCCCATAATGGAGAGCCGGTGGAAGCAGAGGCAGCCGGTACCTGCCCGCTCCATGCGGGAAAGGTCAGGCCCGCGGGAGACCGTGCGGTCGAAGAACGGCCGGACGGCCGCAGCCGTCAGCTTTTCCGAAGTGAAACCCATAATTGAACACATAAAAAACACCTCCGAATTTTTGAGCGCAGCTGATACGAATCCATCAATTTTAGGACGAATCGCTGCTAATCCGCGGTGCCACCTAATTTACTGCTTGCGCAGTCACTTTCGAGTTCTGTCAAACCCGTGTGCATTAACGCTGTACAATACGTCTCCCTTACTGAGGTTTCCCCGTTCGGATCGCTGCTCCGGAGTGTTATTCGCACGGCCTCTGGTACCGGGCTTCCACCGCCCCCGGCTCGCTGAGACTGAGCTGCTGTACTACTTGTCTCCCTCATTGCATTTGGCTTTGTAAAAAATATGGTCCAATTCTACATCAGGAGTTTTTTGCCGTCAATCCGCAATATTCACCCAAGATTTCCCCGGGAGCTTTTTTTGTTCTGTCAGATTAAACGAAATTGATCCCCGATGAAAAAAAGAACTTGCAGAGCCAAGCCGTCCGGTGCTATAGTAAATTTGGTCCCCTGTTTTCAGGGGACTTTTTTCACACCGTTTCAAGACAGGCACAGCATTTTTATAAAAACTGAACGATAATAGAGATGTCGGAGAGCGGCAGATGGGAGGCGGAAAGATGGATGAGCAAAAGCGGCAATTGCTGCGCTTACTGGAGGAGCAGCCCGGCCTGCGGCGAAAGCAACTGATCGAGCGCTGCATCGGTCAACTGGGCTACAGCGAAGAGCAACTGCGGGACCGTGGCGCGGACAGCGCTGTGGTCCGGGAAAAGAGCCGGCTGGGCGCGGCCCTGACGGCGCTGATCGAGAATGGGGATGTTGAGGAGAACGAAGCGGGCCGCCTGACGGTGCAAAGCGACGCAGGCGCGCTGCTGGAGCAGGAGCAGGCAGAGGCGCTTGTGCTGCGGCTGCTGCAGGACGGAAAAGTCTGGCAGAAGCACCGGATTTTTTCCGCTGCCGACCAGATGCTGGCAGAGCAGGGCCTGACTGCGGGAGAGGTCCACTCCGCTGTGGGGCAGGCGCTTGCGCGGCTGGTCCGGGAAAAGCGCGTTCGGGAAACGCCACAGGGCTTCCGGCTTCCGCCGGCCTCTGCATATCCGGATACGGAGCTGGGCGGCTGGCTGCTGGAGGCGCGAAACGGCGGAGATCTCTGCAAATGCTTCCTGGGCGCAGTCCATGTGCGCGGCGGCGAATGGCTGGAGTCCTATGCCGTGCGGCTCCTGACGAACTACTATCGCCGCTGCGGAAAGACCGTGACGGAGGCATCCGTAACCGGCGGCTCTGACGATGGCGGCCTGGACGGCGTCATTGAAACCACGGACTGGCTCGGCTTCCGGGAGCGGACGCTGATGCAGATGAAGAATCGCTACAGCCAGGTCTGCGCCAAGGATGTGCGGGAGTTCTATGGGGCGGTCTGCGCGGAGCAGGGCAGCCGCGGCGTGTTTATCACGGTCTCCACATTCCATCCGGAGGCGCAGCGGCTGCTGGACAAGATCGACAACCTGATTGGCATTGATGGGAAGAAGCTCTTTGAGATTGCCTCCCGCTGCGGCTTTGGCGTACTGAAGGAGAATGGCCGTCTGCGCCTGGACGACGACTTGTTTCTGGATACGGAATAAAATTGCCGGGACTGAGAGAAGCAGTCCCGGCGTTTTTTGCGGTATGCGGTATCAGCGGATCAGCAGCTCGGCAATCTGAACCGCGTTGGTGGCGGCGCCCTTGCGCACCTGGTCGCCGCAGCACCAGAGGTTCAGGCCGTTGTCGGAGGTCAGATCGTCGCGGATGCGGCCGACAAAGACCAGATCCTGGTCGCTGGTGTCCAGCGGCATCGGGTATTGCTTTTGGCGCAGATCGTCCACCAAGCGGCAGCCGGGAGCCTTGGCAATGACGGCGCGGGCCTGCTCCACGCTGATTTTCTCCTCGGTGCGGACCACCAGCGAGACGCTGTGGCTGCGGACCACGGGGACACGGACACAGGTGCAGCTCACCTTCAGCTCCGGCAGGTGCATGATTTTCCGGCCCTCATTCTGCATCTTCATCTCCTCAGAGGTGTAGCCCTCGAAGGCCTCGCCTCCGATCTGGGGAATGACGTTATAGGCAATCTGATACTGGAACACCTTTGGCTCGTAGGCTTTGCCCGCCCGCAGGGCCTCGACCTCTTCCTGCAATTCGATGGGACCGCCTGCGCCGGCGCCGGACACAGCCTGGTAGGAAGAGGCGATGATGGAAGTAATGGGACTGATGGAATTCAGCGCGTTGATCGCCGTCAGAGACACGATCGTTGTGCAGTTGGGATTGGAAATGATACCGTGATGCAGCTTGGCGTCCTCGGGGTTGATCTCCGGCACGATCAGCGGAACGTTGGGATCCAGGCGGAAGGCGCTGGAATTGTCGACAAAGACGGCGCCCGCGCGGACAATGGCCGGTGCAAACTGCTTTGCAATGTCATTCTCCGCTGCGCCGAGAACAATGTCAATCCCGGCGAAGGCGCTGTCGCAGGCCAGCTCGACGGTCAGCATTTGATCCTTCCAGGGAAGCGTCTTGCCCACGGAGCGGGCGCTGGCCAACAGATGCAGCTCCGAGACGGGGAAGCGCCGTTCCTCCAGTATTTTCATCATCTCGCGGCCCACGGCGCCGGTGGCTCCGAGGATGGCAACCTTATATTGTTTCATAGTTCTTCTCTCCTCACTTCATGAAGCTGTTATTATGATACGCAGCCCGCGCCGGGAATGTCTACGCCGCCGGAATTGTAATAAAACCCCTGCGAATGCATATTTTCACCCACTATATCACAATATGACGAAATTTCAAGGCGAAATTTATGCAAATTGTTTCCGGACGGCCTGTTCCGGAAGCGCGGCGAAAAATTGGCAGTCCCCGGCCCTCCCATGAAGCAGCGAGAGCGGGACTGGCGCTGTTACAATGCCGGCGCCAAGCTGTCCGGCGGCGATGTCACGAAAGCGGGACGGCTCCTGCGTCCGGACATAGTAGGCGTGCAGGATACGGCTGTTGTCAATGGCGCAGGGGAAGGCGGTTGAGAGATAAAAAGCGCGGCAGCCGGCCGCGACGTCGAGGCAGTCCTGCAACATGTTGGCGGCGGTGGGAAAGCGGCCTGCCCCCTCGCCGAAAAAGGACTGGCGGCCCAGATGTGCTCCCGTCAGAGAGATGAAGTTGTAGTTGCGCGGCACGGCGGCCTCCGGCGCTCCCTGCGGCAGCAAGGCCGGCTCTACGAAGGCGGAGACGGCTCCGTTTTGCCGGGCGGCGGAGGCGAGCATCCGGCAGACAAGCCCTGCCTGGGAGAAGGATTGGATGTCCGCCGCAGTGATGCCGCGAATGCCGGCCATCGGAATGTCTCTCTCCTGGAGGGAGACGCCAAAGGCAATATTTGCGGAGATCAGCAGTTTGCGGCGGATATCCCAGCCGTCGATGTCCGCGGTGGGATCCGACTCGGCATAGCCCAGGTCCTGTGCGGCGGAGAGCGCGGCGCCAAAGCTGCGGCGCTCCTGTGTCATGACGTCCAGAATGTAATTCGTGGTGCCGTTCAAAATGCCGGAGATTTTTTGGATGCGGTCTGTCCGCCTCGTTCGCTCCAGTGCGGTCAGCCAGGGAATCCCTCCGCCAACTGCGGCAGTACAGCGCAGAGCTACGCCATTTTTCCGGGCCAGGCTGGTCAGCTCATCATAATAGGCGGCAATCAATGCCTTGTTGGCCGTGACAACGTGCTTTCCGGCCCGGAGCGCAGCGGAGACATATTCGTAGGCCGGATGGAGGCCGCCCAGAGCCTCCGCGACCAGCCCGACTTCCGGATCGCGCAGAACCGGTTCGATGGAATGGATCGCCCGTTTGCCCACCTCGGGCCGGGGACGCCTGGTCAGCACATAGCGAACGTCCAGAATGGGGCGCTCCTGCAGCAGCTCCCAGAGACCGCCGCCGACGACACCGAAGCCCAATAGCGCAAGTTTCATACGGAATCCTCCCTGCTATATGCAAAATGTCTTTTATAAAAGGACAAATGTATTTTATTGAGAAACATATTACCACAGATAATACAAAAAAGCAAGGCCTAATCCCGTAAAACAGAAAATCAGAAAAAACAGCGAAAAAGCGACGAGTTTGCAGCAGCATCCGGAGTGCAAATTGACTTCCGGAGAACTTTGTGCTATAAGAAAAAAGAAGGACAACCGAACGCTCTGCTTGGAAAGGACGTGCTGAAAATGGCATTACTGGACATCAAACCTTATGACCGCGCCTATTATGAATCCGTGATCCGGCCCTATCTGCCGGAGAAGATCATCGACTGCCATGCGCATATTTGGCTGGACCGGTTCGTGACCGGAGAGGACAGCAAGCTCCGCTCCTGCCTGTGGCCAATGATGGTGGCCAAGGACAACTCTATCGAGGACCTGAACGAGACAAACCGGCTGCTGTTTCCGGAGAATCAGGTCATCTCTGTGCTCTATTCCCATACCAATGTGGCGGTGGATCTCAGCCAATCCAACCCCTATGTGGCGGAATGCGCGAAGCAGTGCGGATTTCCGGCGCTGTACGTCGCCCATCCGAACCAACCGGCAGAGGAGGTTGAGCGGGAAGTTCTGGCCCATCCGGAATTCAAGGGGCTGAAGGTCTATCTGGAGTATGCGCCGTCCTATATCCCCAATGCGGAGATCCGGATTTACGACTTCCTGACGCCGGAGCATCTGGCATTGGCGGACAAGCACGGCTGGGTCGTACAGCTCCACATCGCGCGGCCGAAGCGCCTGGCCGATCCCGTGAACTATCACCAACTGCTGGAAATCGAGCAAAAATATCCGAATCTGCAGCTTTTGGTGGCCCACCTGGGGCGGGCCTATGCCAACGAGGACGTCGGGGACGCCCTGGATTATCTGAAAAATACGGAGAAGACAGTTTGGGATTTCACGGCCAATACCAATAGCTGGGTCATGGAGCAGGTGCTGGAGCACTTTGGGCCGGAGCGGTTTATTTACGGCTCGGATTTCCCGATTTTCCGCATGAAGGCCCGCCGGGTCGTGGAGAACGCCTTCTATATCAACGAGATTCCGCAGGGCTCGCTCGGCAGCTTCTCGGTGGATTATTACAAAACGGACAGCCAGTACGGCGCGGGCAGCGTCCTGTCGGATCCCCACCTGCGGGAGATTCCGTATCCCGAGGCGGAGAAGATCACGTTCTTTATCTATGAGGAGATAGCCGCCTGCTTCCGGGCCTGCGAACGGCTTGGCCTTGGCAAGGCGGATATCGAGAAGATTTTCTACGCCAATTCCGCAAGAATCTTCGGTGTGGAATAGATCGCTGCCCGTTGGGTTTTTCCAATTGTCTGGCGGCATGGAAACCGCCTCTCCGGGAATTTTCCCGGAGAGACGGCTCATTTTTGCGAATTCCTATTGACAGATGGGGTATTCTATGGTATGTTCTCCTAGAGAAAAAGTAGGAATTCAAACCCAGGACAATCGAGGTAGTAATTATGATGGTATATGCAGATAATGCGGCGACCACCTGCGTCAGCAAGACTGCGCTGGACGCAATGCTGCCGTATTTGACAACGAATTATGGCAACCCCTCCAGTCTCTATTCCTTTGCGCAGGACGCCAAGGAGGCGCTGGAGAACGCCCGGGAGACCGTGGCGAACCTGATCGGGGCAGCGTCGCCCCGGGAAATCTATTTCACCTCCGGCGGCAGCGAGGCGGACAATCAGGCCATCTGCTCTGCGGCATGGAATGGCGCGAAAAAAGGCAAAAAACACCTGATTTCCACCGCTTTTGAGCACCATGCGGTGCTCCATACTCTGAAAAAGCTGGAAAAGCAGGGCTTCGAAGTCACGCTGCTGGACGTCCATGAGGACGGCGTCGTCCGCCTGGAGGACCTCCGGAACGCGATCCGGGAAGATACGGCGCTGGTGACGATCATGCTGGCCAACAATGAGATTGGCACAGTCCAGCCTGTTCGGGAAATCGGCGCCCTGTGCCGCGAAAAGGGGATTCCATTCCACTGCGACGCGGTGCAGGCCGTTGGCCACATGCCGGTCAATGTGCAGGAGATGAACATCGATATGCTGTCCCTCTCCGGCCATAAGTTCCATGCCCCCAAGGGCGTCGGCGCGCTCTATGCCCGGAAGGGTATGCTGCTTTCCAACATCATCGAAGGCGGCGCGCAGGAGCGCGGCAAGCGCGCCGGCACGGAGAACATCCCCGGCATTGTGGCGATGGCGGCGGCGCTGAAGGATTCCGTGGAGCATATGGAGGAAAACGCCGCCAAAATCATCCCCATGCGGGACAAGCTCTTTACAGAACTGAGCAAAATTCCGCACAGCAAGATCAACGGCTCTCTGGAGCACCATGTGCCCGGTACGGTCAATATGTGCTTTGAGGGAATCGAGGGCGAAAGCCTGCTGCTGCTGCTGGACCAGAACGGCATTTGCGCCTCCTCCGGTTCGGCCTGCACCTCCGGTTCCCTGGATCCCAGCCATGTGCTGCTGGCCCTGGGCCTGCCCCACGAGGTTGCCCACGGCTCCCTGCGGCTCTCCATCGGCGAGTACAATACCATGGAGGAGATGGATCATATCGTCGAGGTCGTTCCGAAAGTCGTCGCCTATCTGCGCGACATGTCTCCGGTCTGGGAAGCGCTGGAGAAGGGCGAAAAGCCCCATCTCATCTGATTTGTTAGGAGGAGTTTCAAGATGGCACTCTATAGTGAAAAGGTTATGGACCACTTCCAGCATCCCCGCAATGTGGGTAAAATGGAGGATGCCGACGGCGTCGGTGAGGTCGGCAACGCCAAGTGCGGCGATATTATGAAGATGTATATCAAGGTGAAGGACGGCATTATCACCGATGTGAAGTTCAACACCTTCGGCTGCGGCTCTGCAATCGCAACCTCGTCGATTGCAACGGAGATGATTAAGGGCCAGAGTGTTGCAGACGCGCTGAAGCTCTCCAATAAGGCGGTTGTCGAGGCGCTGGACGGGTTGCCGGCCCACAAGATTCACTGCTCTGTGCTGGCAGAGGAGGCTGTTCGGGCTGCGGTCAAGGACTATTATGACAAAAACGGCATTGCCTATGATCAGGAGGAGTTCTGCGATCACGACTGCGCCGCCTGCCATGTCCACGATCATGAGTAAAAAGGCTTTAATTGCAATGAGCGGCGGGGTGGACAGCTCCGCCGCTGCCTTTTTGATGCAGGAGGCCGGCTGGGACTGCATTGGCGCGACGATGCGCCTCTATCAGAACGAGGATGCGGGCATCTCCGCGGAGAAGACCTGCTGCTCGCTGGACGATGTGGAGGATGCCCGGGCGGTGGCGTTTCGGCTGGGGATCCCGTTTTATGTGTTCAACTTTTCTGAGGATTTCAGCCGGCAGGTCATGGACCGGTTTGTGTGTGCCTATGAACGGGGTGAGACGCCAAATCCCTGCATTGACTGCAACCGGTATCTGAAATTTGACCGGCTCTACCGGCGCGCCAGGGAGCTGGGCTGCGACTGTGTGGCGACGGGTCACTATGCCCGCATTGAGCAGAATGAGAATGGCCGCTGGCTTCTGAAACGGGCCTGCGATCCGTCAAAGGACCAGAGCTATGTGCTCTACAGTCTGACGCAGGAGCAGCTTGCGCATACGCAGTTCCCGCTGGGGATTTATTCCAAGCCGGAGATTCGCGCATTGGCGGAGCGGGCTGGCTTCTGCAACGCGCGAAAGCACGACAGCCAGGACATCTGCTTCGTTCCGGACGGAGATTACGCGGCCTTTATTGCGCGGCGCACCGGCAGAGCCTATGCGCCCGGTAACTTCGTGCTGGAGGACGGCACGGTGCTGGGCCGCCATAAGGGCATGATCCACTATACCATCGGCCAGCGGAAGGGACTCGGAATCGCCTATGCGCATCCGCTTTATGTGCGGCGGAAGGACCTGGAACGGAATGAAGTTGTTCTGTCGGGGAATGAGGACCTCTTTTCCGATTGCCTGACGGCCCGGGACTTCAACTGGATTGCAATGGAAGCGCCGGCGGATGAAATCCAATGCACGGCAAGAGCCCGCTATCAGGGCAGGGAAGCTGCCTGTTCGGCCCGGATGCTGGCAGACGGAACGGTGTTTGTCCGGTTTGAAGAACCCCAGCGGGCGATTACGGCAGGACAGGCTGTGGTCCTGTATGATGGCGACACTGTCCTCGGCGGCGGGACCATCTGCAGTATGGAAGATTGAAAATAGATTTTGTCATGCGGCAGGAGTGAAAACTCCTGCCGCATATTTTTTCTTGTCCGGGGTAAACTGGTATTGACAAAACGGGCTATCGGTGATAATATATCGATAGAAAGATACCGATAAATAAATATCAATTGATACATCTTAAACAGGAGGTATTATCAATGAAAGGTTTTGCAATGCTTACAATCGGAAAGACGGGCTGGATTGAGAAGGAGAAGCCGAAGTGCGGACCGCTGGACGCGATTGTTCGGCCCATCGCCGTTGCGCCCTGCTCTTCAGATGTTCACACGGTCTGGGCCGGCGCGCTGGGAGACCGTCATAATATGATTCTTGGACACGAGGCAGTTGGCGAGATCGTGGAGACCGGCGCTCTGGTTCGCGATTTCAAGCCCGGCGACCGTGTCATTGTACCCGCGATTACGCCGGACTGGAATGCTTTGGAGTCCCAGGCGGGCTACTCGATGCATTCCGGCGGTATGCTTTCCGGCTGGAAATTCTCCAATTTTAAAGATGGCGTTTTTGCGGAATTTTTCCATGTCAACGATGCGGATGGCAACCTGGCCCACCTGCCGGACAGCATAGAGCCTGCGACGGCTGTGATGCTCAGCGATATGATTCCCACCGGATTTCATGGAGTTGAACTGGCAGACGTGCAGTTTGGCGATTCGGTCTGTGTCATCGGGATTGGCCCGGTGGGACTGATGTCCGTGGCCGGCGCAGCGCTGCGCGGCGCATCGAGGATTTATGCGGTCGGGTCCCGGCCGGATTGCGCTCGGGTGGCAAGAGAATATGGCGCGACAGAAATTATCAACTACCGGGAAGGCGACATTGTGGCGCAGATTCTGGAGAAGACCGGCGGCAAGGGCGTCGACCGTGTGATTATTGCCGGCGGAGACAATGACACAATGATTCAGGCTGTGACAATGCTGAAGCCGGGCGGAAGAATTGGCAATGTCAACTATTTGGGAGAAGGCGACTATGTCAAGGTGCCGCGTGTGGAATGGGGCTGTGGTATGGGCCATAAGACCATTGCCGGCGGCTTGATGCCCGGCGGCCGTCTCCGCATGGAAAAATTGGTATCGCTGATCGAGACGGGACGGCTGGATCCGTCGAAGCTGATCACGCACCGCTTCGAGGGCTTCGAGCACATGGAGGAGGCGCTGCTGCTGATGAAGGATAAGCCGAAGAATCTGATTAAACCGGTTGTTGTGCTGTAACGCGGATGAATCCTTGTGAGACATCTGTCCGCCGGATTATGCAGTCCCTTTGCGCCCATCAGGGCGCAAAGGGCATTTTTTGTTTCGGCATTGGGATAGAAAAACTGCGCATCAAGCCCGGGAAAGGTCTTGCATTCTCAGGAGAAATCCGGTATAATGAGCCAGTATTGTGGCGCTTCGGGGCTGCGCCCCGAAAGAGCGCGATCGCAGTCAGATATCCGGGTGTGGCCCAGTTGGTAGGGCGCCTGGTTTGGGACCAGGATGCCGCGAGTTCGAGTCTCGCCACTCGGACCAGGTTTAGACGTCACTTTTGATACAAAATGGCGTGAGAAAAACTCCCGATTTTGCGGGGGTTTTTCTTTATGTCTGCACCAATTTTTCTAGGAACAGCATAAACACAGGGTTAGAAAATGAGTGTTTTTCTAATTACTGCTATAGACTCAGTATCAGTCTGCACCAATTTTGATGATCTCTGTCTTGCTCAGAATTGGTGCATTACAAGCATAAGTTGCACGGATTCTTACATTCTGAAAAGAAATAAGCGCAAGCCGCACGGATTATCTTGGAGTTAAGGAGGATAATCATAAGCCACACGCCTTTTCACAGTTGCACCAATTTTATGAGAACTAGGGAACCTCTGATTTAATCCGCACTACCATAGAGGTTCAAGATATGGTATAATAACACCATCAAAGCAATGGTGGTGCAAGGAAATGAAGCAGGAAACATTTACCGACATCGAATACAGC
>Ga0129308_1002186_pt1 | contig 17438 bp, 14 predicted proteins | sample L827metagenome_FD_94440 | JGI IMG/M metagenome (GOLD analysis project Ga0129308, IMG submission 94440) | Ring-tailed lemur group fecal microbial communities from Wisconsin, USA - L827 metagenome | ecosystem: Host-associated > Mammals > Digestive system > Large intestine > Fecal | place: USA...
CCTTTGCAGCGCGCCCTGCGCCGGACCCGGGGCGCGCTGCAAAGGAAAACGCCCGGCAAACAGCCGGGCGCCTTCCTTCACACATATTATCTTATTCTTCTTATCCGCGTTTTTTAATGACGCTGGTGATCTTGTAACCCTTGGATTCCAGTCTCTGGATAATGGGTTCCGCGTCCAGCGTGTCCAGACGGAGGATCAGATCCGCCGCCTTCTTGTCGTCGTACTTGATGACAGCCATATGGTTGATGTTGCCGCCCATCTTCGCCACTTCGGAGCACACATCCGCCAGGATCCCCGGCTTATCCTCCGTGTAGATGACGAAGCGGGTGCCCACCACTCTGGCTCCCAGCATATCGATCAGCGCGTCCATCAGATCGCTTTCCGTCACAATGCCCACCAGCTGCCCGTTCTCTACCACGGGCAGAGCGCTGATGCGGTTGGCTCTCATCTCGATGGCCGCTTCTTCTATGAGATCGTCCGGCGTGATGGTAAAGACCTTTTTGCTCATGGCGTCTTTCACCGTCATTTTGGACAGAAGATAGTTGATTTCAAAAACACTGAGCGTAGTAGCCTTGGTAGGCGATACTTTCTCCACGTCGCCGTCGGTGACGATGCCCACCACCTTTTCCCCGTCCAGAACAGGGATCCGCTTCAGGCCTTTGTCCCGGATCAGTCCGATGAGCTCGTTGATCGGAGCGTCGGCCTGAATGGAAACAGGGTCCTTTGTCATTCGATCCTTTACATACATCTTATTCCCCTCCTAGGTAGGCCTTCTGGACCTCGCTGCTCTTCGCCAGCTCTTCGCCTGTACCGCTGAGCACGATGGATCCGGTTTCTATAACGTAGCCCCGGTCCGCGATGGAAAGGGCCATGCTTGCATTCTGTTCCACCAGCAGCACAGTGGTGCCGCCTTCATTGATCGATTTAATAATATCAAAAATTTCGCGAACAAGCAAGGGTGCAAGACCCATTGAAGGCTCATCCATCAGCAAAATTTTCGGGCGGGACATCAGCGCTCTGCCCATGGCAAGCATCTGCTGCTCTCCTCCGGACAGCGTCCCCGCCATCTGTTTTTTTCTGTCGCCCAGGATGGGGAAACGATCGTAGACCATCTCCATGTCCCTGCGGATCTCGCTTTTATCCGTGCGGAGAAACGCGCCCATCTCCAGATTTTCGAACACGCTCATCTCCGGAAAAATTCTCCGTCCCTCCGGTACCTGCGACAGGCCCATTGAGACTCTCTGGGGAGCAGACAGATGCTCTATCTGCTTCCCATCAAGTATGATTTCGCCGCTCGTGACCTTTTTGAGGCCCGAAATGGTGCGGAGGGTGGTGGTTTTTCCCGCGCCATTGGCGCCTATCAGCGTTACGATCTCGCCGTCGTTAACGGTGAGTGAAATATCTTTCAGGGCGTGGATGACGCCGTAGTGAACATTTAAATTTCTGATCTCCAGCATTAGTTAACATCCTCCCCCAGATAAGCTTCGATTACCCTCTTGTTCTTTCTGATCTCCTCGGGCGTGCCGTTGGCGATCATCATGCCGTAGTCCAGCACGTAGATGCGCTCGCAGATCTTCATGACCAGCGACATATCGTGTTCGATCAGCAGAATGGTCAGGCCGAACTTTTCCCTGATCCAGGCGATGGTCTTTGTGAGCTCCGCCGTCTCATTGGGGTTCATGCCCGCCGCCGGTTCGTCCAGAAGCAGCAGTTCCGGCCTGGTAGCCAGCGCTCTGGCGATCTCCAGGTGACGCTGTTCTCCGTAGGGGAGATTTTTGGCCAGTTCCTGCTTCTTGTCCGTCAGATTGAAAATGTTCAGAAGCTCCTCCGCCTCTCTGACCAGCCGTTCCTCCTCGCCGTGATACTTGATCCCGTGGAGAAACGCGGAGGGCATCATGTATTTGATATTCTGATGCATGGCGATCCGCACGTTGTCCAGAACGGTCAGGTCCTTGAACAGACGAATATTCTGGAATGTACGGGCCAGCCCTTCTTTCGTAATGTCATAGGGCTTTTTGCCCTGGATCTTTCTGGATCTGCCCTCCGTCTCCAGGATAATATCCCCCGTGGTCGGCTCGTACACGCCGGTGAGCAGGTTGAACAGCGTGGTCTTTCCCGCGCCGTTGGGGCCGATGAGACCCACCAGTTCACCTTTTTCGATCTGCAGATTCACGTTGGAGACCGCAGTGAGGCCGCCGAAAGACTTGGTCAGTTTATTTACAGTCAAAATTGGCATATTCGGCACCCCCTACTCTTGTTTATTGCTCTGAGGCTTTTTCTGGAGAAGTTTGAAGGTGATCTCCTTCGATCCCATGAGCCCCTGCGGACGGAAGATCATTACGACTACCAGCAGCGCCGCGTAAATGATCATGCGCACGGCGGTGAACTCGGCCAGCACCGTATTCACCACAGCCAGGAAGATCCCGGCGACCACTGAGCCGGTAATGCTCCCCATTCCGCCCAGCACCACGATGACCAGATAGTCGATGGACTTCAGGAAACCGAAGGTGGCCGGCTTGAGGAAAAAGAACGTGGAAGCGTACAGCGCGCCGCCGATCCCGGCGAAAAAGGCGCCCACGGCAAAGGCCATGACCTTATATTTCGTCGTATTGATACCCATGGCTTCCGCCGCGATCTCATCCTCCCGGATGGCGATGCAGGCACGGCCGTGGGAAGAATGGATAAAATTGTTGACCAGAATAATGGTAAGCACCGTGAAGAACCAGAACCAGGGCCAGTTGGTAAACTTGGGCACGCCGTTTAAGCCCGCCGCTCCCCCTGTGATATCCAGCGTCTGCACGATGATGCGGATGATCTCCGCAAAACCCAGCGTGGCGATGGCCAGATAGTCCCCCTTCAGTCTCAGCGTGGGGATCCCGATGATGATGCCGGCCAGAGCCGCCAGCACCGCTCCCATGACGATACCTGTCAGGAAGCCGCCTACAGTGGGATTTGCCACGGTGATGATGCCGCAGGTGTAGGCCCCGATGGACATAAAACCCGCGTGTCCCAGAGAAAACTGACCCGTAAAGCCCGTCACCAGATTCAGGCTGACAGCCATGATAATGTTGATACAGATAGTGGCCAGCGTGATCTGGTAGTAGGCTGTGATGATATTCGCCTGAATGAGGACCTCCACCAGGACGAAGGATACCGCCATGAGGATCAGTGTAATCAATGCGTTTCTCGTAAACAGTTTCTTCATCTCTTACACCTTCTCTCTCGTATTCTTCCCCAGGATACCGGAAGGTTTCACAAGCAGCACGATGATCAGGATCGCAAATACCACGGCGTCCTTGATCAGCGATCCGCCGTAGCCGGATACCATGTTCTCGATGACGCCGATGGACATACCGCCGATCATGGCTCCCGGAATACTGCCGATCCCGCCCAGTACGGCGGCGACGAAAGCCTTCAGTCCGGGCATGATGCCCATGAGCGGATTGATGGAATTATAATAAATACCCACAAGAACGCCCGCGGCCCCGGCGAGAGCCGAGCCGATGGCAAAGGTGTAGGATATGGTCTGGTCTACCTTAATGCCCATAAGCTCCGCCGCGTCGCGGTCGATGGATACGGCCCGCATGGCCTTTCCAACCTTGGTCCTATGGACGATATACTGCAGAAAAACCATCAGCGGTACAGTGGTGATAAGTATGTAGATCTGCTGCATCTTTATAATAACGCCGCCGATCTCAAATGAAGCGTTTGACAGCACGTCCGGATAAGACCGGACATCGGCGGTGACAAAAAACATCATAACGTATTCCATTAACAGCGACACTCCAATGGCCGTGATCAGCACCGCGATCCTGGACGCGCTTCTCAATGGCTTGTAGGCCACCTTTTCCGTGACCACGCCCAGCGCCGAGCAGGCGATCATGGCTATGATCAGGGCCGGAAAAAAGCCCAGATTTGTGTAAGTCACCACGGCAAATCCCGTGTAAGCGCCTATCATATAGATATCGCCGTGAGCAAAGTTTATCAGTTTGATGATACCGTATACCATCGTATACCCGAGAGCAATGAGCGCGTAGATACTACCCAGTGAGATTCCGTTTACGATCTGCTGCATCAATTGTTCCAAGGCATCCACCCCCCATCTATCAGATAAAACAGGCCGGAACCGAGTCCGGCCTGTTTCACTGTTTGCAATTTTTCAGTATCGATTACATGCTGACACGTTCGGAGGAAGCCTGAGCTCCGTTCTCCAGCTTGATCACCACAACGGCCTTCACCGGGTTGTGATTTTCGTCCATGTCGAAGGAGCCTGTTACTCCGGAGAATCCGGTAGTGGAAGCCAGGGCGTCCTTGATCTTTTCACCATTCGCTTCGCCCGCTCTCTCGATGGCGTCGGCGATCAGGTAAGCGCAGTCGTAACCCAGAGCGTTGAACGCGTCCGGATCCTTTCCGTACTTGGTCTTGAACGCTTCGATGAACGCCGCTACGGATTCGTCCTTATCCAGCGCGGAGTAGTGATTGGAATAGTAAACGTCGTTCAGAGCGTCCGCTCCCGCCAGTTCGACCAGCTTGGGAGAGTCAAAACCGTCGGCTCCCAGGATAGGAGCGGTAATGCCCAGATCCCGCGCCTGCTTGATGATGAGGCCGGCTTCCTGATAATATCCGGGAAGGAAGATCACATCGAAATCCTTGCCCTTGATCTTTGTCAGGATCCCGCTGAAATCCGTGTCTTTCGCAGTGTAGGCCTGCTCGTCCACGATGGTTCCGCCGCCCGCCTCGAAGGTGGATCTGAAGTTCTTGGCAAGTCCCGCGGCGTAGTCGCTGGAATTATCCTTGATGATGACGGCCTTTGTCGCGCTCAGATTGTTTGCCGAATACTTGGCCATAGCCGTTCCCTGGAAGGAATCGCTGAAGCATAGACGGAATGTGTAGTCCTTCACCGCCTTGACGTTGCCGTCTTTATCGAAGTCCACGGTCACGTCGTCAGCTGTGGCAGAGCCCGACAGGATCGGGATCTTGTACTGATCGGCCAGAGGTACCTGAGCCTTAAAGTCTCCCGACGTAGCAGGTCCCAGAACCGCGCATACGCCTGATTCGGACATGAGCTTGGTAGCCTGCAGAACGACCTCGGATACGTCGGACTTGTTGTCCACCTTCACCAGCTCCACCTGTTTGCCCAGCACGCCGCCGTTGGCGTTGATCTCTTCAAAAGCCAGCTCGATGCCGTCCACAGAACTCTGTCCATACGTTGCCACATCTCCGGAAAGCTCGTAGTTGACTCCTACCTTGATGGTATCGCCGGAAGCTCCGCCGTTATCGGCACCGCCTGCATCGCCGCCGCTGCCGCTGTCTCCTCCGCAGCCTGTCAGCGCGCCTACCGCCATCAGAGACGCCAGAGCGACTGCCATCCACTTTGTCTTTTTCATTTCAATGCACCACCTTTTCTTTTTGCAATATAAAGCATTGATAATATCTTAATCCAGCCGACTGTTTATGTCAACATATTTTCCCATATTTTTTTGTTGCCAAGATACAATATACATTATTCTCCCTATTTTCATGTTTTCTCTATCTTTTCCGGGTAAACGGAACGTCGCGGACGGGTCGGGCAGCGGCGGGATCCAGCCGTTTTTCCACGCAAAAAAACGCCGGAGCGCAGCTTTCTCTCAAGCCCGCTCCGGCCCACGCCGTTGTGGTATTTTTTTCTGTCTATCTCAGAGACTCCGCGATCTTTTTCGTGATCTTCAGGTATTCGTCAATATCCTCCGCTCCGTGACAGTGGAGCGGCGATACTCTCAGCGCGCCGTCCATGCCGAAAGATCCCAGAATGCGGTCAAAGAACATGCTGGACATGGGCGTCTCTCTCAGAATGACGCCCCGCCGCTCGTATTCTTTCACGATCTCCCCGTGATCCGCACCCTCAAAGACCACCGGCACGATCAGATCGCGGTTCGTCAGGTCCCTGCAGTCCGGGCACACCTTCACGCCGGAAATATGACGAAGTCCGGGAACGCTCTCCGTGCCGTCCAGCATCCGCTCCAGCAGAGCTTTCTCGTGGAGACTGATGCGCTTCATGCCCTCCACAAAGAGCTGCCGTCGTCCCACATCCACGGACTTGCCGCATCTGGAAGCCGCAGCCGCTTCACAGTCAGATCCATTGCAGTCCGCGCCCGCAAACTGGCCGCCCAGCCAGCAGACGTAGTCCACGACGGCGGAGATCGAGGCCATCTGCATGGGGACCGGGCTGCCCAGCCGCCACTCGTTTTGCGGCTTGCGGATCACCTTGTGGTGCGGCAGATTGGCCAGCCGGTCGGAGAGATATCCCACGCCGATGCCGCGGCATCCGAAAAATTTGTAGGGGCCGAAATTCATGCCGTCCACCGGAGCTTTTTCCACGTCGAAGATCCCGTGGGCCGCGTGCTGGACGCCGTCCACCACAATGTACAGTTCCGGTTTGATTTCCCTTGCCATCCGGACGATCTTTTCGATATTCATAGCCGCGCCGCTGAAATTGGAGGCGTGCATGACGCTGAGCAGCACCGTGTCCCTGTCGATGAGCTTCACGATGTCCTCCGCCTCCACGCCGCCGGTCTCATTGCTGGTGTCCGCCACCCGCAGTTCCTTGCCGTACTTGTCGGCGTAGTAGTTCACCGCGTCGAAGGCGGAGGGGTGCTCCAGGGCCGTGGTGACCATGTTGGTGCCCTCCACGTTCTGAACGATGGTGCGGACCATGTTGAACATCACCTGAGTGGCTGTCAGATCCGTGGCGATGACGCCGCTCTTCGCGTTGAAGATCACGCGGATATCCTCCATGCCCCTGTTCAGGATATCGTTGAGCCACCTGGCAGAATGGTGGTCCCGGTCGGGACAGTCGGGGTACGCGTCCTTGTCCGACCCCGCCTCCACCGCGGCCTTCAGGCGGTAGGAACCGCCGGCGTTTTCAAAAAACAGCCGCTTCGCTCCGATGTGCGGATCGCAGTCTACATAATAGAAGCGATCTTTTATCTCCTTCTGCAGTTCTGCAGAAAACAATTCTTTTTCATACATGTTGATCCATCCTCCCGTTAGTCATCCAGAGCCTTCATCGCCATGGGATCCACATCGCTGTAGCACACGTCGTAATCCAGCTCCTTCTCCGTCTTGGCGATGACGATGCTGCAGACGGAGTCGCCCATGACATTCAGCACGGTCTTAAACATATCCGTGAAGCGGTCGATGCCCACGATCAGCGCGATAGCCTCCAGCGGGAATCCAACAGACTGAAGAACCACCACCAGAGTGACCATGACCACGCCCGGCATACCCGGAGAACCGATGACGGCCAGAGTGGCCGTGATGCAGATGGTCAGAAGCATGGGGAACGTCAGGTCGATATTGTAGAGCTGGGCCACGAAGACCGCGGTCATGCCCTGCATGATGGAGCTGCCGTCCATGTTGATGGTGCAGCCCAGCGGGATGGTAAAGCCTGCGATCTTGTTGGACACGCCCATGCTGCGCAGGAACCCGATGGAATACGGGATCGTTGCGTTGGAAGAGGACGTGGAGAACGGGATGATGGCGATCTTTGAATACTTCTTCAGGAAGGCCGCGGGCTTCACGCCGGCTCCAAAGTAGAGCAGCGGCAGATAGATCACAGCGGCGAAGAATACGAACAGGCCGATCTCGCAGACCGCGTACTTGGCCAGAGCGAAGATGACCTCATAGCCCAGATTGATGACGGTCTTGGCCATCAGGCAGAACACGCCGTAGGGCGTCACCTCCATAACGATATCCACGATGCGCAGCATCACGTGACCCAGAGAATCGATAAAGTTTCTCATGGGCTCCGCCTTCTTTCCAATGAGGCTGATAGCGATGCCGAAGAAGGTGGCGAAGATGACGATATGGATCATCTTTCCCTCTGCCATGGACTGAATGATATTGGAGGGGATCATGGAGAGCAGCGTGTCTGCCACGGACACGTCCGTAGCCTCAGCCACGCTTTCCAGTTCCATGGAACCCACGTCAAATCCCACGCCCGGTTTGAGGACCATTCCTCCCACGATGCCGATGATGGTCGCAAATACAGAAGTACATAAATAAATTCCGATTGATTTGGATCCGATCCTTCCCACCTGCTTCACATCCGATGCGGAGGAAATACCCATGACCAGGGTGGCGAACACGAAGGGAACGATGGTCATTTTGATCAGTGTGAGATAACCGTCTCCCACAAAGTGGAACAGGCCGCCCACCAGCACGTCGTCACGGAAGCCTCCCTCCGGAACCAGCATCAGGATCACTAATCCGGCGATCAGTCCCAGCAGTACACCTAAAATCGATTTTGCGCCCAGGGACATCTTTTTGTTGTTTTCCAGCGTTGTCATTTCAGATCTCCTTTCATTTTACTTCCCTTGATTTTCAGCGAGTGTTATCGCGTAGTCTATTGCGTTTACCAGGCTGATCTCGTTCTGCACTCCCTGTCCGGCGTGGCCGAAGGCCGTGCCGTGGTCCACGGAGCTTCTGATGATGGGCAGTCCCAGCGTGATGTTCACGCCGCTCACCGCCCCCCACTTTCCTTTTTCTTTATCGTATACAAAGCCCAGCACCTTCAGCGGAATGTGCCCCTGATCGTGGTACATGGCCACCACGATATCGTACCAGCCGCCCCGGGCTTTGGAAAACAGAGAATCAGGAGGGATCGGTCCCTCCGCTGCAATACCCTCGGCCCTGACCTGCTCCAGCGCGGGTATGATCTCCTCGATTTCCTCTCTGCCGAAGAGACCGTTCTCCCCTGCGTGGGGATTCAGACCGGCCACCCCGATCCGCGGCGACTGAATGCCCAGACGCAGGCAGGCGTCCCGGGCGATGCGGATCACGTCGCAGACCCGGTCCTTCTTCACTCTGTCGCAGGCTTCCCGCAGGGAAACGTGGGTGGATACATGGACCACCCGAAGATCTTCGTGGGCCAGCATCATGGTGTATTTGTCCGTCTTCGTAAGATCCGCATAGATCTCCGTGTGACCCGAATAATGATGGCCTGCCAGGTTGATGGCCTCCTTATTCAGCGCGTTCGTCACCGTGGCGTCGATCCTGCCGTCCATGGCCAGTCCGATGACGGTCTTCACACACTGAAAGGCCGCTTCCCCGCACATGGCGGAGACCCTGCCGTATTCAAATCTGCTCATGTCCACCAGATCCAGGTGGTAGACGTCGATGGTCCCCCACCGGTACGATCCCTCTTCCGGATCGCTTACCCGGTTGACCTTCAGCTCCTGGGCGCCGAGGATGCGGATCGAGTCCTCGATCATCTTCGCGTCGCCTACCACCAGCGGCCTGCAGCGCCGGTACAGCTCCGGATCTCTCAGAGCCTTCACCGTGATCTCCGGCCCGCAGCCTGCAGGATCTCCCATGGTGATTCCAATTAACGGCCGTTTCATCGCCTTCCTCCTCTCTGTCTATATGACCTTTTCATAGATCGCCCTGATATCTTCCGCAGAGAGCTCTTTGCAGTTGTTCACCAGCAGTCTCTGCTGCTGTCCCGCCGCTTCCACCAGAAAATCCAGATCCCCGGGCGTAATGCCGAACTCCTGCAGACTTACGGGGATATTGGTGCCGCTGACGATCTCCGCGATCCGGTCGATCATACGCTGCGCTTTCTCTTCCACCGTTTTCTGCGAGAGTTCAGGTTCCACTTCGTCGCACAGCGCCGCCAGCCGATCCGCGCAGCCGTCCTTGTTGAACGCCATCACGTGAGCGAAAAGAATGGCGTTGGACACGCCGTGGGCGATGTGATACTTCCCTCCCAGCGGATAAGACAGCGCGTGCACCGCCGTAGTGCCGGAACCGGTGATGGCTGCTCCTCCGTAAAAGGCCCCCAGAAGCATGGCGTTTTTCGCCTCCATGTCGTCGGGATCCGAGTAGGCCTTCTGAATGTTATTCATGATCAGCGCGGCGGAAGCCAGCGCGTAGGTGTCGCTGAAGGGCGTGGCTTTCTTCGAGGTGTAACACTCCACCGCGTGCGCCAGCGCGTCCACGCCGGTGGCCGCCACGATGGCTTTCGGAAGCCTGGCGATCATATCGCCGTCCAGGATGACGTAGTCGGGGATCATCTGCGCAGATACGATGCCTTTTTTCGTGTCCTCCTCGGGGATGGCCACGATAGCGTTGCAGGTAGCCTCCGATCCCGTTCCGCAGGTGGTGGGGATCATGACGGTCTTTCTCTGCTTTTTTGCCCGCTCCGGCGATTCCAGCAGATCCTTTACATTATAGTCGGCCCCCAGAATGACGCTGCACAGCTTCGCCGCGTCCATGACGCTTCCGCCGCCCACAGCAAGTATCAGGCGCTGTCCCGCTCCCTCCGCCGTCCGGGCCTCATCCACCACCCGCTGCACATCCGCTGCGGCGGGCTCGGCGGTGAGATCGTCGATGACGGCGCAGCCCGCCCCTTCTTCCCGTATCATGTCCAGGACGCCGTCGCACAATCCTGCTCCGCGCACGCCCCTGTCGGTAAACAGGAGGACGCCGTCCCGCCCGTGGGAGCGGACGAGCTCCCTGACTTTGGAAATACTTCCGCACCCGCCGTAGACCGCGGAGGGGATCTTTATCTCATACGTGCTCATTTTCCTTCTCCTTTTTTCTGTCCTTCCATGTGATCCAATATTTCAAGCAGCGTCTCTTCGCCGCCGAAGCCGCCGGACTTCGTAATGATGCAGATGCCGGCACCCTGACCGCCGATCAGCCTGCCTGCGGGCACGCCCGGCATGATCTCGTACAGGATCTCGATCCCCGCCGCGCCCACCGCCTGGCATATCTGCTGGGAGGTATCGCCGCCCACGGAGATGATCACATCGGCCCGGCGCCGGGAAAAGACCTTTCTGATCACATTTCCCAGACTGTCTGCGATCTGTTTCGCCCTGCTGTATTCCTGCTCCTTTTCCTTGAGCACGAATCCGCTCTCTCCAAAGAGACTGTCTACGGCAGTGATCACAGCGCAGCTTCCCTCCTGCCATTTGCGCAGGATCTGCTCCGCGCACCGGTCTTCTGCCTCCCGGGCTCCTCCCTGCAGGATCTCCTGCGTATCCAGCAGCACCAGAGGAAGCCCCTTTTCCACGGCTCTTCTTACCTGGGCCGCAGTCTCCTGACACCTGGACCCCACCACCGCCAAAATATCCGTTCCTGAGGGAATATCAGCCGCCGCCCGGTCCCGCTGGCGCGGCCGCAGCTGCTTGGCCAATCCCGCGGAACCGCACATCACACAGCGCTCCCCCGCTGCCTCCGCCTCTTCCGCTGCCTCCGCCACGATCCTCAGATCCTCGTCTGTCTCAGAATCCAGCACGAATACCTGAACGCCGCTCTGCCTGCGGGCCTTTATGTAATCGTAAAGGCTTTCCGCACCGCTCCTCACCCGTCCGATGCTCACAGCTTCCACCTTTCGCTTCATCGTGGCGGCGAATAGCTCCGGTACGGAAAATTCACGATCCCCTACCCGCAGGATCCCATCTACGATCTTTCTGCCGGTCTCCGGAAAACTGGGAGCCGCCAAAGCTACGTCGAATCCCGCCGCGTCCATGACCGCCTCCAGCTCCGGCCCCGGGTTTCCCCGGAGCACCGAGTCCATTTTCTTATATATCTCAACTCCGGGCCGATACAGTTCCTTCGTGATCCGATAGACTTTGTCGTATGCCGATGGGCCGCACAGCGGCCGCGTGTCTGAATTCACCGATACTACGTCGTATTCCTCAGGTATGTGCTCATCGGCAGCGGGAACTGTTCCGGGACAGGAGACACACACCATAGCAGAATATCCGTTCTTTCTGTACTGCACCGCGGTGTCGCTGGCCCCCGTCAAATCATCCGCTATGATTAACAATACGATACCTCCTTTCAACCAAACTGATTGTTACTAACGCAAGAATCGCGCCAACTCTGCGCTCTTCGACATTATTTCGGGCAGTTTATGAATATACGGATATTTTGGCTGCGTCCCGCTTTTAGCGCAGAAAAAAAACAGGTGCTTTTCCTATTTCACTTACAAAAGCTGATCACACCTGTTTTTCTCCGGCCAACACGTTTTATTTCATTATAGTTTCAGAAAGAAACTTTTGATGTATTATTTTGAAACATCATTTTGATCCGTTCCAGTTTGCAACATATCAGATCTGTGCTCCGTCTCTCCGCCACCTTCCTGTTCCCCCGCTCCAGCAGCGCCACGGTACTTTCTCAGTTTTCTCCATAATGTGGATCGATTGATCTTCAATATGGCGCAAGTCTCTCCCGTGGATCCGCCGGTGGCTTCATACACTTTTAATATATAGCGGCTTTCCATCTCTTCCAGACTGGAAAGTCCGGATCTGCAGACTGCGCCGTTCTCTCCGCCGTCCCCGCCGGTCTCCCCCCGTTCAAGAACCCCGCCGCCTGCGGGTCCCGCCCCGGCCAGATCTCCGTCTTTTCTGCCCAGTCCCTGCGCGTCTGATTCCGCGTCTTCTCCTTTCCGGCTGATCTCCGCCAGTCGGATGGTCCTGTCGTCGCAGAGGATCACCGCCCGCTCGATCATTCCCTTCAGTTCCCGCGCGTTCCCCTCGTAATCATAGGAAGAGAGATAGGTCATGGCTTTTTCGCTGAATCCCTCGATCTGTTTGGAATAGCGCCGGCAGAAGATCCTCAGAAAATGAAATGCCAGGACCTCAATGTCCTCCCTGCGCTCATTCAGCGGCGGCACATAGAAAGACAGCGGATTGATCCGGTAAAGCAGATCCCGTCGGAACGTTCCCTCACGCACCATCTCCGTCAGTTCCCGGTTGGTGGCGCAGACGATGCGCACATCCAGAGGAATGATCTTGTCGTCCCCCAGTCTCATGATCTCCCGTTCCTGAATGACGCGGAGCAGCCGCCCCTGCAGCGTTGTAGGCAGCTCGCTGATCTCGTCCAGAAATATGGTGCCGCCGTGGGCCAGTTCAAACACGCCGGCTTTTCCGCCGGGCCGGCTTCCCGTAAACGCGCCCTCCACATAGCCGAACAGTTCGCTTTCTATGATCGTCTCAGGCAGGGCCGCACAGTTGATCGCCACAAAAGGTCCCGTTCTGCGGCGGCTTTCGTTGTGGATGCTCTGGGCAAAGAGCTCCTTTCCCACCCCGGACTGGCCCTGGATGAGAATGTCGGAGTCGTAACGGCTGAATTTCTTCGCCATGGCGATACAGCGCCCCACCTGTTCGCTGCGATAGATGATCGACTCGAAGGTGTATTTTGCCACAAAGCCCTTTTCCATCAGCTTTGCGCGGACTTTCTTCTCCATGCTCTGCAGGGACGCCACTTCCTGAAAAACCGCCACCGTACCCCTGTCTTCGTTGTTGACGGAGACGGGAACCAGACTCACCGTCGTCTGCCTGTTGTTCAGCTGCCGCAGCTCGTCGATCTGTGTCTGTTTCTCACGCAGCTTCGGAAACAGCGGCTTCAGCACTTCGATCTCATCCGCCCGGCGGTCGATGATCTCTTCCTTTTTTACCCCCAGTATCTTTTCGGCCACGGAATTGCAGACCAGGATCCGATTGCTCTCATCTGTGGATACCACGCCGTCGTGCACGTAGTCGATGACCGCCATGTTGCGCTTCGCCCGCTCCTGCTCCAGATTGGAGGCCATGAGAATACGTTGGGCTTCCTCGATGGCGTTGCGGATCACCTCCTCCCCGCTCTCAAGCAGATAGCACGGATAGCCGGATCTTTCACAGATCCGTTCGACCACCGCGTCGCCCACAAAGGTACGGATCCCTTTGTCGACGCATTCCTGTATCCTGACCCGGGGATCCTCCCCCTGTTCCAGATTGACCTGCGTCACATTCTTTCTGACGGCTTCGATCATCTTATATCCAAATATGACATTGTTATAGCCGATAATGGCCACAGGTTCGTCCCGCCCGATGATATTCTTCATATTGTCCAGAATATCGTAGGCGCTGATCTTTATCTCCACAGCCGGGGCTTTGACCGCACTGCTGATCTCCGTGAAGGTCCCGCCCCGGGAGATCAGTACCCTCGCGCCTTCCTCCACCGCCTGGACGGCCAGCTGCACCCCTTCCTGCAGATCTCCCCGCACCACCTGGACATTCTCGTATTTTTCTTTCCCGATGATCTCGTTTGCCAGCAGCACCATAGCCTTATACGGCGCGATGAGAACGATATCTTTCATTTGAATTATCCTCTTATCTATTTTATTTCCTTACCTTTAGTTGACAGTCTCCCATCCTGTACGGCTGTGATCTCAGCGACGCCCGTGAACGCCTGTGAACGCCCCGCCGCGGATCCTGTTCTTTCATTTTACATCTCCGGGGCGCAGGCATCAAACTGTTTTCTCAAAATTTCAGCGCCCGCGCTCTTTTTCGCAGAAACCGCGTTCAGAGGAACCACGATCAGAGGAACCGCGATCAGAATGCAAAGAGAGCGGGCTTGACGCCCGCTCTCTCAGATCTGTTTATACTGTTTTAACATAGCCTGACGGCCAGGCCTGACCCTCCGCGTCCCGCAGTGGATTACAGCAGTCCTCCGAACTGTACGAACAGAGGTGCGAATACCACGGCAACGATAGTCATGAGCTTGATCAGGATGTTGATGGAGGGACCGGAGGTATCCTTGAAGGGATCGCCCACCGTATCGCCTACAACGGCCGCCTTATGGGTCTCGCTGCCCTTGCCTCCGTACACGCCGCTCTCAACATACTTTTTCGCGTTGTCCCAGGCGCCGCCTGCGTTGGCCATCATGATAGCCAGCAGTACGCCGGAAGCCAGCGCTCCGGCCAGCATACCGCCCAGAGCTGCGGTTCCCATGATGAAACCGACGGCCAGCGGAGCGATAACGGCCAGGAGCCCCGGAGCGACCATCTCGCGAAGAGCCGCGCCGGTGGAGATATCTACGCATCTGGCATAATCAGGCTTGGAGGTACCGGCCATGATGCCTTTGTCTTCTCTGAACTGTCTTCTCACTTCTTCGATCATCTGGTTCGCCGCCTTGCCCACGGAGTTCATAGTCATTGCGGAGAACGCGAAGGGCAGCATGGCGCCGATGAAGACGCCGGCGATCACGGACGGGTTCAGCAGATCGATATTGGTCAGTTTCGCGACCTGAGAATAGGATGCGAACAGCGCCAGGGCCGTCAGAGCGGCGGAACCGATGGCAAATCCCTTTCCGATGGCAGCCGTAGTGTTTCCTACAGAGTCAAGCGTATCGGTGATGTTTCTCACTTCGTGGGGCAGCTCCGCCATCTCGGCGATACCGCCGGCGTTGTCGGAGACCGGACCGTAAGCGTCCACGGCAACGGTCATACCGGCTGTGGAAAGCATACCCACCGCAGCCAGCGCGATCCCATACAGACCTGCGGAAGCGTTGGCCACCAGAATGCCCACTGCGATGATCAGGATCGGCCACACGGTGGAAAGCATGCCCACGCCCAGGCCGCTGATGATGGTGGTAGCGGCGCCGGTCTGAGACTGCTCTGCGATCCCTTTTACATATTTGTAATCGGCGGAAGTGTAGATCTCCGTGATCTTTCCGATGGCGGTGCCTACGATCAGGCCGGAGATAACAGCCACCGCACAGTTAAAGTTCTTGAAGAACACGTTGCTCAGCACCAGAGATACCACGATGACCAGCACTGCGCTCAGATAAGTTCCCATATTCAGCGCTTTCGCAGGGTTTGATTTCTCGTCTCCCTTGACGAACATGATCCCCACGATAGAAGCCAGAATACCTACGGCGGAGAGGACCAGCGGGAACACGGACCCCTCCAGCGGCGGAAGCTCGAAAGCATCTCCGAACATCGGCGTGATGTTGGGGATGATGACCGCCAGCGTGATGGCGGAGATGATAGAACCTACGTAGGACTCGAACAGATCGGAACCCATGCCGGCCACGTCGCCTACATTGTCGCCCACGTTATCCGCAATAACGGCCGGATTTCTCGGGTCGTCCTCGGGGATCCCCGCTTCGACTTTACCCACCAGGTCGGCGCCCACATCGGCCGCCTTGGTATAGATACCGCCGCCCACACGGCCAAACAGCGCCATGGAGGAAGCTCCCAGTCCAAAACCGGTGATGTATTCCGCGGTCATGTCAACGCCCAGGAACACGAACGCCGCGCCGACGCCCAACAGTCCCAGACCGACCACGCACAGACCCATGACGGCGCCGCTTCTGAAAGCAACTTTCAGCGCCTTGTTCATGCCGCCTTCTCTGGCTGCGTTGGCTGTTCTGACGTTGCCCTTTGTGGCAACTCTCATGCCGCAGTAGCCCGCCAGCACGGAGAACAGAGCTCCGACCAGATACAGAGCCGCGGTGATGGGATGGATCCCGATCGCCAGAATTACGACCAATACTACGATAACGATGATCATCGTCTTGTACTCTCTTCTCAGGAAGGCCATTGCGCCTTCACGGATGTACCCGGAAATTTCCTTCATGCGGTCATTTCCTTCGTCAACCTTCGTGATCCAGGACGAGAGTGCATAGGCGACGATCAGAGCAATTATGCCGACTACAGGTGCGACAAATGCCATACTTTCCATAATAGTTTTCGTCCTCCTTCGCATTTCCACCAATCAAATATTAAGAGGCGTATCCACAACACCTCTTAATCAATTAACCGGTTTTCAATTAATAAATGTATAAATCAGTTCATTGAGCATGGCGCGCCGCATTACTCAATAGCAACCAAAATCAGGGAGCAGATAATAAACACGATCGCTCCGCCGGCCGTGATCTTGCTCAGGATCGCCTCGTAACCCTGGCTCTTTTTCTTTCCGAACAGCTGCTCAGCGCCGCCGCTGATGGAACCGGACAGTCCCGCGCTGTTTCCGGACTGAAGCAGAATGCTTGCGATCAGCACAAGGCTTGCCACAGCCAGCAATATCATTAACGCCATTTTCATCGTTACACCTCCTCTGCCGGACGAACGCGAAGCCGCAAACAACGCATCCGTTTAATTAACTTCTAGAGTTTACCACAATCATGTCCAAAAATCAAGAAAAATTTCAGCCTGCGGCTCCGAAAAGCCCTGAAATTTCGGGCCCTGAGGTTCCGCAGGCTGTGAAAGGCGCCCGGCCGGCGCCATTCATGTCTTCCCCCGTCTGCCGCCGGTGGGATTCCACGCTATTTTCTGAGGTTATAGAACGCCTTTTCACCCGCGTACTGAGCGGAATCGCCCAGCAGTTCTTCCAGACGGAGCAGCTGGTTGTACTTCGCGATACGGTCGGTTCTGGAAAGCGAACCGGTCTTGATCTGGCCCGCGTTCAGCCCCACCACGATGTCGGCGATGGTCACGTCCTCCGTCTCTCCGGAGCGGTGAGACACCACGGCGGTGTACCCGGCTTTCTTGGCCATCTCGATGGCGTCGAACGTCTCGGTCAGCGTGCCGATCTGGTTCACTTTGATGAGAATGGAGTTGGCCACGCCCATCCTGATCCCCTCTTCCAGACGTTCGGTGTTGGTGACGAACAGATCGTCCCCCACCA
>Ga0129308_1002188_pt1 | contig 17434 bp, 18 predicted proteins | sample L827metagenome_FD_94440 | JGI IMG/M metagenome (GOLD analysis project Ga0129308, IMG submission 94440) | Ring-tailed lemur group fecal microbial communities from Wisconsin, USA - L827 metagenome | ecosystem: Host-associated > Mammals > Digestive system > Large intestine > Fecal | place: USA...
ACGATTTCCTTATTAATATAGAAGGTATCCTGTTCATCCTTCGCCGGATGGTTCGCAGGAATATTCAGCTTCTCGAAATTGTAGAGGTCGTACTCGATCTCCGGCCCCTCGACTACCTCGTAGCCCATGCCGATGAAGATGCGCTCTACCTCCTCGCGCGCGATCGTGTTCGGATGGCGGTGTCCGACATTGTTCTTCTTAGCCGGAAGCGTCACGTCGATCACCTCGGACTTGAGCTGATGCTCGAGCGCCTGTGCCTCCAGCTTCTTCTTCGTCTGCTCGAGCACCTCCTCGATCTGCTGTCTCGTCTCATTGACGAGCTGGCCGAATGCCGGGCGGTCCTCCGGCGCAACCTCCTTCATGCTCTTGAGCACTGCCGTCAGCTTACCTTTCTTGCCGAGGAAGTTCACACGCACCTCCGCCAGTCGGTCAAGCACATCCGTCTCCTGAATCTGCGCCAGCGCTTCTTCTCTGATCTGCTGTAATTTTTCCTTCATACTGTTCTTCCTTTCCTGATAAATGGAATTGTGCGTCCGCATACATATAGATATATGGAATAAAAAAAGCTCCTCCCAGATAGGGACGAAGCATTCATTCCGTGGTACCACCCTGCTTCCCGCGTACGCGGGCACTCGGTATGCGTAACGTGCACGAACGTCGCCTCCTACAGGGGACCTGCCCGTTCAGAAGCAAAGCTCCGGTGTGAAATTCGCTCCCCGTCTGAACTTAAGGACGCTCCCAGCCGACGACATCCTCTCTCTGTAAGAAAACGGTTCCCTACTATGCACCATCCAAGCCTTTTACTTTGTTGATCTGTAAATGCTAAATCCTGTTTTACCACAGGAAAACATTCCTGTCAAGGAAATTCTAAACGCATTCTTATCAGCGTATTAAGTTTCTCTAAAATCGTACTTGGGTAAATTGACAAGCTGCCAGTTTGGGATGTATGCTGAAAAGCAGAACGCCGGACGGCCAAAATCGAGTGCTTCCGGCAATGAATCGAAGCATACGGAGGTAATTTCTATATGAGCAAGGTAATCGGTATAGACCTTGGAACTACAAACAGTTGTGTCGCCGTGCTGGAGAATGAGAATCCCGTCGTGATCACGAATGCGGAGGGTGTGCGCACGACGCCCTCTGTCGTCGCTTTTACGAAGAACGGCGAGCGTCTTGTCGGCGAGATGGCGAAGCGGCAGGCTGCCGTCAACGCGGAACATACGTTTTTCTCGATCAAGCGGAATATGGGATCGGACTTCCGCGCACGCGTCGACGGCCGGACCTACACGCCGCAGGAGATCTCGGCTATGATCCTGCGCAAGCTGAAGACGGATGCGGAGAGCTACCTCGGTGAGCCGGTAAACGAAGCCGTGATCACGGTTCCCGCGTATTTCAATGACGCGCAGCGGCAGGCCACGAAGGACGCCGGGCGCATCGCGGGCCTGAATGTACTGCGTATCATCAATGAGCCGACGTCGGCCGCGCTCGCCTACGGCCTCGACCACGGCAATCCGCAGAAGATCCTCGTCTACGATCTCGGCGGCGGAACCTTCGACGTGTCGATCATCGAGATCGGCGACCAGCTTATCGAGGTGCTCGCGACTGCCGGGGACAACCATCTCGGCGGAGATGACTTTGACCAGAGGCTGACCGACTATATTGTCAGTGAATTTAAGAAACAGGAGCACGTCGACCTCTCCCGCGATATGACCGCGCTGCAGCGCGTCCGCGAGGAGGCTGAGAACGCGAAGAAAACGCTCTCCTCTTCCACAACGGCGCAGGTTACGCTCCCGTTCATCACGACCGTACATGGGGAGCCGAAGCACCTCGACGTCGTGATTACGCGCGCGACCTTTGAGAAGCTCACGAGCGACCTGATCGAGCGCACCGCGGGACCTGTGACACAGGCGCTCTCGGATGCGGGCATCTCATCTCGCGACCTCGGCATGGTCCTCCTCGTCGGCGGTTCCACCCGCATGCCTGCCGTCGCAGAGAAGGTGCGGCAGCTCACCGGCAAAGAGCCCTCCCGCAACCTGAATCCCGACGAATGTGTTGCGCTCGGCGCCGCAGTCCAGGGCGGCAAGCTGAGCGGACAGGTGCTTCCCGGCAGCGCCGCGGCCGATCTGATCCTGATGGATGTGACGCCGCTCTCGCTCTCGATCGAGACAGTCGGCGGCATCGCGACGAAGCTCATCGACCGCAACACTACGATCCCGACGCGCCAGAGCAAGATTTTCTCGACTGCCGCCAACTTCCAGCGCTCCGTCGACATCAAGGTACTGCAGGGCGAGCGCCAGTTCGCACGCGACAACAAGCTGCTCGGCAATTTCCGGCTGAACGGCATCCAGCGCGCGATGGCCGGCGTGCCGCAGATCGAGGTAACCTTTGACATCGACGTGAACGGCATCGTCCACGTCTCAGCCCGCGACCTCACGACCGGGAAGCAGCAGGAAATCACGATCTCCTCGAGCTCTAACATGTCGGAGGAGGATATCGAGCGCGCGATCCGCGACGCAGCCGAGTACGAGGCAAGCGACAGCACGCGCAAATCATACATCGACCTGAAAAATGAGGCAACGCTGCTCGCGAAGCAGGCCGACACCGCTCTCTCCGCCGCTAAGAAGAATAAGACAATCGACAAGGCGGTCCAGAAACAGATCAAATCTGACCTGCACCAGCTCGAGAAGCTGCTCATGAAGATGCGCCCCGACAAGGCCACCGAACAGCAGGCCGATGAGATCCGCCGTGCGATGGAGTCTCTGAAATCCTCCGCATCCTCCATTCTCGGAAACACCGGCCAGCAATGACCTCAGTCCGGCCAGGGCGGCAGATATTATTATCTGTATCTGCCGCCCTGCGCGCCAAATTCTGACAGATGGCGGTCGTTTTGCAGGCGAAAATATCAGCCTTTGCGTTTTCCGTAAGTATCATTTATGAAATATATTTATAATGTCCAAGGGCGTTTCGATTTGCGTAAAATCAGCCTTTCTTTTTGCAGGCTGCCCTGTTCCTTCTTTAAAATACCACACTGCCTGTACCGCTTTCATGCCAATTGCTTCTGCTGCCTCCAGTTCATTGCTTCCGCCATCTCCCACATACAGGCATTCCTCCGCTTTGACATTCAGTTTTTCCATACATCTCTTGAATATGGCAGGATTCGGTTTCTGAATCCCTTCATCAAAGGACAAACATACAGCGTCAAAAAAGGGATACAAGCTACTTTTCTTAATCACCATTGCTTCTTCCGAAAAGCAATTACTGATTAATCCGATTAATATGCCCTTTTCCTTTAATGCTCTTAACATCGGGATAATTTCCATATGCAGGTGCTCAAATGATTCTTCTTTGCAATGAATACGCTTCTTCAAAATGAAGTTCAATTTTTCCTCAGAAAAACAATCATTCTCTTTGAGAATTTTTTCCAAAATCTCTTCTAAAGTAACTTTTCCTATCGTTCTGTTCTCTTCTGATGAGCGCCATATTTCCTGGAATTTTTCTTCCTCAATACCGGCATCCATTGCCATCTGAGTTCCGAAATATAACGGACTGTCGTAAAGTGTTATCAGTGTCTCATACATATCAAATATTACTGCTTTTATCATTTGCGTTACCTCCAGATTTTCAGATATTGTGACATTACGGCATAATCCAGATAACTCTTTTTACACGCATCTTTTTGACACCGGTATTGCATTTTTTCTTCTTTGCTATATAATTATATCCGCGAACAAAAAAGAATACAACCCTGAACCGTGAAAGGAGTTTTTAAATGAAATTTGATGTTTCAAAATTACAATGGACAAGGAAACCGGAAAACTATCGGATTTCCCCGGAGAAAATTGAGATTACCACGAAGCCGAATACGGATCTGTGGCAGAGAACCTATTACCATTTCCGCAATGACAACGCGCCTGTACTTCAGATGAAAACCAGCGATCCGTTTTTTTCCTTCGTTGTAAAAACGGAATTTGCCAGTCATCACCGGTTCGATCAGTGTGGTGTTGTCGTTTATCTGGACAGCGAGAACTGGATCAAAGGCTCTATTGAATATGAAAATGACCGATTCCAGCACCTCGGAAGCGTAGTAACCAATCACGGCTATTCTGATTGGGCCACAACGGAAATTGATGCCAATATAAAATCTATGTGGTATCGGCTGAGCCGCCGGGAAGATGACTTCCGCATCGAATGCTCGGAAGATGGCATTACATACCGTCAGATTCGGATCTGCCATCTGTCAGGGGGGAAGGGAGAAATTGCATTTGGCATCTACGCCTGCAGTCCGGAGGATTCCTCTTTCCTGGCTACATTTTCCAACATGGAGCTCACCGAATGCAAATGGCTGGCACATGACGGTCAGGCCCCGGATCAGAACCTGTAAGGCTTTGGCAGCCTGATAGCTGACAGCGAAACAGCCTAACTAACAATCGGGAGGGGCGACAACAAGGAATGCTGCCGCCTCTCTACTGCCTCCGAACCGGAAAGAACATATACCCCTGTCCGTTTTCCGCCGGACAGTTAAAGTCATGAACTGCTCCTGCCAGTTTCACTCCCTGCTCTTCCATATACGCAAGCACCTTCCCGAATACATCCTCTTCCGTACATTTCACATACAAATACTCATATCCGGGAATTGTCCATTTTACCCACCCTGCCGGGGCCTTTGCTTCGTCTGCAACCTCCACACCTGCCAGATACAACCCTTCCGTAAAATTATTTTCCCACGGTTTGAAAGAACGGGAAAAATCAGACATTGCTCCCCATATGCCGCCAATATTTCCATTTTCATCTCTTTTGGCAAGATGTGCGACCTCGTTAAAATGGCTGTTTGCATCCTCCCATAATTTCTGTATAAAACCTGCTCCGTCTTTTGTAGAACCCTCTTTTCCGATTACAGAAAAAGATTTCTTCACACACTTTTTTATTTCCATTTTCTCACCTTTCTCCACTCAATCCCGGATTTTTCACATTCTGTTCGTACAAGCTTCAACAATCTGACATGATCCGGCACTGGCAGTTCGTATGCATCTTTGTACTTCTCTACGTAGCGTTCCTTCATTCCCGGAAAATTCCCGTCCAGCTTCTCCTGAACCCGTTTTCATTTGTGTTTCCCATCATAGTCCATAATCCGAATTGCTGTCTCCTCCGGTGTCATATGCGAAACGTCTATTTTTTCCGTATCTAATTCCCGGTACAGGCCGATCCTTGCAATGCTTCTCGGAATCACATCCTCTGTTCGGATACCGGCATCTATATCCTTCTGCAGCCGTTTCCTCAACTCCTCCGCACTGCATATCAGCGAAATCCGATGTACGAGGCATCCGTCTGTTTCCAGCTTTGATACGATTTCATCCAGGATTCCCTGCTCATGCATTACCCAGCAGAAAATAATATTCTCATAAACGCTGCACCGGATAAACTGATTCAAAAGAAAGCAGATGTTCTCCATCACCATCTGCTTTGTCTCATCTGTCACCTGAAAAGGCCTCATGTCCCAGCACCAGTCTCCGTCGAGAAATACGCAATTCGGCAGTTTCTTTTTCAAAATCTGACTTACGGCAGTTTTTCCAACGCCCATGGTTCCGCCTATCAGGTAAATGTTCTTCATTTTCCTATTCTCCATAATATGATAAAAATTTCAAAAGCCAACCATCGCTCAAATTTGAACTTCGATCGGCATATTAAGGGATTACGAAAGCCTCTTGATAAGAATACCTTTATCCGATTCGGAAACCCCCATAGCTGCCAATGCCTGCTCTGCCGTCCAGCCTAAATTCTTCATCAGATTGTGAAGTGTTTCCAGCAGAGTAAGTATATTCTGTTCAGCCGCGGCTTCTTTTCTCATATCCTCCATAGCTCTACACATAACCTCCACTCCTTTCGCATCCTCTTTAAAATAGCGTACTCGATCAGCTAAAATTTTATAATGCATATCTTTCGCATCCGTGCAGGAAAAATCATGCATCAGTTTACCAAGTTCCGTTCCATCTTTTATCTGGGAATTGACATATATGATATGTGCTTCATCCCCAAACATTACACCAGTTTCTTTTATTGTCCGATCAATGTGATAAATTCTGCCATATTCTCACCGGCTTTCTTTTTTTCGAAACTCAAATAACAAAAATTTTTTATATTCTTATCATATCACAGAAAGCGTCCCCTTACAATCAGCGCTGTTTTCTGATTAGAGCATTTTTTCCTAAATCTACTGCCGCGGCAAATACATCCGAAACTCGGCCCCCTCCCCCTCTTTTGACCGTACCTCTATATACCCGCCATGCTGACGCACAATCTCACGCGAGAGATAAAGACCGATCCCGAGTCCCGGTTCACTGCGCGCGCATTCGGAACGGTAAAACCGCTGAAAAATCAATCCCTGCTCTGACTCCCGGATACCGACACCATGATCTCTGACGTGGATACACCAAAAAAAGCCGTATTCCGTAACAAATACCCCGACACGGCTGCCGCATGGCGAATATTTCAGCGCATTATCGATCAGATTGCCCAACGCCTCTTCCATCCATCCGAAATCAAATGGACAAACGGCCCCACAGGGCTCTATCTGTAAGTTAATTTTCTTTTTCTCCGCCTCATGGGCTTTTTCTTTACAGCAGCTCAAAATTAGCGCATCCAGAGAGCCCGTAACCGGATGCACCTGGATCATTTCCAGTTCCATCCGGGAAGCTTTTATCAGCGTGCTCACCAAAAAATCCAGCTTTTCGGACTGACGGCAGACCAGCTCCAGCAGCTCCCGCTCTTCCTTTGAAAGATTGGGGCTGCCGCTTACAAGCTCAGAATAAACCATGATATTGGACAGCGGGGTTTTGATCTGATGAGAAATATCTGCAAGAAACTGCTGCATAACGCCAGTCTCATGATGCTGCTTTTTCTGCTGATCCTCCAAAAGACCGAGCAGGCGGTTGGTCTCCTCGCCAATCGCAGCCTCCATGCTCTCATCATAGGACACGGCAGTATAATCCCCTCTTGCTGCAAGAACCAGCCTCTGCCGGATCCGGTCAAGCATCGCCCCGACACGATGCCGGTACACCACTGTGCTTCCGACAGCCGCCGCTGAAATAAGCAGCATCAGTATTCCTGCGGCAACCGCGAATCCTTCGTTTCCCATCCAGCACCTCCCGGGTAAATTGCCATTACAAATGCTTCAGCCTGCGCCAGGCTGTAACTTTTACGCCTCTTCCTCCGACCACATATATCCCGCGCCATACACATTTTTGATATACGCCGGGTGTGCGGGATCATCCTCCAGCTTCTCCCGCAGCCGCCGTATTACGACTGCCACCGCATTTTCCTCAACGGAATCCCTGCTGTCCGCCCACAGATGCTCCAATATTTTTCCCCGCGGGAGCGCAAGATTCGCATGAGCAACCAGATATGCCAGAAGCTTCTGTTCCCTGATACTAAGCTTCAGTAATACCCCATTCTTCCGGAATCCGGCTCCTTCAAAATCAAACTCGAATGGTCCCATGCGGTAAAGCGTTCCTGCGCTGCCGGACCGCCGCAGCAGTGCCTGGATCCTTGCAGTCAGCACGCGGAGGCTCACCGGTTTCACAATATAATCATCCGCCCCGGCATCCAGCCCGCCAACCATATCGCATTCCATTCCCCTGGCTGTTAACAGGATAATTGCTGATTTCCTGCCTGCAGCTTCTGCACTCTCCCGACGTCTCAGTTCTCTGCACAGGGCAAATCCGTCCCCATCCGGCAGATTCGCATCCAGCAACAGCAGGTCAAACTTCTTCTTTGCAAGGTTATTTTTTGCATCTGCTATAGAAAAACCGGCCGTCAGCTCATATCCTTCACGCTCCAGGCCCATACAAATGCCTCTGTTCAGAAGCTGGTCGTCCTCAATAAAAAGTATGCGTTTCATTTTCTCATCAGCTCCACTAACCGCCCTTTATGCAGGCTTTGATACAACGCAACCGGTGTCATGCTGCAAAATGCAAGCATTCCCGTATAAAACAACAGATTCGGCAATACCGGAAGCTGGTACGGCGTATGGTAGGTGTTGACCGCGCCTGAAATAAAACAGGAAAGAGGAAGTCCTGCTGCAAGGGAAATTCCGCCTGCAATCGCAGCATAGACAATTCCCTCTGCGGCCAGCATCGTTTTCTGCTGGCTGCGCGTCATGCCGATGCTCTGCATCGTGGCCAGCTCCCGGCGGCGGCTCTGAATGCTGACCGCCATCATATTTCCATAGTTCAGAAAAGTCAGTACTGCAAGAATTGCACAAAGGCTGAACCCGATCACACGTAAGCGGAGCTCATTTTCATACATCAATTCATAATCATCCATTTTTGTTGACAGGCTTAAGTCATCATGCCCCTCCAGCAGTTCCATCAACGCCTGATTCGTTGCTGCATCAAATGCCTCCTCATAGTCAACATCCAAAAGCTCGATAATTGGCACAGCTACAAGCTCCCGGAACAGTTTCTCACATACTACAAGATCCGGCATCACGTCATTTATGAGGTGAACCGGCGTCCCTGTTCCATCTCCCGCCCACTTTACAGTCACTGTCCCCTTTTGTGACTGTCCGTAAACCTGAAAGCTTAACTTCTTCCCAGTCAGGGACTCCGTTGATGCTGATAAAAAGCCAAATGCAATCGCCCCTTCTCCCCGGAAAAAGGCTTCTTTATCCAGGCTGCCGCCCATCTGCTGATTCAGAGCGTCAAACTCCGCTTCGTTGATTCCCACCAGACGCCCCTTTCCTTGATAGGTATCATTTTCCTCATCGGACGACTTCTTTTTCCAGACCTCCAGATTTTCCGCCATCTGATCCCCTGACATCATCGGCATATCATAAACGGCCTCCAGATAGTCTTTCATAGTCTCGTAAGTATCCCCATAGTCATACTGTACCTCCTGCGAATACGCCTTCCGCACCGCCTTCACTCCATTCAGTCCGGATACCTGTCTGGCCAGCTCTTCCGTAATTCCTGCATACTCCTGATCATCCAGCAGCCTTGCATTTAAAATCCGCGCGTCATACGGATACTGTTTATTCAGAACAGCCTTCGCACTGTTCTGCTTTAAAATAACGCTCACTACCAGAAAGACCATCATGATCATGGAAAGTGATGCGGCAGATACCGCAAAACGTTTCCTGTTGCGGATCACATTCCAGAGAGCCATCCGGAATATCCCGGTCTCTTTTGTATTTCGCTCCCGCTTCCTTTGCTGAACGGATTCGTTGAACCGGACAGCCTCAACCGGCGTCAGCCTGGCTATCCGCTCCAGCATCTGCCTGCATCCGCTCCAGACTACCAGTATCGTAAATACGGAAGCGAAAATCAACAATGCCGGATGAAACGCCACCACCTGCGTCTTCCCGGATGCACCGGACAACGCACCCAGCATATGAGGAACCACCCAAAGCGCCGTTACTCCTCCGAAGAAAAGTCCCGTCGGGATTCCGGACAGTATGTTCCAGACAATCTGCCATAACAGATATTTTCTCATCTGGCTTGCAGTCATTCCGATCGTCTTATACTGTCCATAATCCCTGATCTCTCTGGCAACTGAAATATAAAAGACATTGTAAACAAACAGATAACCGCTGATCAGCGTCATAACGGTCAGGAATACAAGTCCGGCAGCCAATCTGATAAAGCCTGTCAGCAGATAAGCATCGCTGTAAATCACCTGATTTCCCGTAAGACCAATCTGATCCCCCAGTTTTTTGATATATGTATTGCTGTACAGCGGGTTTTCCAGAGAAATATACAAAAGTCCGTTTGTGATATCGGTCTGCTTCACCCCCGTTTTTTCATAAAACGATTTTGAGATATATCCGTTATTGTGATTATTATACTCCTCAAACCAGCCTGTCAACTGAAAAATGGTCCCACAGTCCTGCAAATCGGACTCTGCAAAAAGAGAGCTCCAGATCAGGGAAATTTCCATTCCATATTCCGGCTGATCAATTCCCAGTTCAGACAGAGATTGCTGCGAAAGCATAATTTCGTTCTCGTTTTCCGGGTAATGCCCTTCCCACCTGACATAAGCAGGCTTACATTGTTCTTCCCAGCAGGTCTCATCCGCCCAGTATAAGCGGATTCTGCCCGCATTGTCACCGGTATCTGCGACCGCGCATTTTACACTCAGACCGGCATATTTCACTCCGTCAAATTCCCGTGTCTTCTGAATCTGCTCATCCGTCGGTTCCGGCAGAGCAATATCATACCTGACACCTGCGGAAGCCAGATTCCGTTCCGTTACCGTCTTATAATAGCTGACACCAAGGCTGAATACAACCGTAATCAAAAATGCGGTCATGGCTATCGACAAAATCATCATCAGGTTCTGCCGGAGATTTCCCCGATACGTTTTGCCCGCCAGCACTCTCAGTATTTTTTTATTTTTGACATTCATCATATGTTTCACCCGCACACCTTTCCGTCCTCGATCCGGATAATTCTCCCCGCCAACTGAGCAATCTCCGGATTGTGCGTAATCATCACGATTGTCTGTGAATAGCATTCACTCGTAGCTTTTAACAGCCCCAATACTTCCTGGCTCGTAGCCGAGTCAAGATTCCCGGTCGGCTCATCCGCGAGCAGGATCGTCGGCTTTGCCGCCAGGGCCCGCGCGATTGCGACTCTCTGCTGCTGACCACCCGAGAGGCAGTTGGGCAACGTTTTCTGACGTTCTGAAAGCCCCAGCCGTTTCAGCAGTTCTTCCACAAATGTGCGGTCCGGCTTCTTTCCATCCAGTTGCATCGGCAGCACAATATTCTCGTAGACATTCAGCAGCGGCAGCAGATTGTAGTCCTGAAACACAAAGCCAATTTTTCTCCGCCGGAAAATTGCCAGTTCATTCTCTGACAGCTCTGAGAGCTCCTGGCCTGCCACACGGACAGAGCCGGAGGTGGGGATATCCAGGCCGCCCAGCATATGCAGGAGTGTGGATTTTCCGCTCCCGGAGCTTCCCACGACAGCGACAAATTCTCCCTGTTTCACCGACAAATCTACTCCATCCAGCGCTTTCACAAGCGTATCTCCTGCTCCATAATATTTTTTCAGGTTATGCACACTCAGTATTTCCATAGTTTTATCCCATCCTTTCGCATCCTTCAGGCTTAACCATGCGTCTGTCCGCCCTTTGTGATTTCAGTATAACATCCAAATCTTTCATAAATCTTTCAAATTAAATTAATTTACGCTGCAATTCAGATGCATGTGTCATAAAATGCGAAAGAAAACAGGGACTTCTGATTTGTAATAGTTCAGAACCACCGGAACGCGATCCTCCAGCTCCCCGGGTTCTGCAGCAGGCTGTCATACTCCTCCTCTGTCAGTACGCTTCGCAGCTCCTGCTTCTCGTTTTCCCCCACAACCGCGTGCAGGCAGTCCGAGAAGCAGAGCTTCGGATAGAGGACGCACCACCAGTTATGTCCCTGCGCGCTTCCGAGACGGATGCGCAGGGCGTCGTACCATCCGGCCGGGAACGTGCAGTCGCCGTATGTCCGTGCCGGGAAACAGCACCGCTCTACCGACGCAGCCGCGCGGTAATCTGCGCCGTACTCGGAAAGCACCTGGTCTGCGACGTGCTCCAGCTCTGCAAGATGGGCCTGAACAAAGCATTTTACGGCATTTTTGCTGTCCACACCAGCTTCTGAATTATCCACATCCGCCTTTTTCATCTCCTCGGAAAGCCATGCGAGCACGGCGTCGCGCACCTTATATTTCACGTTCTGGTCTTCCTCGCTGTCGCTTTCCGCCAGCACATGGAAACGCAGCACCTCATCTGCAATTCCCTGCTGCAGCGTATTTTGGTACGCCGCGGATACCGTAATTCTCATAAATAAGGAAAGACAAATCAGACATAACAGTGCGCCTCCGAATTTTTTCCCGAAATCACGCAGCTCTTTTCTGATACAATAATGGCTGTTTTCAAACATAACCCCTACCTCCTGTTATCTGAAGTATTGCCAAATCCGGCTGTTTCATGCAGAGTATCGCAGCAGTTGATTTTATTTCTCAAAGTATCGCCCCGCTCGCTTGATAGCGCCCGCATTTCCCGGTATACTTAGGCCATACAGCAAACAGAAGCGATAAAATTTTATCCACACCTGTATGGGAGGTATCCACAATGACAAATCTGAGCCTTGGAGAGAACATTGCGCGGCTGCGCCGCCAGAAGGGCCTGACGCAGGATGAGCTTGCCGCCTTTCTCGGCGTGACGAAGGCGTCCGTCTCCAAATGGGAGACACGCCAGAGTCTGCCTGACATTCTGATGCTGCCAGTGATCGCATCGTTTTTTGATATCAGCACTGACGAGCTGCTCGGCTACAGGCCGCAGCTTAGCCGTGAACAGATCAAAAAGCTCTATCAGGAGCTTGCGGAACGTTTCGCATCCGGCGGCTTTGCGGAAGCTATGGCAGCATCGCGGTCGCTCGTCAAAAAATACTATTCCTGTTATCCGTTCCTTCTTCAGATCTGCGTTCTCTGGCTGAACCATGCGGATCAGGCTCCGCCCGCCGAAAGACCGCAGCTTCTTGAAGAAATCATTGCTCTTTGCAGACACATTGAAAAGGACTGCCGGAATGCAGGAGTCTGCAGCGACGCCTCCTCCTTCCGGGCTATGGTGCAGCTTCAGCTTGGCTGCACGCAGGAAGTGATCGAGACGCTTGAGGAAAGCTGCGATCCATTCCGCCTGTCCCGCAGTAATGACCTTTTGCTGATCCGGGCGTATCTCGGGCAGGGCAATCCCGACGCGGCAAACCGATTCGCGCAGATTTCGATGTATCTGTCTCTGCTTTCGATCCTCGAAAACGCAGCGCTCCAGCTCGTCATCCGCCGCACAGACCAAAGCGTCTGCGAGGAGCTGCTCTGCCGCACGGACAGTGTGATCGAAGCGTTTGATTTCGAGCGGCTTCATCCGAATCTGTCCGCAGGATATTTTTATCAGGCAGCTATCTTTTGTGCGGGCCTGGGGCAGAATGACCGCGCACTTGATTATCTGGAACGCTTCGCGTCCTGTGTACGCAGGCTGTTCGACGGCCCGGTGCTTCATGGCGACCGCTTCTTTGATTGTCTTGACAGTTGGATTGATGAGCTGGGAGCCGCCACGCCGCGCAGCATGAAGCTTGTCGCGAAAAGCATCCCGCCGCTGTTTGAGCACCCGGCTTTTGCGGCGCTTCAATCGGAGGAACGATTACGAAAGCTGAAAGCTATGTTTCTGGACGAAACTCTGAGTCAGCATACAGGGCCTGCCGGCATCTGATGCGCAACACAACTTATGGAGGTAAACTTATGAATGTCAAACTTACCGAGCTTCTCCCGTTCCTGATCCCGCTGATCATTCTCGAGCTGCTCCTGCTCGCCTTCACCTTGCGGCACATTCTCACGCACGACCATTATAAACGCGGCAGCCGCGCCCTGTGGGTGGTGGTGGCAATTGTCGGCGTCCAGTTCTGGGGGCCGGTGCTCTACTTTCTGCTCGGAAAGGAGGACTGACCTTGAACATCCTCTCCCTTTCTGACGTCGCAAAAGCATTCGGGCAGGTCAGGGTATTGCAGGGACTGACCTTTGATGTGCCTGAGCACACTATTTTCGGCTTCATCGGCCCGAACGGTGCTGGGAAAACGACGACGATGAAGCTGATTCTCGGCCTGCTGCGGCCGGATCACGGAACGATTACGGTCGGCGGACTCCCTGTCACATATGGCCAGAACCGCACGAACCGGATGATCGGCTATCTGCCGGACGTGCCGGAATTTTACGGTTTCCTGACTCCGGCCGAATATCTGGCCCTCTGTGGTGAAATCACCGGGATGGACCGGCAGGCGGTCAGACGCCGCTCGGACGAGCTGCTCTCGCTCGTCGGCCTTCCGCCTGACAGGAGAATCCGTGGCTTCTCGCGCGGCATGAAGCAGCGCCTCGGCATCGCGCAGGCGCTGCTTCATGAGCCAAAGCTGCTGATCTGTGATGAGCCGACCTCGGCGCTCGATCCGTCCGGCCGCAAGGAGCTGCTCGACATCCTGCACACCGTCCGGGACCACACGACCGTGCTGTTCTCGACACACATTCTCTCTGATGTCGAGCGCGTCTGTGATGAGATCGTGCTGCTGCATGACGGCAAAGCCGCGCTTCACGGAACGCTTTCCGAGATCCGTGCGATGCGCGGAAGCAGCGGCTTTGAGATTGAGTTTCTGCGGCAGGAGGATATCGCACGCTTTGAAGCGCTCCTGCCGGGCGGCAGCCGCACGGACCGGCTCACGCTACGCTATCCGTCGGCCCCCGATACTGCCCTGCAGCTTCTGGCACACGAACAAATCCCGGTACGCCGCATGGAACAGCTTGAACCGACACTTGAAGCTCTGTTTATGGAGGTGACAGAAAAATGAAAGCCTTTCTCGCATACACAAAAAAAGAAGCCTTCGAGCTATGCCGCACCGGGCGGCTGCTCCTGCTTCTTCTGATCTTTCTGCTATTTGGTATTATGAACCCGGCCATCGCGAAGCTGACGCCGTGGCTTATGGATTTTCTCGCCGAGGATCTTGCCAGATCCGGCATGACCATCGCGCAGGTATCGGTCGACGCACTGACCTCCTGGACACAGTTTCACAAAAATGTCCCGATCGCACTCATCCTCTTCCTCGTGCTGATCTCTGGGACACTCACAAACGAGTGCCAGGACGGAACGCTTCTCCTGCTGCTGACGAAGGGCCTGCCGCGCAGGACCGTCCTGATCGCCAAAGCAGCCGCAGGCATTCTGCTCTGGAGCGTCTGCTACTGGATGTGTTACGGCATCACCTGGATGTACAACGCTTTTTTCTGGGACAACAGGATTGTGCCAAATGCAGCAGCCTCCGCGCTTGCCATCTGGCTGATCGGCGTCTGGCTGGTCTGCGCCCTGATCCTCATGTCCTCGTTTGCAAAAAGCAATACAACCGTGCTTGCCGGCGTCGCCCTGCTTGCGGGGATCTGCTATCTCGCAGGACTGTTTCCTCCCGTTTCGGAATATCTGCCGACGCAGCTTCTGTCTGCCGGAGCCCTGATAAACAATGCGGCCGCAGCAGATTTCACAAAATCCGCCGCAGCCGCAGGTATTTCTTCACTGCTTATGCTGATTGCTGCCGTCCGCATCTTTGACCGTCGCGCGCTGTAAAAGATGTAGACGGCAGCATCCCCGGTCACGTATTCAGTGCTCCTTCGTCTGCACAAGACGCAGGATTGACAGCGCCTCGTCAAGATACTTGTTTTCCGCCTTTGCGAACTCTCCTGCATCCGAGAGCGTCGACAGCTTCGGATCGATCGGCATCTTGCCCGCAACGAGCACGCCGATCTCATCGGATACCGCATCCACCTTGCTCTCTCCGAAAACCGGAATGCGCCTGCCGCAGTCCGGACATTCCAGATAGCTGTAGTTCTCGATCATGCCGAGCACCGGGATCTTCATCGTCTTCGCCATGTTGTATGCCTTCTTGACGATCATCTTCACAAGATCCTGCGGCGAGGTCACAATCATGATCCCGTCGACCGGGAGCGACTGGAAAACAGTCAGCGGCACGTCGCCCGTTCCCGGAGGCATATCTACGAGCAGATAGTCGATCTCTCCCCAGATCACATCCGTCCAGAACTGCTTGACCATATTTGCAAGCACCGGCCCGCGCCAGATCACCGGCGTCTCCGGATCAGGCATCAGCAGGTTGATCGACATGACCTTGATCCCATTTTCTGTGAGAACCGGGTAGATCCCCTGGTCATCCGCCTCCGCAGGTCCGGTCAGGCCGTACATTCTCGGAATCGACGGGCCTGTGATATCTGCGTCCATGATACCGACACGGAAGCCCTGTGCCGCGAGCAGGTTCGCCAGCGACGCCGTCACGAGCGACTTACCGACGCCGCCCTTACCGCTAACGATACCGATCACTCTCTTGATGTCCGAATAAATATTCATCTCTGCTGCAAAGCTCTGCTGCTTGTTCGCGCTCGCACAGCCCTCACAGCTCTCCTTTGTGCAGCTTGAATTGCTGCATTCTCTCTCTGCCATTTGGCACCTCCTCGTAAAGATAAAAGTGAAGCCGTACATCCGCAGCCGTTCCGTCTGTCACAGCCTCTGTGTTCCTGTGACACAATACACGACGGCACGCTCTGTCGCAGCACGCCGCCGTTTGTCACAAACTGTTACACACTTTCTATATTTTAATCTATATGAGGGAAGTGCGCAAGTACTTTCTGAGCAAGTTTTAAGATCCGGTCATCACGCCTGCTGCAGTTTGGCCCTTTGCCGATGACTGCTTACTCACTCATCGCGTCACTCCTGATCTTCTCTTTCAGAATATCCTCCAGCGTGACCTCTTTCACTTCATCAATGGAACCGTCCTCTTTTCTCGTGACGAGAATGTAGATCTTCTCGTCGGCGCTTCCGTTCTGTGTAAAGCTGCCGTCCTCGTCCATGAGGCAGTAGACTGTCTTACCGTTCCAGAGCCACCCGCCCGCAGAATCCTCCGCTGTGAGGCCAAATTTTTCGTACTCCTCAACTTTCCTCTGATGCTCGCGCTCCGCTTCCTGATCATAGGAGTCCACAGCCTCTTCTGCATATGTGGCTTCACAGTCCTGTTCTATCATTTCAACGTCGTTCCCGCTTATCACTTCTGCGTTCCCATCTGCCGAATACGTAATGCTGTAATCCTTCGCCGCCTGTGCATCCGTTCCCTGCAGTACATATGTAATCTCCAGATTCTGCTCAGCCAGCAGATCCTGCTGTGTCTTCTGATCGTACTCCTCCTGCGCGGCAACCCGCACGCCGGTGAGCTGATAATCCGATCCCCGCACGGTATAGAGATCAATCTCTCCCTCCGGCATATGGATTGCCTTGCTCGTCCCTTTCTCCATCTGCTCATCGATCAGCCAGCGCACCTTCCTGCCCTGATAATAAATCGCATCGCTGTCGCCGTCGTAGGATACGCCGAATTTTTCGAGATACGCGACCGCCTCCTGCATCTGTACTCTGTGATATTTCTCAAGCTCCTCATCATCCAGGACTCCACTATTTGAAATATTAACCTCATACGCTGACGGCTTTTCCGCCACAATCCCCCTGATTTCGGTTTCACTCTGTACTTCCGCCACAGCATCTGCCCCGGTCGCATCTGTTCCACTTACAGAACTGCCATCCGGCACTGTCACGACCACATCCGCCTCTGTTGCCGTAGCTGCATCACCGTTTTCCTCCGTCACAAACCATTCAACCGGGCCGTTCTTCCCCTGTGTATGGTAGCCGTACGTCATCGCGGACGCGCTGCCCGCAACCGTCACACTTGCAAAAACTGCTCCAAATAATGCCGCCAATATTCTTTTCTTCATAAAATCCACTCCTTTACCTGTTCTGTTTTCCGGATCACACCGTCTGTGCACCCGGCCGCGGCGCATCTGACGTGTGATGTCTGAAGCATAACAGGCCG
>Ga0129308_1002190_pt1 | contig 17390 bp, 17 predicted proteins | sample L827metagenome_FD_94440 | JGI IMG/M metagenome (GOLD analysis project Ga0129308, IMG submission 94440) | Ring-tailed lemur group fecal microbial communities from Wisconsin, USA - L827 metagenome | ecosystem: Host-associated > Mammals > Digestive system > Large intestine > Fecal | place: USA...
TCCATTCAGATACTGTTCTACAATCTTTACCTTTTCTATTGCATCAATTTTACTTTTTCTGGACATAAAATACCCCCAAGTAGGTTTTTATATTTTAGTGTCCTACTTGAGGGTATCATATCAGAACTGGTGGCAGGAAAAGTTCTTATCGATAAAGAAAAGAAGCTCCTATATAATTAGCGTGGGTCTGACAACCACGTAAAGAAATGGAGTGTGAATAAATGTATTTTCGATCGTGCTTTAAGGATGGCAGAGTAAAAGAGGTAAGAAACAAAACTGTTGGGAAATAGAGAAAATATTGCATTTGAATTTGTAGAACAGCTTGAATATCCTACAGGCTGAAGGAAAAAACTGAGTTTAGTATTCTGGAATGGAAATGAAGCACAATGTGATATCTGTGATTGGTCGGAAAATCACAAGTTAGCATCCAAGAAAATATTGTCTATTATTGTAGGCGATGATATAATTTAAATAAATATTTTAGTAAAATTTTACATGGTTAAAAACATGTATATATGCATCCGGTGTAACCAGATATTGTATTAGTTACAGATTTGAGAAAAAACTATGGAACACAAAAAATAAAAGCATTTAAGAATATTTATCCTGAAAAGGAGATGTATTTCTGGTTACATAAATGATGAAGGAGATAAGTGTACTGAAATGAAATTCTTTACACTTTCTTCAGTATGGAGGTTTATAAATAATGCATTTTTAGCCGGATTTTTTAAAGTTATGGATACATAAAAGAAAAGAATATGATAAGAGTCTTGATCAAAATATATTGGATTGTTTAGGATTTCAAAGGAGGTTCTATGGGTAAGATTGGTGGAAAGCGACAATTATGAAGATTTGTGAATGAAGACGATTAAATAAAAAAGACATTAGGTATTTTAAAAAATTAAAGAAAAAATAGAATGGTAGTGAATTAGGAAAATTAGACGATATGTAATTTTAGTTATATAGTTGAGGAAAACGATGAGTAGAGAAATGTCATATGACACATTAAAACAGGAACCAACAATAATAATTATTAATAGCCATGGGGATATGAGAAAGATAAATCTGACATCCTATGAAAAAGATTATTTTACGATAGGAAGAGGAACGCGAGAAAATGATATTGTCATTTCCGACAGCATAGTTTCCAATGTACATGGCTATCTTGTGAAAAAAGAAGGAGTCTTTTTCTATAAAGATATGCACAGTAAAAACGGAAGTTATTTGGAAAAGGCGGGACGAGTAAATTTTTTATATGGAAGTGACAGATTTGTGGAATTAGCTGAAGGATCTGTGATTAGAATTGGCAGTTTGAAAAATCCTGATAAAATGGTTCTTATTTTGTTTACTTATATGGAACCTGATCAAACATTAAGCAAATTTATTATTTCCGATAAGCGTGTTACTATTGGAAGGTCAGCTGATAATGATATAGTTCTCAATCATCCTAGCGTATCAAGGACACATTGTGTAATTGAACGATTGGAAGATAATGTAGTGCTTAAAGATGATAAAAGTCGTAACGGATTACTGATAAACGGTCGTCGTATAGATGGAAAACAAATTTTGAAAGATAAAGATATCATACAGATTTTAAGCCAACAACTTATATTTTGCGGACAGTACATTTATTATAAGAAGAAAGCAAGGGGCATTGCTATAAAGGGAAGGTGCATAGATAAATGGGTAGGAAAAAGCAGTGCCAGGAAACAAATACTTCAAAATGTCGATATAGATATAGAAGGAAATGAATTCGTTGCTGTCATAGGTGGAAGTGGAGCCGGCAAATCTACATTGATGAATGTAATAAACGGGTCAGATCGAAAATTTGACGGTGAGGTTTATTATGATAATATTTCTGTCGGGGACAATTTCCAGCATTTAAAAGGAGTTGTCGGTTATGTTCCGCAGGAGGACATAATATATGAAAATTTGAAGTTGAGACGGATGTTATATTACACCGCAATAATGAGAATGCCGGATGACACTACAAAACAGGAGATCGATGATCGTATTGACAGCGTACTTAAATCTTTAGATCTAACAGAGCATCAGAATACATATATAAAAAAATTGTCAGGAGGGCAAAAGAAGAGAGCGAGTATAGCTGTAGAATTGTTGGCTGATCCAAAATTGTTTTTCCTGGATGAGCCGACTTCAGGTCTTGATCCCGGAACGGAAAAGGATTTGATGCAGACGTTGCGTGCAATGAGCAAGAAACAGGATCGAACAATAGTGATCGTGACACATACTACACAGAACCTTGATTTATGTGATAAAATCATATTCATGGGTCCCGGAGGGAAAATATGTTTTGTGGGAAGGGCTTCAGAAGCAAAATATTTCTTTGATACAGATGATCTAACTAATATTTATAATTTAATAAGAGAAGATACAGAAAAATGGACAAAAAAATTCCGTGAAATAAATCGTATATATAGTACAGAAAAGGATGATGAAGCTGATGTCAGAACAAAAGCTATAAAAACCCAGCATGTATCATCATTAAGTCAATACCGTATTATTACCAAACGATATATGGAACTTATTTACAGTGATATGAAGCGGATGATGGTTTTGCTTTTACAACCGATTTTGATAGGAATACTGTTGTCGATAGTATCTGATAATGATTTGTTTGATATATATGAATCGACTAAATCAATGATGTTTGTATTGAGCTGCTCAGCTATATGGATAGGAGTATTTGATTCCATTCAGGAAATATGTAAAGAGCGGAATATTCTTAGGCGCGAATATATGGCTGGGCTGAAAATGCGGGTGTATATTCTTTCAAAAATATCTGTACAGACAATACTTGGTGCCGTACAGTCCGTATTTCTTGTAATAACATTTTTGGTTTTGACAGAGTCAAACGAAAAAGGAATATTATTTGATTCGTTTTATTTCGAACTTATCATGACTGTGTGGTTGACATTGATTGCTTCGGTTGCATTGGGACTTGTTATTTCAGCTATCGTGAAAACAGGTGATAAAGCTATGGCAGCCGCACCTTTTGTGCTTATCGTACAGCTCTTATTTTCGGGAATATTATTCGAATTAAAAGGTGCCGCAGAATACATTTCTTATATTACTGTTAGTAGATGGTCAGTGGAAGCAATGGGGAGCATTACACATTTGAATGATCTTGCTCTTAGGCTTCAATCGGAATTTCCGGCGCTTATTCATGAGGCAGAGGATCTTTTTAAAGATTCCAAAGCTCATTTAATGCAGGATTGGGGAATACTGCTGTTCATGATTGTTACTTTTTCAGTAATTAGTTTAATTATAGTAAGGAATGTAGCAAAAGACGAAAGATAAAGAGGTGATACGAAATGACTGACGGAAATAATAACAGATGGTTGAATATCACAAATGTTAAGCTGCCGCCTATAGATAAATTGGGCTTCAAAAGCGCTGTTCTAAAAAGGGCGATATGGGAGCCCGATAATAATAAGAAAAAGACAGGAGTGTATATAATCAGATGCAGAACTAATGAGAGAATATGTATCACTAAGCAAAAAACGGTGATCGGCAAAGGAGAATCTGCGGATTATAAACTTGAAGGGAATTCGGCAATTAGTAGAGAGCATGCTGTGTTGATACAAGAAAGTGATGAATTTTATATAGAGGATTTAAATTCATTGAACCATACATATGTAAAAGGAAATCGTATAAATGAAAAAACCCAATTATTTGACTCGGACATTATTGGGCTAGCAGATGAAGAATTTGTATTCTACATAGACAGAGATTATCTGTAACCGTATAAGGAGCATAAAACTGTTTTTTGAAAAATGTGGGAGAAAGATACCTGAAAATGCAAAGTTTCAAGATAGGAGTTAGAGAAGAGATGAAATACGAGAAAATAACAGCAGCTTTGATGTTAAGCTTTCCAGATGGCTATTAGTTACAGGATATGGATATACTTTGGATGAAGTCTGTGCAGGGCATAATTCGATACCGGCTAAGAAAGTAGCAAGCGATACAATAGAAGGATCGAAGCGTATTATTATTGCGAGAAATGTTCAACAACTTGCTTTGGATGCAGTGAAAAAGCAACATACGAATTTATTAGGTATAGAAGTTTTTATATGTGAAAAAGCTTAGCTGAATAAGTGGCTATAGAGGGCAGGGCAGAAATGAAGACCAATAATAGTATAATGAATACATATAACGTACTTGAAGAAATCGGTAGAGGGAGTGGCGGTGTAGTTTTCAAGGCATATCATAACCGACTGCATAAGATGGTAGTTTTGAAAAAGATAAATAGTCCAAGTAGCTCGGCGCTTAGAAACCGTCAGGAAGTTGACGTACTTAAAAATCTGAATCATACATATCTTCCCCAGGTTTTGGATTTTTTTGAGACTGGTGAGGGAATATTTACAGTAATGAGCTATATTCCCGGCAAATCGTTGAAACAGCTGGTAAACGAAGGAAGAAAGTTTTCGAGAAAAGAATTGCTGAAGTGGGGGATGCAGTTGTGCAGTGCATTGAATTATTTACATACTCAAAAAATACCTATTGTTCATGGAGATATCAAACCATCAAACATCATGTTAAAACCAGATGGAGATATATGCCTTATCGATTTTAATATTTCATTTTTCCTAGATGAAAATACAGTACTCGGCTATACGGACGGATATACTTCGCCGGAACAGTATAGGGCAGTGTCGGCCAAGAGAAAAAGATCCACAAGCAAATTTGTGATCAATGATAAAGCAGATATATACAGCGTAGGTGCTACACTTTATTATCTGGCGACAGGTCTTAAACGATTAGATTATAACAAAGAAATAGATGTTGAGCGTTTAAGGGCTGCACTGGGCAAGCCTTTTGCAGAGATCATAAAAAAAGCAGTGGAGCCTGCTCAGGATAAACGATTTCAAAGCGCTGCTCAAATGTTTCGAGCATTACAGGACATTCCGCAAAAAGATGAAAGATATCAGAAACTTTTAAAGAAACAGAAAAGCATTATGGTATCGCTATCTGTTATGGCAATATTGTTTGCCGGTCTTTCTTGTTATGGGTTTCTTCTGATGGAGGATCAAAGATATGACCAGTATGATGATATCGTTGATCAGCAGATAGCATACATGGAAGTGGGTGATTTTGCTAATGCGGAAAAGAAATTTGAAGAGGCAAGAGATCTGATCTCATCAGATGCGGAAGCATATTATCAGAATGCCTATAGTCTGTATATTCAGGGAGATTACGATAAAAGCATTGAATTTATTGAAAATGAAATAATCAGCAATAACGATATAAGGCAAAAAGGTCAAAGGATGATTGATATCTACGCTCTTGAAGGTCTGGGTTATGTTGAGCTTGGTAATAGTGGCGAGGCTATCGATAAATACGAGAAAGCAATGGAATTCGGAGCTTTCAGTGCAGAGCATTACAGGGATTATGCTATAGCATTGGCATATGACGATCAATACGATAGAGCGGAAGAGATGCTCAATGAAGCGGAAAAAGCAGATCTGTCTAAAGGCGCTGCAGATTATACCAGAGGGGAGATACATTTTGCCAAAAAAGAATATGATGCTGCTTTAAACAGCTTCTTAGGATGTTTAAACAGGCAAGATGATCCATATATGAGCATGCGTGCATACCTTATGGCAAATAAGATATATAAACAGAAAAATGATTTAAATGGAAGTCGTGATATTTTAACACAGGCGGTAAACCAATTGCCGTCGCAGCAGCAGCTTGTTATTTTGGAGAATCTTGTGCAGACAGATATTGATTTGTCTGATAGATTAGGACATAGTTCTTATCGCCAAGAGGCGATCGAGTATTTGAATAAAATCATTCAAAACAATTGGGCCGGATATACGGATTATGATACGCTTGCGATTTTGTATCATAAGCAGGGCAATTTGCAGCAGGCAGTAGATACTTTAAATAAAATGATATCGCTTTATGGCAATGATTATAACATCAAGAAGCGATATGCATTTCTGGAAATAAGCAAACAGGAACTTAAACCTCAGGCTTCGCGCAATTACACATCCTTCAAATCGTATTATGAAGAAGCAATGACCCTTTATAATAATGAATCGAAAGGAAATAAAGATGATCAAGAAATGTTTTTGCTTGAAGATGCATATAGACAACTAAAGTCAGGAGGTTGGTTATAAATGATGATTTCTTCGGGAGCAGTTTTATGTATAATAGGAGCAGTGGGCTGCGTAGTATGCGTGATAATAATGCCAATAACTTATAAAAAAGTGAAAAAACAACAGGAAGTCATGCTGAAAAAAATTAGCGAAGAGGATCTGTAAATGGATAAAAGCAGAATATATAGATACGGCAATTCATTAGCATTTCTTTGTATATCGATCGTATATATCATTCCTCTGATCAAAGTATGGGGATACGGGATTTCCGTGTTTGATTTTATGGGAATGTCATCTGATGTAGATGGATTTCTCGAACATTACGGCGATTATACAGAGTTTATACAAAATGAAATCGCACCATACAGGATAATGTGTATCGTTTTGGCGACATTGCCTGTTTGCGAGGCGGTAGCGGTGTTTTTCCTAAAGAAGAAAAACAGCATTTTTATTATAGCAGCAGGTCTTGTTATAAACAATGTGGTTGGATATATATTTGTAGACAAGCTGCTTACCTTTTTGTCATATGTCAATGATTCGTTTATTGGACTGCTGTTTGACAACCCAATACAGCTTGAAAGCGCTCCGGTGATTATATGGTGCATTCTACATGCTGTAATATTTATATTTGCTATATTTCATATTGTATTATCGTTACATTTAAAAAATGGAAAGGAACGAGATTTTGATATGAGTGATATTATTTTTAATGAAGTGAAATTTGAAGATTATGATAATATAAAAGGTAATTTTACCAAAAAATTTGTTGACGTAAACGAAGAAAAAAACTTACTCGATGATGATTTTTATGGGGCACTGGTATGTATGAAAGGACACTATAAAGATCAGGTTTTCATGTTAAAAAAGGGCGAGAGGGTTTCTTTAGGTGCGGAGGATACGGATGATATTTTTATTATTGGTTCAATGGAAAAAAGGACACATTGCTTGATTTCCTATGATAACAATATTGATGAATATATAGTACAACCGTTACATAGAAAAACAGTATTTTTAGAAAGCGGGCAACCTTTAGGCAAGGATAGAGCCTACTGTATACCACGAGGAATGACACTGATAGTAGATAGCGGCAAAAACAGGTTTAAACTTGGTTAAATAAATATAGTTTATATAAGGAGGAATACATAAAATGACAGAAGAAAATAGAGAAACCGTATTGGTAAACACAGAACTCTTAGATTTGAATAAAGAAGATGATGAAAAACTACAGTCTCTGTATAAACAGCTGGGAAAGGCGTATTATGAAGGTGGCTTTGAAGATCCACTGCCTCAATTATTGCCGATTTTTGACGAAATAACGGCAATAATTAAAAAATATGAAAACAAGAGCAAGATATGCTCTAATTGCGGTACAGAGCTTGAAGAGGATGCTCGGTTTTGTGACATATGTGGAACACCGGTAGAGGAAGAGGTTTACGTTGAAGGATCCGAGAAAGAGAATATTTGCAGCAATTGCGGTAATATGTTGAGACCTACGGCCAAGTTTTGCGGAGCATGTGGAAAGCCGGTGAAGTAATATGCGAAAATGCAGGAATTGTGGAGCAAGATTTACTGAAAATGTAAATTTCTGTTCTTTTTGCGGAGCTCCAATAGAAAAAATACATGACGGAAAGCTAAAATGGGCATTTATAGGTGCGGGAATTATTGTAGTTATATTTCTAGTGCTGTTTTTAGTGTGGAATTTTTTTATTAAAGAGGATGAGAATGCGGAGCCTGAAACGCAAGGCATTGACATAGCTGATGTCGAAACAAGTCAGAACTATGATGATCAGGATGCATATGACTATTGGGGGCAGGATGACGGAAGGTATATTTTGGAAGAAAGTGATAAGAAGTATATAAGTGAAGATATGATAAGATGCTTGTCTGATAGGGAACTCATGCTTGCAAGAAATGAGATATATGCTCGAAAAGGGAGAATATTTGATGATGAAGAAGTCAGAAAATATTTCATGTCGCAAAGCTGGTATGATGGAACTATCCATCCTGATGATTTTACGGAAGACATGCTGAGTGAAGTGGAAAAAGCAAATGTTAAGAAGATAAGAGATGAAGAAGAGAGAAGAACACCGTAAAACGTCATGCAAAAGGGGAACATTCTTTTTATAACGTTCAAACTTATGATATATGACCAAGATAATATGCAAGGGATAAATATGAAAATATGCACTAAATGCGGAACTGAAAATCCTTACGATAATAAATTTTGCGATAATTGCGGCACTGAACTTACTGATAACTGTGACAGAGCAAGAGAACCAGGATTTGATAAAAGTGGTGACAACGGATTCACGAAGTTACATAAAAGAAGACATATTGCAATAATGATCATTGCGTGCATTGTGTTACTGACAGCTATAGCAGTTGTGGTGATTATGCATTCTATGGGCAATGATCGGGCAGATTATAATACTAAAATTGATGAAGCGAATAAGTATATGGAAGCGCTCGAATATGAAAAGGCAGAAGCGTTATATCTTGCAGCCATAAAAATCGAGCCGAAGGAAGCTGAAGCCTATGATAAGCTTGCGGATATTTATATTGTTCAGGAAAAGTATGATAAGGCTGTCGACATATTGAACGAAGGGCTTGAACACACAGAGCCGGAAGTAGAGGAAAATTTAAAGCCAAAACTTACATATGCCATATATGAGCCTGTCAAACAAGATTACAGGGATCAAATGATCGAATTATTTAATGCATTTGAAGATATAAATGCCGACTGGGATAAGCTTCAGGAAGAAATAGACTTTAATTATGAATACTTTGAAGTCATGTATAAAGGAATAGAAGATATATACGATAACGAAGATTTTGGATTTGCGTATGAAGATATAGATAATAATGGGATAGAAGAAATGTTAGTATTTATGCCTAGCCTTTCTGCTATATGGACTAATGACGGAGAAAAAGCTGTTTGTTTGATTCGAGGCAACAGTAAATATTATTGTACTATAAGCATACTAGAAGATAAAAAGATATTTGAGTCCATACATTATGGTAATGGGATCACTGAAGGTGTTAATGGTGATGAAAATATATATGAAATCAATAGAGAAGGAACAGAACTAGAAAGGGTAGAGCACTATATTTTTATGGCAAGAGAGGGAACAATGGGTATAGAGGTTTATTATGAGAAAGAAGATGGTACTCGTGTAGATGAAAATATTATTCCCGATCACATATATGATGAATTCGAAAGCTATGATATTGAGTTGTTGTTTCAATAATATAGAGATCAAAGGAGAAAGCAATTAATGCACTTTATTTGGACGATATTCAGGAAAACAGATGATATGAAGCTATGTCCTCAATGCGGACATGAGAATCCGGCAGATTATAATTATTGTGAAAACTGCGGCGGAAAATTTTCGAGGGATGATGAAAACGTATTGGAAATAACAGAGGATGATGAATTGCTTTCGTGTGAAAGATCGGCGCCTGCAGATGATATCGTAGAGCACTTTAATGCAGCAGAAAGTGGTAATAATATCAGTTCCAGAAAGAAAAAATGGATATTGGGAGTGGTCTTAGGTGTGCTGTTAATGGCGGTAGCAGTAACAGTCATAATCATGTATATAAACAATAAAAACAGCGCGGAATATAATGCCAAGATCGGTGAAGCAGATAAGTATATGGAAGAGCTTGAATATGAAAAGGCAGAATCGTTATATCTTACTGCGATTGAAATAGAGCCGAAGAAGGAAGATGCTTATGTAAAGGTTGCAGATGTTTACATGGTGCAGGAACGATATGAAGAAGCTGAAGAGATTCTAAAGACGGGTAAAAAAGAAGCAGGCGGGAAAGAAATAAATAAAAAATTGCAGCAGGTACAGCCATATGGAATTTATGATGAATTTTTAAAGGAAACCTTGATCCCAGAAATAGGGTTGGTGGATGTTAGCGAACAAAAATATTCGGAAGATTTAAACTCGGGTCTGATCAGTGCTCTGATGCAAGACTTTAATAATGATAGAATTCCGGAGTTACTTACGGTAAGCTATGGTGATAGTGATTCCACAGTGCTTAAGTTTTCTCTATATACCTGTAAAGACAAAACAGTAGAATTATTGGATGAGACTGTAAGGAATTATGAAGATACTTTTTGGTATGGGTGTAAATTCGATGTGTTTATTAAAACAGTAGAAAATATAAATTATTTGCTTATAGGGTCGGAAAATATAGAGTTTGCTGGTGGCGTGAGGGAAATATTTGTATACAGAATTGAAAATGAAATAGAATTAGAAGACCGAATAGTAGGGTATGTTTTTGATGACGGCTCAGAATATTATATAAATGATATATTAATAGCAGAGTATGTTTTTTCGAGCTTTTCTGAAGACCTTAATAATCAATATAAAATTGTAACGGAGCAATGGACAACAGCATTTACAGAAGCTATAGAAAAGTATGGTTTGGAAAAAGATCGGATAATCAGATATAAAGACAGAGCTGAGTATTTGAAACGGCTTGAATATGATGAAACGGAAACCTCTGAAACTTTTTTATGCTATATACAACGTGGAGAATATACCGAGGATGGATCTCTTACTGTTGCGGATACAGATTTTGAAGGAAATTATAGGCTGAACGTTTACATTGAAGATAAGACTGGTTTGAGAGACAGAGTCTAATAAAATAGAATGGCTGTCGGATTAGTAAAGCGTTATCAGTGATTTTACAATATACGGGGAAATTGTGAGGAATATAATGAAGGAGGAGAATTTTATGTTTTGTGAAAAATGCGGAGCAAGGCTGGATGATGAGTCATTGTTTTGCGAGAAATGTGGGAACAAAGTTGGAGAAGTATCTTATGCTGACACACCGCTGCATCAGAGCAATGGAATAGGACAGGCAGGCAATTACAGCATTGTCCATAATTATGTCAGCTGGCAGAATAAAGGAAACTCAGCAGAAATAGAATCATTACTGCGTACATTTTTAAAAGATCCGGTAGCAGCTATAAAGATGTGCTGCAAAAAGGATTATTCATTGCAGGGTGCCATATATCTGGGAGGCAAATGTTTGATAATAGCACTGATCTTTGTGGTATTCAAGGATCTGATAGCAGGTTCCGTAAATGGATTTTACTGGATATATAATATAAGTGTGCCATCTACATTTATAGTTATTCTGTTCATGCTTCTCGTGGGAGATGGATGCTGGATAGGTCTTTCTATAGGTGTTTGCAAAATAATAGATAAGCAGTATGATCCTAAGCTTATGATTGGAACAGTAGGACTGGTGCAGCTATATATACCCGCAGTATTTGTAATAGGTCTGGTATTAGCTGCGGTTTTCGGGTACCATGGGGCGAATATCACTTATATAGCAGGGATAATAATAGCTGCCATATTACAATATGAAGGCATCGTAGAGTCTGTTGATGAAAAAGATAAAAATAAAGGTCTTTACGGGACGCTGATTGTCGGATTCATATATGGGATAATATGGATATGTATGTTGTCTTTGGCCGGGAATATGTACGGCGCTTACTATTTGTAGGATTAAAATATATGGTATGTTATCGGCAGTAATATAAAAGATCGTGAGTAATAATTATGATTTGTGGAAATTGCGGACAGAAAAATTCAAATGATGCGAAATATTGCTTTTGCTGCGGCAATGAATTAAAAAATAAAAAAAACCATAAAAAAATAATTGTAGTGATTTCTGTAATTATCATCTGTTTTGCAGCAATAGCGGCAGTATTGGCATTTACAGTGACCGATACCAAGGGCAGCAATGCTGAAGGCGACAATGTGAATGAAGAGACTGATTTTAAGGAAACGCAAGAACTTGTGGGATTCGAAGCACCGGCTTTCAATAGTATATATGCTTCATCGATGTTGTCAAATCAGGGACAGAACACTTATTATCCGGAAAATATCAAAGATGGAAATATGAAGACCGCATGGATAGAAGGTTCATCAGGAAACGGAGAGGGACAATGGTTAGAGATGACAGCAGAGTCCAGACAGCACATTTCAGGCTTTAGGATCGTTAACGGCTATAGTAAGGATAAGGATATATATGTATCGAATGCACGTGTAAAAGAGCTGGAATTAATTTTTAATAATGGTGAGTCGGAAATCATAAATTTAAAAGATGAATATGCTGTATATCAGGATTTTGAACTGGAATCTCCTCAGGACACAGCGTCAGTTAAATTTAAAATAGTATCTGTATATGCAGGTCTGAAATATGAGGATACGTGTATCTCGGAAGTTGAAGTATATTAGTTATAATAAAAGGAGGAATTTGACATAGCTTATGTCAAAGTAAAGATTATGATTTGTAATAATTGTGGAACCAACAATAAAGAAAATGCAAAATTCTGTAAAAACTGTGGCTCAGAACTGATAGAGAAAGAAACTGCCAAACCGGTCGTTGAGGAAGTGAGAGTTAATGTAAGGGTATGCTCTGCATGTGGCGCTTCGGTCAATGAACATGCATCATTTTGCAAAAAATGTGGACATAAGATTGACGAAGCAGCCAAAAGAAATATAAATGATGATGATGCTACAGTTTTTATTCCTATGGGAGAAACAGATGGAGCTTCGGTCAATAAAGATCCGGAGGCGACAATATTGGAGACACCTCAAAGCACCGCAGGCAATTACAATAATATTTCATATGACACAAGACCGCAGCAGCGATATGCGGAGATGACAGAAGATCAATTACCTGCAAAATTTAAACCGATAGGTGCATGGGCATATTTCGGATGGACGTTACTGTTTACTTGTGTTCCGTTTGGCTGGATAGTGGCTATTATATTTGCAGTGGGAAAAACAGAAAATATAAATCTCAGAAATTTTGCCAGATCGATGTTTTGTTTTGTGGCAATCGTAGTAGTGATCACTTTGTTGATTATCGGAAGCATGGGATGTACAGCTGGCATGATACTATGATTTTCTGAGCTTTACAAACCAGACGAGTGTATAACTTTAAAAATGGCATAAAGATATGTGTATATTATAATCATTTCGTATTGAAAATATAAAATTGGTTGTGGAATGGAGCTTGATTATGTTTTGTTCGAGATGCGGGGCAAAAAATGATGATGGAATGAACTTTTGTGAGGAATGCGGAGCATCGTTATCAGTTGTCTGCAAACCCGAGAAGGAGAAATTCTTTGATAAAAAGAGAAATAAGCGTATTATTACAATAGTCATAATTGGGATAATAGTGTCGTTATGTGCTGCTGCACTTGTTTTCTATTTAAATGGTAATAATGATGCTGATTATAATATGAAGATCGAAGAGGCACAACATTATCTGTCGGAAATGGACTATGATAAAGCTGAAACAGCATATCTGGAAGCTATAGATATAGAACCTAAAAAAGAACAGGCGTATATTGAATTATGTGATTTTTATATCAGTCAGGAAAAATATGATCAGGCTTCTGATGTAATGGAGCAGGCCAAAAAGGAAATCGGCAGAAAAACAAGCAAAGAGTTTGATTCCCAGGTTGTAAAAGTAGAAAATATAGATCGATATAAAGCATATTATGACTTATGTATCAATTATCAGGATAAATATGGAAAAGGCGGATTTGAAGAATACGGCGTCGAAGAATCGACTGAAGAACCAAGAGGACAGCTGACCGGGTTAGCATTTGCAAAATTGTGCGATTTCAATAATGACGGCAGCGATGAGTTGATACTGGCATATAGGGATTCGGATGAATACTCCGATTATAAGCAGGGAGTATGGGCATGGCAGGACGGGAAAATGGTAAACATTCTGGCACCGTGTAAAATGAGTCATGGCAGTGATGTAAGTTCATGGATATCTGTTACGGAAAAAGATGATACTTTATATCTTACGCTGTCGTACTGGGAAGACTCATTATCGGTCAGATATTTTGAGTACGATGGTTCTGAGTTTATAACCGCATACGGAAGTGAAATAGCTTTCACAAGCGGCTCTCCTGGCCGCATATATAAAGTAAACGGAAAAGAAGTATCTGAAAAGGAATATGACAGGCTTACCTCTGATTTTCCTAAAGATAATATGGAATACACGTACGATGCGGAAGCGCCTTATTATGGAGAAAAAGGTGAGTTTCAAGTGGATTTTCACTATGTTACCGGCAAGTATGCGAAAACGGTAATAGCAGATACCGATAATACTATAGAAAAATTAAAGGAAGGATTCACGCCTTCGGGTCATTCTTCCGTATCATTGCCGGAAATTCCGCAGTTGTGTTTTTTTAGCGGGGCGGGCGCCTGGCAAACTACAGTCGCCATTAAGAGAGACGGATCATTTGAAGGCTCATATTATGATTCCAATATGGGCGATATAGGAGAGGGTTATCCTAACGGTACTGTTGATAAATCCGAGTTCAGCGGACAATTTACAGATATCAGGAAAATTAGCGATTATATGTATTCTATGAAACTGGACATTCTTAATATTGAGGGCGATATAGGAGATGAAACAATATTGGATGGAATAAGATATATAATCTGCGAATCGTATGGGATAGATGAGGGAAAAGAGTATTATCTATATATGCCGGGAGCAGCTATCGATGATATACCTGAAGAATATTTAACCTGGATACAAATGCTCGGAGTTGATACTACAGCTGATAAATTACAAGTTTTCGGTTTATACAGTGAAGGATCAGGCTGTTTCATATCTGGTGAGTAAGAGGATGAAGATGATGCAGTTTTTTTGACAAGATAAGCAGACATAGTGATTATATTTGTGAGCTGTATAGTAGGAATGATGCAATGGGAAAATTAAGATAAGGAATGAAATGAATAAAGTAGATATACGAACTAGATAGGATAATATATTCAATAAAACACTCAGCTAATATTTCATTAAAATGTTGAGACGGGGGTGCGGACAAAAAGTTGGACTGGTTATGCAGCTAGGGGAGAATCCCAAAGATTGTGTAAACCTCCATACTGAGTAATTTCATCTTACATCAGTTTGGAGGGGGTACATAATCTTTAGGATTTCTCCCTCACTTTACTGCGTAGCCATCTTAAAATCAAGGCATTTAGCCCCTGAAACACTAAAAATCAAGTGCTTCATTTATGTAATTTTATAACTTACAATAATCTTTCATCCTTAATAATATAATAATTTCCTGGTAATATATCTTCCAAAAGCTCGGCTAATTGTTTTGAAGAAATTGGCTGAGGGTCTTTAAACCAGTATATAACTGTATGAGCGATCGCGCCGGTAAGAAAAGCTGTTCCGTATTTGTGCGGCTGATCGCTGGTTTCAGGATTTACCTGTTCTGTGAAGAGCTGGATTATGGCGGTAAGTTCACGGACAAGAAGATGCTCCAGATCCTGTGAAATAATCAAATCCATCATATCCCGGTTCTTTTGAAAAGCTTTTGTCAATTCCTCTGTAATATCAGAAAGTAAGAGCGGTGATTTTGTTTTTAAAGCGCTCATCATCTCCAGGTAGCATCTTTTTATACAAAAAAGGATGATATCGTCTTTTGTTTCAAAAAAGTTATAAAATGTTTGACGTGACAAATCCGCCTTTTGGCAGATATCTTTTACCGTTATTTTTGAATAACGTTTTGTTTTCATCAGAGCAAATAGCGCATTGATCAACCATTCTCTGGAATTTAAGGCTGTAGGGTTGTTTCCTTCATACATTGACATAACCTCCACTATGTACAAGTTGGGTTCAAAGTGTTGACATTGACAGGATCTGTTTGTATTATATAGCAAACATTGACAAGTGTCAAAGAAATGGAGGCTTTAAAAATGGAAATGTTTTTGACTTTGGTAAGCGGTATTTGCTGGTGTATTGTCTATGAAGAGTGTATAAGACTTGCGATTAGAGATAAAACCTATGCGATGCCATTTTGGGCGTTGGCATTAAACATCACCTGGGAGGGGATCTATACATGCCATGATTTGTCTGCAGGTGCAGATGTTCAGGGAATCGTAAATGTTTTATGGTTCTGTATGGATGTGGTAATTCTCGTGTTGTACTTTAAATATGGCAGAAAAAATCATATGGCAGGAAACGATAAATCGTTTTATATACGGACGATTCTCGGTGTTGCCGCAATGTTCTTGGTACAGCTGGCTTTTGTGAAGGAATTTGGAATGGCAGGGCATTTGTCGGCACAGTATTCTGCGTTTATACAAAACGTGATCATGTCCGTCGCATTTATTCATATGCTTGTCAAAAGAGGCAATGCGAAAGGTCAGAGCATGCTGCTGGCAATCGCTAAATGGATCGGAACCCTAGCTCCTACCATTACAATGGGTATCATGTATACGAATTATGTAGTATTAGCTTGCGGAATATTGTGCACAGTATATGATCTCATCTACATAGGGCTTTTGCACAGGACAAAAAAGGTAAGCGGATAGTATTATGAAAGAAATAAAAAACAATTCTTATTTTAAAACTGCGCCTATCGGAAGGCTGCTCTCCAGATTCGCCGTTTCAAGCGTAATTTCACTATTAGTAAATTCTCTGTATAATATTGTGGACCAGATATTTATCGGCAGAGACGTAGGTTATCTGGGCAATGGAGCAACTACCGTGGTATTTTCGATTACAGTGATTGCGACTGCCTTCGCGCTGCTGATCGGCGATGGCGGGGCAACATATTTAAGATTGAAGATTGGTGAGGGACAGAAGGAAAAAGCGGAAAAAGGAATCGGTAATAGTATTGTTCTGCTGATTGCAGCAAGCATGATTATGCTTGCTGCGTTTTTGCTGTTTTTAAATCCGCTGCTCGATTTGTTCGGTGCTACGGACGCTACTTTATTTATGCGCAGGAGTATGGAAAGATTATAATCATCGGGCTGCCTTTTATGATCCTTTCCACGGGTTTGAACTCTATGATCCGTGCCGATGGTAAGCCGCAGTTCGCTATGCTTTCCATGGTACTGGGTGCTGTGATAAATGCGGTTCTCGATCCATTGTTTATTTTTGTATTTCATTGGGGAGTAAAAGGGCGGCATTTGCTACTATTCTTGGTCAGGTCGTTTCGTTTCTTATATCGGGAGCTTCGGCATTTAAATTGCGCTCTGTCACATTAAAGAAGGGCAGCTTTCGGCTTGGCAGCAGGGTTCTCAAACGATGTCTCAGCCTTGGCATTTCTAATTTTATCACACAAATCTGTAATGTGATAAGACATATGTTACAAAGATAAATAAAAAAAGAGAAGGACTCTGGTACAATGAGTTTCGACCAAAAAACTTATGTACTGAAAGGAGTCCTCTCATGAAAAGTATAACCGAA